>Ga0126377_10000584_pt1 | contig 22396 bp, 19 predicted proteins | sample PanSoiMetPlot_22_FD_92647 | JGI IMG/M metagenome (GOLD analysis project Ga0126377, IMG submission 92647) | Tropical forest soil microbial communities from Panama - MetaG Plot_22 | ecosystem: Environmental > Terrestrial > Soil > Tropical forest > Bulk soil | place: Panama | collected 2016-02-17 | reverse complement strand
TCGGTGAGAATGACGTCGCCGGGCGACGTCAGCGTCATCAGCAGGCTGAGCAACGCCGACTGGGTGCCGGGACAGATCACCAGCCGATCGCCATGCGCGCCGGCCACACGCGGCCGCAGCCACGCGGCAGCGGCGTTGCGTTCCTCCTCGCTGCCGCCGGGTTCCCGATAGTTCAGGTAGGCGGAGAACCCCTGCTCTCGCTGGATGGCGGAGATGCCGCGCGCGATCCGTCCCTCGAGGTCGGCGGCCGCCGGTTGCGGCGGAAGATTCATGGACAGATCGAATTCGACCCGGGGCGCGCCGGGGTGGCGGACCTGCGACAGGCTCTCCGCGACGAAGGTGCCCTGCCCCACTCTGGCTTCGGTGAGACCACGCTGCCGGGCCTCGGTGTAGGCACGGGTCACGGTCGTCAGGTCGATGCCCAATGCTTTCGCCAGCGCCCGGTGGGTGGGTAACTGCTGTCCCCGGAGCAAGCGGCCCCCGGCAATATCGTCGGTCAGCGCATCGACGATGCGCCGATACATCGGGCCCGGTCGGTCATCAAGCGTAGGGAGCCATTCCATACAATATCCAGGCAATGCCGTTGAATGTAAGGCCGTAGCACCGTATTGTATGGATGTGGCTTTCGCAAGTGCCTTGTGCCAGTAGGAGCCGATGTCGATGCCGGACACGCTCACCTCTCAGGCTTCCACGCTGCTCGAGTCCGATCTGATGCGCGGGCTGCGCGGCCGCTGCCCGTGCTGCGGCAAGGGCCGTCTGTTCCGCGCCTTTCTGAAGGTGAGCGACCGTTGCTCGCAATGCGGCGAGGAGTTTCACCACCATCGCGCCGATGATTTTCCCGCTTATTGCGTGATCTTCATCGTGGGCCACATCATCGGACCGCTGATGGTCTCGGTGGAGATGGCGTTCGCGCCATCCTATTGGGTCCATCTCGCGTTATGGCTCCCGGTCGGGCTCGGCATGACGCTCGGGCTGCTGCAGCCGGTCAAAGGCTTCATCGTCGCCCTGCAATGGCGGCTGGGCATGCACGGCTTCGAGCAGGCCAAGGCGGTGAGATCGGCGGCGCTCTGCGCATCGAGCAGAGACCTGCGATAGCTATTCGCCCGCCTCCGGCACCACCGTCTGCACCACCAGCCCGCGGGCGCGCGCGTCGACAACGCCGAGCCCGCGCAGCGCAAAGAGCGTCAGCATCTGCACCTGCGCACGCGACCGCGCCGAATCGCCGCCGGCGGGCGCCAGCGGTCCGATCAGGCCTTCGATCAAGGCCCCGACCAGCGCCGCCGCGGCGAGCGCCGCGTCCTGGTTGGGCAGGTGTCCGCCGGCGAGCGCCTTGCGGATGAGTTCTTCGAATTCGGCGACCAGCATCCGCCGGTAGGCGACGCGTGCGGCGTCGACCTCGGGCTCCACCGGCTCGGCGATCAGCGCGAAGGTGAGCCGCCGGCGTGCGAGCGTCCGCGCGCCAAAGGTGGTGATCGCCGCTGCCAGCGCAGACAGCGGACCCGGCGCGGCCTTGGCGGCGGCCGCGAGCGCCGCCATCTCCCGTTCGGCAAGTTCCGCCACCAGCGCAGCAACTAGATCGGTCTTGGAAGGGAAGTATCGGTAGACCGTGCCGGCGGCGATGCCCGCACGCTGCGCCACCGGCGCCATCTGAACCGCCGCCATGCCGCCTTCCGCCGCGGCGTCGCCGGCCGCCGCCAGGATCGCGTCGTGGCGGGCGGCGAGCTTGCGGGCAACGTTGTCGGTCTGCCGATAAGGCATGGCAAATCCGCTCGGCGAAAAAATGAAGCATGATTCATAAAGACGAAAAGAGCGTAAATATAGCCCATCGCCGAGCCCGCAATGATATCGTGACCTGCAAGAAACCAGGGACGGTTTGGAGGGAACATGCGTGCATTGCGTCTGGTGGTGGTCTCCAGCTTCGTGCTCGCCGCCGGCGCGGCGCACGCCGCCGAGCCGGTCAAGATCCGCGGCAGCTGGATCGTGGCGCCGTCCGATTGGGCGCCCCTGCTCCTGGAAAAGCCCGACCTGATGAAGGGCAACGGCAAGTCCTACGCGTTCGAGCCGATGCGCTTCCAGGGCACGCCGGCGGTGATCACCGCGATGGCGAACAACGAGCTCGAGCTCGGCAATCTGGCATTTTCCTCCCTTGCCCTCGCGATCCAGAACGCCGGGCTCGAGGACCTGCGCATCGTCGGGGACCAGTTCAAGGACGGCGTGCAAGGCCACTTCAGCAATCAGTACTATGTGCTCAAGGACAGCCCGGTGCAGAAGGTCGCCGACCTCAAGGGCAAGATCGTCGCCACCAACGCGGCCGGCAGCGCCGTCGACATCGCGATGCGCGCGATGCTGCGCAAGGCGGGGCTCGAGGACAAGCGTGACTTCACCGTGGTCGAAGCGCCGTTCCCCACCATGAAGGCCATGCTGGCGCAGAAGAAGGCCGATCTGGCCACCTTCGTGCCGCCGTTCGCGTTCGATCCCGAGCTCAGGCAGATCGGTCGTCTGCTGTTCGAACAGAAGGAGGCGGTCGGCACCACGCAGATGACGGTCTGGGTGGTGCGCAAAGGTTTCCTCGACAAGAACCGTGCCGCCCTGCTCGATTTCCTGGAGGATTCGGTGCGGGTGGCGCGCTGGTACATCGACCCCAAGAATCATGACGAGGCGGTGCAGATCGCGGCGAGGGTCACCAAGCTCAAGCCGGAACTGTTCGCCGACTGGCTGTTGACCGGCAAGGATCACTACCGCAGCCCCGATCTGCTGCCGGACCTGGCGGCGCTGCAATCCAACATCGACGTGCAGCGCGACCTCGGCTTCCTCAAGGGGCCGATCGATGTGCAGAAATACGCCGACCTCAGCCTCGTGCGGGAAGCGGCGCAGCGGGCGAAATAGCCGCCGAGCAGGCCGAATAAGAACAAGGAGAATGGAAATGCCCCAGAGCGTGCCCGCCGTCCGCACGGCCGCCAGACCGAAGGTCAAACCAGCGGAGTGGGAGCAGCGCATCAATCTCGCCGCCTGCTACCGGCTGGTCGAGCATTTCGGCTGGACCGACCTGATCTATACCCACATCTCGGCGCGGGTGCCGGGCGAGCCCGGGCATTTCCTGCTCAACCGTTTTGGGCTCCTGTTCGACGAGGTGACGGCGTCGAACCTGATCAAGGTCGATCTCGACGGCAATCTCGTCGAGGACCCGGACGCGCCCATGCATAAGGCGGGCTTCGTCATCCACAGCGCCATCCACGGCGGGCGCGAGGATGTCGATTGCGTCATCCATACCCATTCCAAGGCCGGGGTCGCGGTCGCGGCGATGAAGGATGGGCTGTTGCCGCTGAGCCAGCACGCGCAACTGTTCCAAGGCCGCGTGAGCTATCACGACTACGAGGGGCTCGCGATCGACATCGACGAGCGCGCGCGCCTGGTGCAAGACCTCGGGAGCAATCCCGTGATGATCCTGCGCAACCACGGACTGCTCGCAGTCGGGACCAGCATTCCGCTCGCCTTCAGCAACCTGTTCAATCTGCAATTCGCGTGCGAGACGCAGGTGCTGGCGATGTCGGGCAACGCGACGCTCAACCTGCCGCCGCCGGGGGTCGCCGAGCACACCGCCAAGCTCGCGGTCGCGCCGGAGGCGCCGTTCGGCACGGAATGGCCGGGGCTGCTGCGCAAGCTCGACCGGATGGATCCGTCGTATCGGACGTGAGCCACCCCGTGTCCGCTTCCGCTACCCGGCTTGCGATAGCGGGCCGCTCCGCTGATCAGAATATGCTGAAGTCGCCGAGCAAGTCCTTGCGTACCAGCCATGGCGTCTGATTGCCGCCGGTTTCCTTCACCACGATCGATTTGACCGCGCGATAAAGTTCGCTTACCTCAAGCGCATCATTGTTGTTGCCGTCGAACGCCTTCCAGTCGCGGTCTAATGCCTGCACCAGCGCGTGGGTGAAGACGCCTCCGCCCCAGCGCGGCGGCTGGTCCTTCTTATCCTCAAAGCTGAATTGCCGCCCCTTCGAGGCCGCGAACACCAGGAGCGGCGATTTGTGACCCGTGAGCAGGTCGCCGACGGCCTCGTCGTTGGTTGCGATGCCCTGCGAATCCGCCAATCCGGAATGGCAGGCATCGAGGAACAGGATTGTCCGCACCGGCGAACGGCCCAGCGCATCGGCGAGCTTCGACCAGGCGAGACCGGTTCCCTCGACGTCGTCGCTCCGGAACCCGGCGGCCGTCAGGTAGAATTTGCCATCCCTTCCTCGCACCCCATGGCCCGCAAATCCGAACACGAGGGTGTCCCCCGGTTTGACGCGCTGCACGGCGGTTTCGACTGCGCGCAGGATTGCGTCCGGCTTCGCCGCCTCGTCGAGCAGCGTCTCGGCATCGACCGCGCCGTAATATCCGCCTCTCCGTTTGCGCAGCGCCTCCGCGAGGCGCTGCGCGTCGGATCTCGCGTAGTTGAGCTTCAGCCTCGGCTCGGCATATGCATCGACGCCGACCAGCACGGCGTGGAGCCGGCCCTCCGAACCGCCTCGCGCGCGCGGCTGGACAGAGACGGGCTGGCTCAGCAGCCCTGTCTGGTCTTCGACCACCGCGGTTAGCCAGCGTCCGCGGATCGACCGATTGATCGTCACGGTCGTCTCAACCCGCCGACCGGCAACGCCTTTCTCCACGATCAACTCGCCGTCTTCGAACACCCTGAGCGTCTTGAGCCCCGCCGCGGCGTCCAGCGCAAGCTTGAGCGCGATGCCCGCCGGGCCGCTTTCAAGCTCCATGTCGACGCTCGGCGGCACGTTTATTCGCGGCGGCGGCAGCGCTCCAGCGCTGCCCAGCAGAAGTTCAGCGACGTTGGGCCGCCGCAGCGTCTTCTCGAACTGTGCGAGCGAGAACAGTCCCTGCTCGCCGGCGAAGCGCAGGTGCACGAAATGGCCGCCCTCGTAGGAGCCTGAGAAATAACCCGCGTCGGTAAAGAACACGAGTTCGTCGTCGATCCAACGGCCGGAGATCGCCAACACGCCGTCGCTGGTGCGATGGATGAAGAAGCGGCCATTGGTGTTGAGCTGGATGATGTGCTGCCTGTCCTGCGACCAGAACACGCGGTCGAGGGAGTGAGTGTCATGCAACTCGCGTATGTAGACGGGTTTGTCGGCATCCTCGAGATCGACGACGGCGACCGCTCTCGCCATCGGCGACGCGATCAGGAGCCAACGCTCGTCGACGATCGTCGGGCGAACCCGCGTAAGGCTCGCGATCGGGGTGCCCTCCTTGAAATCCTTGTGCAGTCCATCGGTCAAATCGAGCATCGCACCCTTCTGTCCCGGCACGTTGCGGAACAGCAGCAGCGGCGATTCCATGCTCCCGGCATGCATGCAGAGGTTTTGCACGAGCCAGAATTTCGTTTTTCCGGTCGTCCAGCTCCACAGTCCGTGCACGTCGGCTCCGCCTTCGCGGGCCGCTCGCAGGCTGAATTTCACTTTCGGCTCGTCCTGGTAGTAGCAGCCCGGGGTGTTCGTGAGGTGCGCGCGGGCAGCCGGGACATCCGCAACCAGACGACGCTCGATGTCCTGGGCGGTCGCGGTCAGGCTGGTGCGATGACCGTAGGCAAACGGGGCCTGGATCATTTCGGTCTTTGCGACCCAATCGCGCGGCACCTCGACCGTGCCCGCGTCCGTGCATCCCGGTAGTGCGCAGAAGCCATAGACGGAGAGCTGCGCCGCAAATTGTCGGTCGACCGCCGAAGGCGCCGACAGCGACCGCGCACTGGCCATGGCGACCCGCCACTCCCCCGCCGATCGCATTGCGGCGCCGTCCGCCGCGGTGGTGATGGCCGTAGCGGGCTGAGTTCTCTGTCCCTTGTGCTCGAAGAAAAAACGCTGTTGCGGAACATAGTCTTGCTGCGTCTCTGCGCGGTATTCGTTTCTAACCTTGGCATCTCCGGCATAGCGCGCGTCGGTCGATGGTGACACATGGCTGAGCGTCAGGCGGTCTCCGGTATCCCAGGCGACCGGCTTGTCGGCCGCCATGATGCCGTACTCCGGCAGCGCCTCGCGCAGCTCGCCCGATGTCAGCCGCGTGCGGCCCGTCTGCCATCGCGTGGCGAGATCTCCCAGCCAACAGCAGTCGTCGTTGGCGCCAATCGAGGTGTGGGCGAAGAGAACGGCACCCTGATCGGGGTACAGTCGAAATCTCAGCTGCTCCCAGGCGGTGGAGCCGCGCCCGCTGGACATGATCGCGAGCATCCCGGCCTCGGTTTTGGGATCATCGGGGGCAGCGCCCGCCTCGGCCTTGAACTCCGGATCTATCATGGCCTGCCGAAGGCGGATTTCGGGATGGCCGAACGTGCCCTCGATCAGGATCGAGTCGCCCAGAGCCCAAGCCAGAGTCGGGCCCTGCAAACCGAACGGCACGAACCGTTCGGCGACGAGATCGAAGAGTTCCATATCTCCGCCGATGTTCTCATTCCCGGTCGCATAAGCCGCGACAAAGCGTGAGCCGGGCGAAAAATTCGGTGTCCGGCCGGCGCGCTCCGCGAGTCTTGTTCCGGTGGCCGTGTCGTAGACCGCCCAGACCGTCGGAAAAACGTCGAGCCGATAACGACCGTTCTCGGACACGATCACTTTTTCCGGCTTCTCGACTGCGAAGAAATCCTGGATGACGACTTCCGCGCGTCCGGCATCGACATCGAAGCTCTTGCTCACGGGGCCGGCATGCACGCGCTCGCCGCAAGCGGTCTTGGTCACGAAGCTGTACGAGATGGCAAGCGGGCCGGCGCGATAGGACTTGATATTGAAGCTGCCTGCGTCGGGCGTGCGAGGACCCGCGAGCGGCACCAGCACGCGCATATCGTCCTGACCTGCCGTCACACCGCCGGGCGCACGCGCTCGTGGCGGCACGACTATGATATTGCGGCCTGCGAACCGCACCGATTCCGGCATCGTGAAGACGATGTAAGCCGGCCGATCCAGCGGGAAGGCCTCCGACCCGCGTCGCCACGTCACCCCGATGCTGTCGCCGACGGCAAGCCTGGCCGGCGCCTGAACGTCCACGGCGAACGCAGACGCAATTCGCCCCAACAGGTCGCCTTCGCGCTCGCATTGTTGAAGGCCCGGGCCGCTCAAAGCCGTCGTCGCAGGATGTGGGGCAACCGTGACCGTCCGTTGGGCGATCTCGCCGACCACGCGTTCCCCGCAGCCGGATTTCGCCAGCATGGCGATTTTCAACTCGATCGATCCCGATCGCCTGGGACGAAGGACGAGCTCCGAGTTCGCGAAATTCTGCGGACCGTCGGAGGTCAGGCTCAGTGCCACGTAGGCCCGCCGCTCCGACAAGGCGAATGTCTTGCCGAAACCATCCCAGCGGTCGGACGGCTCACCGGGCGCCGACACTTGGAGGTGAAACACATCGGTGCCTTCGGCGGGATCGAGCGCGACCCAGCCCGGAACCGCGACCACCGCGTAGATGGTGACAGCGCCGACATTGGGCAGCGTGCCGGACAGGCGGACTCGCGGCCGGTCCCAGATCTGTGTTTCCGCTGGCACGTCCACTTCGATCTTCACCGCCGCGAGCGCCCGCCTCAAGCGGTCGTTTTCCTGCGCGCACTGCTGCGCGTTCAGCGTCGCTTTGGGCTGCGCTGACTTGGGTTGCGCCTTGGGTTGCGCGAGCGCGGCCTGAACGAGCCCAAGCGGAACCAAGCAGGCGAGCAGAACGAGAAGACGAGATGTCATGTCGTGCCTCCTCGGGCACAATCGTGCCCGGAAACGAGCAGGTGGCGGCTTTTCTCGACCGACGACGGCAATGCCGGCCCGTCACCTGCTCCCGCGTGCCTGACCAGCGCCGCGACTCGATCAACGAAGCAGCCAATACGGAGTCGGGGTCGCCTGCTTGCGATCAAGCCCGCGCTGAGCCACCGGCTTTCGTCGTATCAAAATGTCCGCGATATCACTAAGGACCCTTGGACTGTCCATGACGTACGAGTGGCCGAAAGCGCGAACGACGGGCGCCGCAGCCGTCGCGTCGATCGTCTCGTAGCCCGTAAAGGTGAGGACTCCGCCGTCCGTATCGCCGATGCGCCGAAACTCATGAGCGACCTTGGATGCTTTCAGCGCCACGTCGTTGCTGGAGGCGTAGATGGTGCGGTGAACTGACTGTGCGCTTGCGAGAGCCGGGACGATCTGTTCACGGAAAAGCTGCTCGTTCACGTCAGGAGCCGCGAGCAGCAGCTCGCTGATCTTCGGAATCGGCTGGTTTTGTCTGGCACGGTCCTTCAAGACGCTCGTCACGATCCGATTGCCCATGCTGTGAGCGATCAAATAGATCTCCGTCGGGCCGAGCGCGGCCACGTCGTCGAGCATTTGATTGAATGCCGGCTCGGAAAGCCGCGATATCTCCTCGTCGCGAAAATAACTCCGCGTCTGGCCGGCGGAAGGCCAGCTGAAAAACATCGCCAGCCCCGGAAATGCCAGATCATGAGCCATCTGGGCCGTGCGGAGCGCCGCGCCAGCGAACGTCACGTTGAACCCGTGCACGAATATCAGGACGCTCTTCGCATCCGCCGCCGCCAATTTGGCGCTCAATTCGGCGCGTGCGACATCGTTGTTGAGAGGTCGGACGCTCTTCAGGATGAAATGCTTGCTCGGGTCTGCGTTCAGCTCCAGCTGCCACAGGCTTGGCAGTGGAAGTGTTCCCGCCCGGCGTGAAGTCGGGATCGATACTTCCACCCGCCCATAGCCGGGTTGCTGCACGCGATCCGATCCGTACGTGGTGACGCCCGCGCTTTCACCGGTAGCAACCCGGTCGGTCGCATAGTAGACCGTGAGTGCGACCCAGTCCGCCGGGCCGCGTTTGCCCTCGGCGTTCTCGGCATTTTGAACCAGCGCGGGATCAGGCCTGATATCCCGACGAAAACATTCGCGCGCGAATTCCAGGTCGATCAGGCTTTCCTGGGCGGCTCGAATTTTCTCATCGATCTCCTGCAATCTTGCCCGCGCTTGCGACGAGACTTGCGAACGCGCCCTTTTCAGATCTTTGACGCTCGCTTCGAGCGAACCGATCTTCTGATCTATCTCGCGCGCAGAAACGTTCTGAAGGGCCTTGCACGGTTCGGAGACAATGCGGGTTTGGTTCTGAGCTTGGGTCGCGCCTGCGAAACAGATCATGATGGAAAGGACGATGATCAAAGCCGGTGCGGCCCTGCCGAACATGTTTCCCTCCATTCCGATCCGGATGCGGAACGCAGCAGCGCCCCAATATGATTATCGGCGTAACACGTATAACATGCAATACAAATATATACCCGTTTTACGTGCAGGGACACCTTCCCGCGCGCACCTTCTCAACCTCCGGCCTGCGCCTTCTCGCGAATTGCGCTGAGCGACATCGCCGGCGTGAGCGCCTCGGGATCGATCTTGAGATGGATGATCGCGGGCTTGCCGGATTTCTGCGCGGCCTCGAACGCCGGCAGGAAATCCGCGGTCTTCTCCACCGTCGCGCCATAGCCGCCGAACGTCCGCGCATAGGCCGCGAAATCCGGATTCTTCAGGCCGGTGGCCACCACCCGCCCGGGATAGTGCCGCTCCTGATGCATGCGGATGGTGCCGTACATACCGTTGTCCGCGACCACGATGATGACAGGCAGCTCGTATTGCACGGCCGTGGCGAATTCCTGCCCCGTCATCAGGAAGTCGCCGTCGCCGGCGAAGGCGACCACCGTGCGCTCCGGCGCCAGCCGCTTCATGCCGATGGCGGCCGGCACGCCGTACCCCATCGAGCCCGAGATCGGCGCGAGCTGTGTGCCGTAGCGCCGGTAGCGATGATAGCGATGCACCCAGATCGAAAAATTGCCGGCGCCGTTGCAGATGACAGCGTCGGCGGAAAGCTTGTCGCGCAACTGCACAATAATCTCGCCGAGATTGACCGCGCCGGGCACCGCGGTCGGCTTGTCGGTCCAGGCGAGAAAATCGGCGTGCGCGACCGGGGTCTCGTTCCGCCACTTGAGCTCGTTGGGCGGCTGCAACCCTTCGAGCGCGGCGGCAAACGCGGTCGGCGCGGCATTGATCGCGAGCTGCGGACGATAGACGCGGCCGAGCTCCTCGACGCCGGGATAGACGTGCACGAGGCTCTGGCGGGGTCCGGGAATGTCGAGAAGCGTATAGGCCTGCGACGGCATCTCGCCCAGCCGCCCGCCGACCAGCATGATCACGTCGGCGCCCTTCACCCGCGCCAGCAGCTTGGGGTTGGGCCCGATGCCGAGATCGCCGGCATAGCAGGGATGGGCGGGATCGAAGAGATGCGCGCGCCGGAACGTGGTGGCGACGGGGACCGCGAAGCGCTCGGCAAAACGCGCGACCGCGGCGCAGGCCGCCTCCGACCAACGGCTGCCGCCGAGCAGCGCAATCGGCCGCTCCGCCGCCCACAGCAGCTTCTGCAACCGGCTCATATCGGTCGCGCCTGGCCAGGTCTCGACCGGCTCGAACGCGGGCGCATCGGGCACGGCGATGCGCTCCACCAGCATGTCCTCGGGCAACGCAATCACCACCGGCCCCGGCCGGCCGCTGGTCGCGGTGTAGAAGGCGCGCGAGATCAGCTCCGGGATGCGGGCGGGATCGTCGATCTCGGTCGCCCACTTGGCGATCGATCCGAACACTGCACGGTAGTCGAGCTCCTGGAACGCCTCGCGCTCACGCATCTCGCGCCCGATCTGCCCGACGAACAGGATCAGCGGCGTGGAGTCCTGGCGCGCGATGTGCAGGCCCGCCGACGCGTTGGTGGCGCCGGGCCCGCGGGTGACGAAGCAGATGCCGGGCCGGCCGGTCGCCTTGCCCTGGGCTTCCGCCATGATCGCGGCCCCGCTCTCCTGGCGGCACACCGTGATGGCGATATCGCGGTCGTGGAACGCGTCGAGCGCCGCGATGTAGCTTTCACCGGGCACGCAGAACATGTGGCGCACGCCATGGATGACGAGTTGATCGATCAGGACCTCGGCGGCCGTCCTGGTGCCGTCATTGGCGCGCATCACATGTCTCCTGCGATGTTTCTTGCGATCAGCGTTTGATCGGGCAGAACTTGGCCGGGATCATCAACGAGGTCTTCTGCTCCAGCAGATAGCCGGACTCGTTGAGCTTTTGAATATAGACGAGCCATTCCGGATCGGCCCACATGGCGGCGCGCCGGCGCATGCGGTCGGACGGATCCTCGTAGGCCCAGTCGTGCACGATGGTATTGACGTCCCCGCTCTCGGCGAACATGTACGCCATCGGTTGCCCGAGGTGCCGCGTCTGCGCAGCGAACCCGTATTTCTCGTAGATCTCCAGATGCGCTTGCGTCATGCCGGGCTTGATGCGGTAGGTTCGATGGTCGACGAGCACGATGTCCTCCTTGGCAAGCGCGGCGCCTATCGCCGCACGACAGGAACCTTTCGGGCCCGGCGCGGCGAAGGTCAATAGCCCCAATCATGCAGACGGACATTGGCGCATCGCAGGAACCGGTCTTCACGCTGCTCGCCGACCCCGCGGCCCATGATCGCGCGCCGGTCACGCGCATCGACACCCATGCCGCCTCGGTGTTTCTCGCCGGCGACCATGCCTACAAGGTCAAGCGCGCGGTGCGATTTCCATTCCTGGACTACTCGACCCTGGAGAAGCGCAAGCGCGCTTGTGAGGCCGAGCTCGAGGTCAACCGGGCGTTCGCGCCGGACATCTATCTGCGCGTGGTGCCGATCACGCGCGCGGCGGATGGACGGCTCGCGCTCGACGGCGGCGGCGTACCGGCGGAATGGGCAGTCGAGATGCGCCGCTTCGACGAGAAGGCGACGCTCGACCATCTGGCCGATGCCGGCCGGATCGACACTGACCTCGCCGATGCGCTCGGCCGCGCCGTCGCGGCAGCACATGCCTGTGCGCCGGCGGTCGAGGCCGAACCGTGGATCGCCGCGCTCGCAGACTATGTCGAGCAGAACGATGCCGCGTTCCGGGAACGGCCGAAGCTGTTCGCGCCGGCCGACGCCGCGGCCCTCGCGCGGGCGAGCCGCGCCGCCCATGGACGCATCCGGGAGCTCATGCGCGCTCGCGGAGGGCGCGGGCTCATCCGCCGCGGACACGGCGACCTGCATCTCGGCAATATCGTCCTTATCGACGGCCGGCCCACACTGTTCGACGCCATCGAATTCGACCCGTTGGTGGCATCGGGCGACGTGCTCTACGATCTCGCCTTCCTGCTCATGGACCTCGTCGAACGCGGACTGAACGGCGCGGCCAATATCGTCTTCAACCGCTACCTGGTCGAAACCCGGCGCAGCGAAGACCTCGACGCGCTCGCCGCGCTTCCGCTGTTCCTGTCGGTGCGCGCCGCCATCCGCGCCAAGGTCACGGCGGCGAAACTCGCGCAGCCGCAGGCCGACAAGACCGCAATCGAAGCGAGCGCGCGCAAGTATTTCGGCTTTGCATGCCGGCTCATGGCGCCGGCTGCACCGGTGCTGGTCGCGGTCGGCGGGCTCTCTGGCACCGGCAAGTCGGTGCTGGCGCGCATGCTAGCGCCGGATATCGCGCCGGCGCCTGGCGCCGTCGTGCTGCGCACCGACGTCGAGCGCAAGACGCTGTTCGGCAAGGACGAGCACGACAAGCTGCCGGCGGATGCCTATTCCGCCGAGGTGACCGCGGGCGTCTATGCCGCCGTCGCCGACAAGGCGCGCCGCGCGCTCGCCGCCGGGCACTCCGTCGTCGTTGATGCCGTATTTGCCAAGCCGCGGGAGCGCGCGGCCGTCGAGCAGTGCGCGCAGGCGCTCGGCGTGCCCTTCCACGGGCTGTTCCTCGATGCCGACCTCGCCACCCGCGTCGACCGGGTCGGCGCGCGCGGCCACGACGCCTCCGATGCCGACGCCGCGGTGGCCCGCGCACAGGCGAGCTACGATCTCGGCGCGCTCGATTGGAAACGTATCGACGCATCGGGCACGCCGGAGCAGACGCTGGCGCGGACACGGGCGGTATTGGACCAATGAGAATGGCTGGCATGCGCGGCAATGCCAGAAGTCCGCGCTAGACTGCCCGCCATGGACTCCCGCAAGCTTGCCATCGCCGCCGCCGGTTTCAGCACCTTCGTCACCCTCTACTCGCCGCAGGCGCTGTTGCCGGCATTGGCGCGCGAGTTCGGCGTCGGGGCCGCGCAGATCAGCGCCATCATGACCGCGAGCACGTTCGCGATCGCCTTGACCGCGCCGTTCACCGGCGCCGTCGCCGACGTGCTCGGGCGCAAGCGCGTGATCGCGGCCGCGATGCTGGCGGTGGTGCTGCCGATGGCCGGCGCGGCGCTGGCGCAGGACGCGCAGGCGCTCATCGCCTGGCGTTTCCTGCAGGGCTTGCTGCTGCCGCCGATCTTCGCGGTGACCGTCGCCTATATCGGCGACGAATGGCCGCCCGCCGAGGTCGCGGGCGTCGCCGGCGTCTACATCGCGGGCTCGAGCGTTGGCGGCTTCGCGGGCCGCCTCGTCCCCGGCGTGCTCGACGACCTTGTGGGCTGGCGGGCGGCCTTCCTGGCGCTCGCCGCCCTGTCATTCCTCGGCGCCATCCTGGTGGCGCTGCTGCTGCCGCGAGAAAAGAGCTTCGTCCGCTCGGACGGCCTCGCGGCTTCGGCACGGCAGATGCTGCGGCATCTCAAGGACCCGCAGCTCCTCGCCACCTACGCCATCGGCTTCGGCACGCTGTTCAACTTCATTGCCGTTTTCACCTATGTGAGCTTCCACCTGGCCGCGCCGCCGTATCGTTTCTCGTCGACGCTCCTGGGCGCCATCTTCGCGACCTATCTCGTCGGCACCGTGATCTCGCCGATGACCGGCTGGATGATGTCGGGGCTGGGACGCCGGCGCCTCATCCTCGTCGTCATCGCGCTCTGGATCGCGGGCGCCATGCTGATGCTGGCGGCGCCGCTGGGCGCGATCATCGTCGGGCTTGTCCTGTGCGCGGCCTGCGGCATGCTCTGCCAGACGATCTCGACCGGCTATGTCACCACGATCGCCAAGGAAGGCCGCTCCTCGGCGGTCGGCCTCTATGTCACCTCGTTCTATGTCGGCGGCAGCATGGGCGCCTTCCTGCCGGGGCTGGCCTGGAATTCCGGCGGCTGGCCGGCTTGCGTCGCGATGGTGGTTGCCATGCTCGCCGCCATGGCGTTGATTGCCGCCCTCGCCTATCGCAATGCGACCGCATAGGGTGGCCGCCGCGATAACGCAAAACGGGGGAGCGAATGACGGCGCCGACCAAGAGCCAGCTCGAATTTCTGCAATCGATCGACACGCCCACGGTGTGCAACCTGGTGGAGATCGTCGCGCCCGAGCGCCGCGGCCATGGCTACACCGTCAAGCACCTGCATTGCCCATTCCCGGACCTGCCGCCGATCGTGGGCTTCGCCAAGACCGTGACCTTCAAGGCCAAGGACAAGGTGCCGCTGGGCGAGGCCGGCTACATGCAGAAGCGCCTCGACTACCTCGACTACGTCGCGAGCGCGCCGCAGCCGGCCATCATGGTGATGGAGGACCTCGACGGCGAATACGTGGGCTACGGCGCATTCTGGGGCGAGGTGCAGTCGAACGTGCACAAGGCGCTCGGCGCCCTCGGCGTCGTCACCAGCGGTTCGATCCGCGACATCCCGATGATCGCGCCCGGCTTCCAGATGCTGGCGGGATCGATCGTGCCGTCGCACGCCTATGTCCACGTGGTCGACTACGGCATCGACGTGAACGTCCACGGCATGGCCACGAAGAGCGGCGACCTCGTCCACGCCGACCGCCACGGTGCGGTCATCGTGCCGGTCGACAAGATCGACGCCATGAAGGCGGCGAACGAGGGGCTTGCCGCGCGCGAGGCCAAGATCATCGCCGCGGCGAAAGCCGGCGGCGGGGTCGCCGCCATCAAGGCGGCGATGAAGGGATAGCGTTCGTATGACCGTGCACGGCAGCCGGCAGCAAGATCGGCGCGAGACCAATCCGGCCTTCAGCACGCGGCGGCTGAAGCTTGGAACCTTCCAGACCAACCTCGACAGCGGCTGCGTGATGTCGGACCTCGACGGGAGGCTCGACATCACCTGGCCCAACACCGTCGTGCTCGCCAGGCTCGCGGAGGAGATGGAGTTCGAGGCGCTGGTGCCGGTCGCGCGCTGGCAGGGCTTCGGCGGCGCCACCAACCCGCAAGGTCCCGGCTTCGAGGCCTATACCTGGGCAGCCGGCATCGCCGCCTCGACGTCGAAGGCCGGCGTCTTCGCCACCTCGCACATCTCCCTCAACCACCCCATCATCGCGGCCAAGCAGTCCACGGTGATCGATCACATTTCCGGCGGACGCTACGCGCTCAACATCGTGACCGGCTGGAACCAGCCGGAGATCGACATGTTCGGCAACCCGATGATGGGGCACGAGGACCGCTACGCCTGCGCCGAGGAGTGGCTGGCCATCGTCAAGCGGCTGTGGACCGAGGACGAGGCCTTCGACCACGAGGGCAAGTTCTACAAGATCACTAAGGGATACCTGCAGCCCAAGCCGATCCAGAGCCCCTACCCCGCGGTGATGAACGCCGGCGCGTCCGAGCGCGGCCGGCACTTCGCGACGAAGTACGCCGACCTGGTGTTCACCGTCATCCGCACCGGCGGCCTCGACGAATGCCGCGCGCACGTTCAGGCCTACCACACGCTTGCCCGCGAGTATGGTCGCGAGGTTCGGGTCTGGACCGTCGCCAATATCGTACAGGGTGAAACCGAGCAGGAGGCGCGCGACTTCTACCGCTACTACGTCCACGACAAGGGCGACTGGGAAGCCGCCCGAAACATGATCGACACGTTCTCGCTCGAGATCAACGCCCGCAACATTCCACCCGAGCGCCTGAAGGCCTTCCAGGAGGCGTTCATTGCCGGCTGGGGCGGGTTTCCGCTGATCGGTACCAAGGAGAAGATCGTCGATGGCCTGCAGGCGCTGTCGCGCGCCGGGCTCGACGGCGTGCTGCTCGCCTGGCCGCGCTTCGAGCAGGGCATGCGCGAATTCCGCGACGTGACCTATCCGCTGGTCAAGCAGGCGGGGCTGCGCGAGTTCGGCTAGTCATTGCCCCCGTGCGACGCAGTGCAGTATCGCATTGATGCAGGGAACCAATATCCCTGCTGCCTCATTCGGAGTCTGCCAGGAGGAACAACAGCAACAAGGGGTGGAAAATGAGTACGAACAACGGAGCCGATCTCTGGCACGCGCTGTACCAGCTCGAGGCGAGGTACTGGCACGACGTCGATTGCAACGGCGGCAGCAATGCTCACGACTTCTACCTGCCGGACGGCGTGATGGTAGTCGGCCACAATTGCTTTCAGGGGCGCGACAAAATCCGTGAATTCTACGGCTGGCGCCAGCGCCAGGCGACGACCGCCATCAGCAGCGTGAAGACCACGCGCCATCTGATCAGCAATCTCTTCGTCGACGCGAGCGATGGCCGCCATGCGCGGGTGCTGGGCATCGTGAGCTTCCATGGCGCGACCGCCCGCGCGCCCGCGCCGCAGTGCAAGCCGCCGATGCTGATCGCCGACCTGATCAACGAATGCGAATTGGACGAGCACGACCAGTGGCGCTACAAGACGCACACGATGCAGCCGGTGTTCATGAGCCACGAGGCCCCGCCGTCGATCGCGATCGACATGCGCCGCTAGCGCATGTCGCAGCCCAGGCCGGCCTTGGGGCTTCGTGCGCGAATGGATTTAGGCGCGAATGACAACGAAGATCACGGTCGGCGACAGCGATGTCTTGCTGGTGGTGGATGTCCAGAATGACTTCTGCCCCGGCGGCCGCCTGCCGGTGCCGCAAGGCCACGAAGTGGTGCCGTTCGTCAACCGCCTGGCCACACACTTCAGGCACGTGGTCTTGACGCAGGATTGGCACCCACCAGGCCACCACTCCTTTGCCTCCTCGCATGCCGGCAGGCAACCGTTCGAGACTGTAGACGTCGTCTATGGACAACAGGTGCTGTGGCCGGATCACTGCGTCCAGGGCACGCCGGGCGCACAATTCCACGACGACCTGCAGATCCCGCACGCCCAGCTGGTGCTGCGCAAAGGCTTCCGGTCCCCCATCGATTCCTATTCCGCATTCTACGAGAACGACCGCAAGACGCCGACCGGGCTCGCCAGCTACCTGCGGGAACGCGGCCTGACTCGCGTCTTCCTGGCCGGGCTCGCGTTCGATTTCTGCGTGCGCTACTCGGCCGAGGACGCGCGCCGCGAGGGCTTTGCGGTGGTGGTCATCGAGGACGCCTGCCGCGGCATCGACGTCGGCGGCTCGATGGCGGCGACGCGCCAGAGCCTGGCGGCACTGGGAATTGCGACAGTCGCTGCAGATGCCATTGCACGCGGCGGCGAGTGACGCCGCCCGCGGCCCTTATTATTCCTGAGCCTGGAAGGGTCCGCACTTGGCGGCGGTGCCGAAGCGCTTGTCGAAATCGACCGTGCCGCCAGCGACCGGAACGCGCGTGGGCGGGAGCTTGCGCGTGTACTGATCGACGATCACCGATTTCTTGTCCGGGCTGAGGCTGACGCGCACGGGCTCCAGCATCTTGCCCTTGTTGGCGTCGGTCAGATCGAGCGTGTAGTAGCCGATCACGGGGCGATCCAATGCCTTGGCGCCGCCGCCGAATGCGACCGACTGCGGCACATAGACTTCCATCTTGGCATCGGGCCCGTCGCAGGCGAGCACGCGCGCCATGTAGGCATCCTGGCCCGGGTCTTTCGCCGCGGCTGGCGTGGCGAGAACGGCAAGGAACGCTGCGGCGAGGCGCGCGAGGCGAAGCATCGGATGGATCCCTTCGGTCGGTCGACTTCAATCAGGCGACGTGCCCGCACATGGCCGGCGGCATCCGCTGATGCGGACAGATTGCATCAAACACGCATGGTCGTGACGGTATGGAGCGCCGACGTTGTTACTGCGGCAGCTTCTTCAGGATCAGGATCGCGAGATTGCCGTCCGGGGTATAGTCTGTCTTCTTCATCTCGAACTGGGTGTCGCCAATCTTCTTCACGTCCTCGCCGCAGAAACTGACGAGGTTGTCGGCCGCACCCTTGTCGATCACCATGCGGAAATCCTTGATCGGACCGGACCAGTTGGCACCGGTCTTGAGGATGTAGTCGAGGCGCTCCTCGGAGAACGGCCCGCCGAACTTGGCATTGGCGACCTTGCGCGCGCGCTCGATCGCCGCGAGGAATTGGCTATCGAAGCAGTACTTGTCCTTGTATTCCTGGTACCAGGGCTCCTTGTCCGCATCGGGAGAGCCGAGCGAGGTCTGCACCGAGGCGCCGACGCTCGGCTTGTAGCGGTGCTCGATCGCGGTCTCGCCCTTGGCCGGAAAGGTCTGCTCCCAGTAATAGGTGGTCTGCAGCGTCCAGCGCGCCGCCAGATGCTTGGCCATGCCGCGGCCGCTGTCGTATTCCTCGACCTCGGCCACGCCGATGCGCAGCAGTTCGTCCCACTTCTCCAGGGGCAGTCGGTCGAGCGCGTCGTTGGTGCTGGCGAGGTGCGGCGCCAGCGGAATGCCGAGCGTCCGCAGCACCTGCGTGCGGTCGAGGCCGGCGGCGAGGACGCGCTGCTCCACCTGGGTGGTGACCGGTTTGCCGTTCACGACGGTGGTGAAACCGAGGATGTTGACGGGGTCCTCGGTCGGCACCGAGACGTTCTCGTCCGGGCCTTCGATATGGATGTCCGGCATCGGAAACGCCACCAGCACGGTGACGTCCTTGTCGGACTTATTGGAGAAGCGGTAGCGGACGCTGACCTCCTTGGCGGAGATCGCGAGATCCTCCGACACCATCTCGACGGCGTCGTTGCGCACGAAGATCAGACCGCCGGTGGAAAGCTCGGCGGTCGAATCGTTGGCGAGTGCGGGAAAGAAGGCGAGCGCGGGGACGACCGCGAGCGCGAGCGCTGATGTCCGCATGCAAACCTCACCACTAAAGACGCAGGCAGGCGCTGTTATTGGCTGTCGAGGTACGACACCTGCCGCACCTGCGGCGGCCGCGTATCGGCGGATTGTAGCACGAAACCGGAGACGCGGGCGGCGCTCGCGACCTGCGGGCGCGCGTCGGCGACCAGGGTCGGCTTCTCGTCGTGGCCGTAGATGTCGTCGCGGAAATGGATGGTCTCGTCGCGTGTCACCCAGCCCGTGAGATAGATCCAGGCGACCGGAACCTTGTGCACAAGCTTGATGTCCATGCGCTCGCCCTTGGCGATGCCGGCGTCGATCTGGGCGCGGCCCCAGCCGGGATTGTCGGCCAGCAGCCAGGTCGCGAGCGCGCGCGGATCCTCCACGCGCGTGCAGCCGGAGGATTGGAACCGGTAGTCCGCGCTGAAGAATTCCTTGTGGTTGGTGTCGTGCATGTAGACGGAGTGCGGATTGGGCATGTCGATGCGCACCGCGCCGAGCGCGTTCCAATTGCCGGAATCCTGCCGGATGGTGAAATTGGGCGCGCGATCGGAATTCCAGTCGACCGCGTGCGGGTCCACCTCCTGGCCCGCACCGTCGAGCACGCGCATGTGCATGCGCGCCGCATAGCCCGGATCCTTGCGCATCTTCGGGATGACGTCCTTCTTCAGGATGCCGAGCGGCACGGTCCAGGTTGGATTGAGGTTGACGGTGGTGATGTGGGTGGTGAGCGTCGGCGAGGGCCGCTCGGGCCGGCCGACCTGCACCACATAGCGCCGCACCACCTTGTCACCCTCGATCGCCTCGGCGAAGGCGCCGGGAAGATTCACCACCACGTAGCGCTGCCCGAAGGTGAAATCCATGACCGCGAGCCGGTCGAGCGAGGCTGCGAGCTGGCGCAGCCGCTGCTTGACCGGCACGTTGAGCGCGGTGAGCGTCTTCGCCCCGACGCTGCCGGTCTGCTCGAGACCGTGGCGGGACTGGAAATATTTCACCGCCGCCGTCACCGCGTCGTCGTAGACGTCGCCGTTGGCCTTGTCGGCGGGCAGGTCCTCGGTGATGGCGAGGCGCTGGCGCAGCAGCGCCACGTCCGGGCCCTTGGCTCCCGGCGCGAGCTTGGCGCTCGCCGGAATGGTCGGCCAGCCGCCCTGCACGTCCAGCACGGTGTAGCTCAGCATCGCCGCCGCGATGCGTTGGACGGTGCCTTCATCGAAGGTCGGGTCGGACGAGTTGGAGACCAGAGTCCTGGGCTGTGCCGGCGGTTTGGCCTTGACCGCGGTTGCGGGCGTCGCACCAGGCGCGACACCTTGGGCAAACGCCGGACCGGCGAGGACAGTCGCAGCCAGAATCGTTAACGGAACGAGCCGAATCGCTGTGCGCAAAGGATTCCCCCTCAGAGCGGCATGTAGCGGCCGCCCCGCGACCCCCTCAGGGTGCAGCGGAGCGTCACAATGCCTTTAAGTTTCAAGCACCTAGATGATTCCGCCCGTCTCCGGACATGATCTCATGTCAGACCCTGTCGGATTATCCACCATCCCCAGATTGTTCCGTAAGTGTGGCCGACTGATGGAGGAACAGGATGCGATTACCAAGCGCGGGGCGGGCGGCGGCAGCGGCTTCTCTCGCCGCGGCGGCGACCATCTTGCAGTGCCTTCCCGCCACCGCCGAGGCGCGCGCACCGCTGTTCGCGGCCGATCAGGAGGCCTGTTTCGGGCGCGTCTACGACGCGCCGCATCTGGCCCGGAATCCCGACCAGAAGGTCACCAGCATCCACATCTTCCGATCCTTGACCGAGCGCCCGGAGGCCGAGAACTGGCAGCAGAGCCAGCGCGAGGAGGCGATCAAGCGCCACCGCGAGACCGGCGAGACCAGCGTGCAGGCCTTCGTCACCTTCCGCGATCGCAGGGGCTATTTCCACAATTCACTGACGTGCAACAAGGAGGGCAGGAACGGCGTCGGCTGCTACATCGAATGCGACGGCGGCAGCTTCGACATCAAGCGAGAGAGCCCGGCCGCGGCGCTCCTGACCAACAACGGCTTCGTGTTGATCGGCGGCTGCGGCGAGGAGCTCGAGGAAACCGAGCGGGTCTATTTCTCGCCCGACAAGGACGACAAGGTCTTCCGCCTGGAGAGCATGCCGCCGGCGGTTTGCCGTGCCGAGGAGCAGAAAGCCAGGCCGATCCGCGCGGGCAAGCCGCTGCGGGAACGGTTCGGAGAAACCGAGACGTTCTGCTTCGGCCGCGACTATGACGCCGCGCATCTGGCGAAGCATCCCCGGCAGAAGGTGGCCTCGATCCGGGTCGGACGGCTCACGCCGCACGAAGAGCGGCTCGACAAGAGCCTCGCGCAGAAATGGCCGGACGACGTCAAGCTCTCGGTGTCGCTCACCTTGAAGGCGGCCAGCGGACCGCGTGCATTGAACTACATCTGTAGCCCGCAGGAAGCGAGCTGGGAATGCTCAGCGGAAACCCCGTCGTCCTCCCGGTCGACCTGCGACGGCAACACGATGCACCTCACGCGCGGACCGGGCGACGACATCGTACTGGTCAATCGCCAGGACGGCTTGCCGATCGAGGCTGCCTGCGAGGCAAAGCCCGCGGCCGAATCCACCGACGCGGATTTCCAACGGCGGCGGACCCGCTCGGACGATAACGCCTTCCGCCTCAGCCGCATGCCGATCGACGCCTGCCGCTAGCGTTGCGAACTATCGTCGGCACTCGGGTGCCAGCGCGGCAGGTAGCCGCTGGCCAGTGCGGCCAGAATGCCGGGCGGCGTGAGAACGTCGACCGCGATCCCGCCAGGGCGCCGACGCCGCCCGGCATAGCCGGTGGGCGTCCACTGCAGCAGCGTGGAGCCGCGAACCGCGAAGGCCTGACGGGGCTCGTCCGTCAGCGCGAGAAAGGCACCGTCGGGCAGACCGTCGATCGGGTGCCGGTGCCGGCGCTTGGCACGCCCCGCGAGCCGCTCGCCATGCAGCACGCGATCCATCTCCGGCGCACGCAGAACGGCTGCGAGGCCGGTGCCCGCGGCGTAGGCCTCGGCAAAGGCGCGGGCATCGGCGCGCCGGCACTCGAAGCAGGGGCGATGACCGGCCGCCAGCGCGGTCGGCTCGTCGAGGAAAAACAGCTCGGTATAGCCGGCGCCCCAGACATTGCGGTGCCGGTCCTTGAAGGCGAGGCGGCAGCAGATCCAGCTGCGCGATACCCAACGCCTCACTCCCAGCGTCCGGTCGTCGCGATGGAAGCGTCCGCCGCGATTGCCGAAGAACAGTCCGCGCGCGGGATCGGCGAACAGGTCGCCGAACGGATCGACGCGATTGGGTAGCGGCATCGGCTGTCTTCCAGCGGCGAGACATGAGATGTTCGGCCGACGCGCGCTGTCAAGCGAGCGGCGCGCCGTTCGTTCAGGGCGGCCGACAGCGCGGGAGCGCGCGCGCCGTGCCTGCAGGGCACTAGTGTCCCGATTCCGAAGTTCGCAAGCACCTGCAGCACGTTCTC
>Ga0126377_10000583_pt1 | contig 22444 bp, 12 predicted proteins | sample PanSoiMetPlot_22_FD_92647 | JGI IMG/M metagenome (GOLD analysis project Ga0126377, IMG submission 92647) | Tropical forest soil microbial communities from Panama - MetaG Plot_22 | ecosystem: Environmental > Terrestrial > Soil > Tropical forest > Bulk soil | place: Panama | collected 2016-02-17 | reverse complement strand
GTGCTCGAGAAGATCGCCGCCGACTACCCGGGTGGCGAGGTCGCGCTGGTCTCGGTGTGCAGCGACGGGACCCGGCGTCCGGTCGAGGCGCGCCGGCTGGTCGACCGGCTGGCTCCCCACGCCCAGCTGGTGGCCGACGGAGGCGAGGTCGCCGATCGCTACGGCGTGGGGACCATCCCCCACATGGTCGTGATAGGGCGCGACGGCTCGGTCGTCCACGTGCACCGGCGCTTCACCGGCACCGAGTCGCTCGAGCACGACCTGCGCGAGGCCATCGCCGAGGCGCTCCGCCGCTGAGTCGAGACCGCGCTGCCCGGCGCCGGCCGCGATGTGGATCTGCGGGCCTCGAGGAGCGCTCACCGCCCGCCGTGTGTGGCTTCGGCGCGTACCCGCGTCGAACAAGCTCACGGTGTGACGGTCGACGAACGCTCCCGTCCATCGATCCGGCAGGGTTGAACCGGCCGGCGTTTCCTCGAATAATGGGACCGACCCCGGGTCCCGACGCGTGCCATTCGAGGAAGTCATAGGGCGGGACACGCCCGCGCGGCGATTGCCGGCCTTGCTCGCGTTGCTCGGCGCCGGCGCGCTGATGGTCCCGGGTGGGATGGCCTGCGGCGGGGGCTCGGACGGGGCATCGGCCGAACCGGACGCGGCCCCGGAGAACCCGTACTCGTGCGAGAACGAGCCCGAGAGCGGCGACGCATTCGACTTTCGCGTCGGCCTCAAATCGGAGGACGGCTTCCACGAGATCACGGACGGCGATCAGGCGCCGATCGAGCTCGGCCCGCAGGGCCTCTACATGCTGCAGCTCGACGTCGCGGCGACTCTGTCCATCCCGTCGGAGGCGGTCTGCTTCTTCTGTGTGGCGCAGGTGAGCCCCGCGGGCGCCTGGCCAGGAGTCAGCCAGCCCGGCGTGATCGCGCTGAAGACCGCGCCCGGCGGACCGGCCGACGCGTTCGCGGGGGCGACGATCGTGATCCTCGCCGGCGGACGCGAGCAGGCGGCCCAGCTCGACGGCGCCGACGTCGACCTCACGATCCAGTGCGACGGTCATGGGTTCTCGGCCCAGTCGCAGCACGCCCTCCACCTGTCCCTGATCAACTGAGCTGCGGTTGCTCGCGCGGCCCGGACTCGAAGGTCCGGCCGGGCACGCGCCGCGCTCGCGCGTCAGCGCACCGGGCCGGGCGACCGGCTCGCCAGGATGGCGCCGGCCAGCCGGTCGAACTCGGCCCGCAACGCGACGTGATCGTCGCCGCCGGTCGGGCCGATGAAGCCGACGTGGGCCGCCTCGGCGGAGCCGTCCCGGCGCAGGAACACCGTGATCGGCACCGCGGTCGCGCCGCGGAACGGTTGCATCACCGCCCGAACCTCGTCCTCGCGCGTGATCGTGACGATCGTCCACGGAACGCGATGTCGCCTGACGAAGCGATCGACGAGCCTGGCCGCCTCCGCCGGCCTGTCGGTCTGCTCCAGGCTCACGCCCAGGAGCTCCAGGCCCTCCGCGTGATGGCGCTCGTACAGCTCGCGCAGGAGGACGACCGCGTCGTTGCAGTTGCTGCACCACGTCCCGAACACCTCGACGATGACGGGCTTGCCGCGGCGCCGGGCCGCCTCGATCGCCGGGATGCTCCTCCACGCGTCCAGGTCCAGGCCCACCAGGAGCGGCTGGATGTCGTTGAACGGGAGCTCCCCGCCCTTCCTGCGCTCCGCGACGAAACGGGTCCGCTTGCGCAGCACCACCAGCTCGCCGCTCATGCGGTCGGGACCGATCAGGGTCGCGTTCAGCAGGGCGTAGTGGCTCCCGTCGAGTGTGCCCATCGCCATCCGCGCGCCGCGCACGTTGCCGGCCATGAAGCGCAGGTCCCCGGTGTCGAGGACGACATCGCCGCGGACCACGCCTCCTTCCTGAGTCAGGATCGCCTTGTAGATCGGATTGCGCGTGGGTGAGTAGTCGACCGCCTCGTCAGGGACGATGCGCCACGTGCCCGTCAGATCGGCGGCCGACGCTGGACCCGCCAGGTCGAAGCGCGCCTCGGGGGCAGGGCGATCGACGCGGTGGGCGCGCAGCGGCGTGGCGAAGTGGGTCTCTGCCTCCTCCACGTCCTGCCTGTAGATCGGATGGTTCAGGCGAAGCTCGCCGCGCAGGACCTCGTCGTCGCCGACCTCCGCCTCCACCTGCCAGTCGTAGTCGACCAGCGAGAGCTCGACCCGGCGGCCCTGCCAGCGATGAGCCAGGCGCACGCTCTCCCGGTCATTGAGCAGCAGCGCCTGTTCGTCGTTGCTGCGGGGCAGATAGAGGAAGAACGGCAGCTCCTCCTCCGCCGCCCCGGGCTCGAGCTGCAGCACGGCGCGGTACCAGCCGCCGACGGGGGGGCTCGGAGCGGACTGGCCGAGCCGGCGACCCACCAGGACGCCGGCCGAGCCGACGGCAACGGCCAGGCCGGCGATGAGCGCTGCCGGCCGGCCGGCCAGCTTCCGCCGCCCGCTGCCGAGGATCAGGCTAGTAGACCTTCGCGAACGGGAACGCGACGCAGGTCGATCCCCAGAGGTCGATGCGGCGTCCGTCCTCGGTGAGCTTGGCCTGGTTCGACGCCGTTCCGACCTGCATGATGCCGATGTCCGGCAGCTTGTCGATCGTCTCCTTCGGGACGACGAAGCGGCCCGTGTTCGGCCCCACGCACGCGATGGTCTCGGAGTTGGCCACGCCCGGACCGCCCTTCTTCCAGAAGATGATCACTCCACCGGTGGTGATGTCCGGATCGGCCGGGTTGAGCTCGTTCCACTCGACCACGAGATCTTCGTTCGCCTGGATCGGGCGGTTGCCGACTCCGGTCGGGCTCACCACCTCGACCTTGGGAGTCTGGTAGAGCCCATGGAGGAGCTGGTTGAAGCCCATGTCCTTCTGGGTGGTCGCGGAGTGCTCGGCGTCGAAGAAGCTGTCCTGCGTCTTCTCGTACGACTGGGCCGTGTAGGCCACCTGGTGGTGGCGGCCGAGGAAGTCGACGGCCGCGTCGCCGGTCGACCTCGGCAACGTGACCTCGTCGTCGCCCATCTTGACCTTCACGTCGTCGCCGACGTCGATGTACTCGCGGTCGGGCGGCACGTACCACAGCTCGTCGAAGCACTGGCCCAGGAGCGGCGGTTCCACGAACTCCGGGGTCTGGTCCTTCACGAAGTAGGAGACGAAGAGCCGGAGGTCGCTGCCGTCCGGGAGCGCGATGTACTGGATCCTGACCTCCCCGCCGTCGGGCCAGAACAGGCCGGCCGGGCAGGACAAGCCCACGCAGTCCTCCTTCTCGCCCTCGTCGAAGCAACCCGCGACGAGGAGGATCGCGGACGCAAGCAGTAAGAACCTTGCTGCTCTCTCCACCATGGATTGCCTCCTGCTACTAGAAGATTTGATAACTGGCATACAGCGAGTAGATGTTCTGCTTCCGCGTGTTCTCGCCATACACGAAGAAGTGGGCGAGCGCGCCCACCTGGACGCCATCGCTGATCTCGTAGCCGACGCTGGGGCCGACCACGATGAAATCCTCGTCGAGCAGCCGGTCGTGGTTGTACTGCACCGAGGGCGGCTCGAACAGGATGCCGTTGAACGTGACGCCGCCGTGCGAGAACCGACTGCTGGCGTCGACGCCGACGTCGATGCCCCAGGGCAGGAAGTACCCGATCGTCGCGCTGGCCTCGCTGAAGTTCCGGTTGAACGACTTCGTGTCTTCGTCCACGTCGACCCTCTCGCGCAGCGCGAACTCGTACTCTGCCTGCACGAACAGATTGGGCAGCACCGGATCCAGTGTCCGCCCGACTGCCACTCCGGCGTTGAGCGCCTTGAGCCGATGGCCGGGCGCGGCCAGGCCCAGGGTCGGATAGTCGTGCGTGGGGATCGTGCCGCCCAGGAAGAACGAGAGACCCAGATACTTCTCGATCGCCTTGATCTGATAGCGCAGCCCGCCCTTGAAGTCGGTGGGCGTGAAGTGGAGCGACCCGTCGTCGTACGGCCCGTTGACCGGGAAGTGCTGGAAGTCGTCGTCGCCGACCTTGAGGGCGACCATGTTCAGCTCGGCCTCGACGGCCAGTCCGTCGATCGGCGTCACGTACCTGGCGCGCGGCGTGAAGATGTGGACGAACATCGTCGTCCCGGGCACCTCGAGGCCGCCGCTCTTGGCCACGAGCTTGCCGGAGGGCGCGTAGGTGTACCCCAGAGAGACGGAGAGGGAGTTCGGAGCTTCCAGATACGATTGCGCTGCGGCTCCGCGCGGGGAGACGAGCAGGAACAATATCGTTCCGGCGAGCGCTGCAAATGATCGTGTAGCCACCATGGACCTCGATGGAGAAGAAGTTCATCGCCAGTTGAGCGAAACCCGGCGGCCAAGTCAATTCACTATGCCGCGCTGTTCGGACGCGCTGCCAGTTACCTTCAGGTCGGCTCGCGGGTGCCGATCACCTACACCCTTGCAGCCCTCGAGGCGCTCGTCCGTCGACGTGCGAGATTCCGAGTTGCTCGCCGAGCGCGCTTGCCGCTAAGGTGCGACCGAACGATTCAGATCCGGCAGGAGTGCTCATTTGGCAGTTCCGGCTCCACACGTCCGACTTCATCGAATGGCCCTGAGTCTCGGCATCGCCGCGGCGGCGACCTGGCTGTTCGGCGACTCGATATCCTGGGCGCAATCGGGTACTGCCGGCGTAAGCGGGGTGCGGTCCGTTACGATCGCGCCACGAGAGACCACGCTCCAGCCGCGGCTGCGGTTCCAGCGGCTCGGCCGGGAGCGAGGTCTGCCCCAGAGCACCGTCTCCGCGATCGCGCAAGATCGGACCGGCTTCATCTGGCTTGGCACGGAGGATGGGCTGGCGCGCTACGACGGTCAGAGATTCGTCGTCTTCCGGCACGAGCCAGGCGACGAGAAGAGTCTCAGCGCGCCGGTCGTGAACAGCATACTCGCAGCGAGGGACGGATCGCTGTGGGTCGCGACCGAGGGCGGCGGCCTCGACCGGTACCGCCCCGCAACGTCCAGCTTCGAGCGGCCTGCGCACGCGCGCGACGTCCCGGCGCTCACCGCCGGCACCATCGCCTCGCTCGCCGAGGGACCGGACGGCACGATCTGGATCGCGGCGGCAGGGGACGGACTGCTCGCGCTCGATCCCGGGACCGGCGCGGTCCGCTCCTACGCCGTGAAGCAGGGGCTGCCGGACAGCGTCGGCGAGGTCGTCGCCGCCAGGGACGGGAGCGTGTGGGCGGGCACGGTGAGCGGCGTCTTTCGCCTCGACGGGCAGCGCACGCGGTTCGAGCAGGTCCCGGGTCAGGATGGAGCGCTGCGCGGCTCGATCACCGCGCTCTCCGCCGGCCGTGACGGCGAGCTCTGGATCGGCATCGAGGGGAAGGGACTGGCCCTCTACTCGGCCCGGACCGGCGGGGTGCGGACGTTCCGGGCGGAGCCGCAGAACCCGGAGCGTCTGCTCGACGACACGGTCAGGGCGATCCACGTCGACCGCCGCGGTCGCGTCTGGGTCGCGACGGAGAAGGCCCTCCACATCCTCGATCCGGCGAGCGGCCGCTTCGAGCGCCATCCTCCCGACAGCGACGATCCCATGTCGCTGGCCGGCTCACCGCTCGCCATCAGCGAGGACGCCGCCGGGGTCATGTGGGTCGGCACGTTCGGGGGCGGCGCCGCGCTGCTCGACCCGATGACCTCGAGCTTCTCGTTCTACAAGACCGCCGGGGTCAGCGCGATCGCGCGGAGCGGTCAAGACTTGTGGATCGCGACCGTCGAGGAGACGTGCCGGCTGAGCGGGAAGCAGTCTCTGACCGGGATGTGCTGGGCGACGGGGCTGGCGACGAGCCTCCTCGTCGACCGGACCGGATCGGTCTGGGTCGGGACCATGCAGAGCGGCCTGCTCCGCCTCGATCCGGGATCGCCCGAGCGCTGGACCGTGTACGAGAACGTCCCCGGCAACGCGAAGAGTCTTCCGGCTGGTCCGGTGCTCGGGTTGCACGAGGACCGGGCCGGTAATTTGTGGATCGGCGTGGTCGGAGGCGGGCTCCGGCGCTTCGACCGCGCACGTGGGGAGTTCGTGCGCCAGGACGCGGTCTCCAGTCTCGTCTACCTGATCGAGGAGGACCCGCACAAGGACGGGAGGCTGTGGCTGGGCACGGCCGACCGCGGGCTCATCCGCCTGGACGTGGCCAGCGGAGCGGTCAAGGTGTTTGCGCCGAGCCCGGACGATCTCGACAACAAGTCGGACAACTCCGTCGTCGACGTCGCCTTCGAAGGTGACCGCTCCATCTGGCTGGCGACCTACGGCGGCGGTCTGAAGCGCCTCAACCCGGCCACCGGCGCGTTCCAGTCGTTCTCCCGGCCCCAGGGCCTGCCGAGCGGGGTGCTGTGCGCCGTCCTCCGCGACGGGGAGGGCAAGCTGTGGGCCAGCTCCATCGCCGGGCTGGCCCAGCTCGATCCCGCGAGCGGGCAGGTCCGCGTCTTCACCGCCCCCGACGGCCTGCAGTCGCTCGAGTTCGTGCAGCACAGCCGGATGGTGGGCGACGATGGGCGCTTCTACTTCGGCGGGATCAACGGCTTCAACGTCTTCTCGCCGGCCGACATCCAGGTCGACCGGTCGCGCGCCCCGTTCGTCCTCACGTCGATCGAGGTCCTCGGCAAGAGCTACCGGGGCGGGCAGCAGGCGGAGTCCACACGCGCGCTCGAGCTCGCGCACGACGAAGCGCTGGTAAACATCGAGTTTGCCGCGCTGACCTACTCGGGAAGCTCCGATCTTCGATTCGAGTACAAGCTGGAGGGCGTCAGCGATCTCTGGCTGGCCGCGCGCGCTCCGTCGATCACGCTGAGCGGGCTCGACTCCGGCGACTACACCCTGCGCCTCCGCGCCCGCGATCGTCACGGCGTCCAGACCGAGCCGGTCGCGCTCGCGATCTCGGTCGCGCCGGTCTTCTTCCTCAGCCGCTGGGCCTTCTCGGTCTACGGGCTCCTCCTGGTCGGCTCCTTCCTCGGCATGTACCGCTATCAGAAGGTGCGCATCCGGCGCCTCCAGCAGGCGGCTCGCCTCGCCGCTGTCGAGCGCGAGATCGAGCTCACGGCGACCGTGCAGTCCTGGTTCCTGCCCGAGTCCGGAACCTACAGCTCGGAGAGCTGCGACCTCGTCGGCTTCTACCGCGGGGCGGAGAAGTGCAGCGGCGACTGGTGGTGGTACGAGGACGTGGGCGACGGCAAGCTGTGGACGATCGTCGCCGACGTGACCGGGCACGGCGCCGGCCCGGCCATGCTGACGGCGGCGGTGGCGATGGGTATATGGGTGCAGAAGAGCTCCACCGAGGAGGAGCTCCTCGATCGGCTCGCGCGCGTCAATCACCAGGTCCTCCTCCGCTGCAAGGGGAAGGCGACGATGACGATGACCGCGGTCGTCCTCGACAATCGCTCCGGGGAGGCGACCGTCTACAGCCTGGGCGGCCTGCCCGCGCTCGTCTTCAAGCAGGATGGGCAGACCAGAGTCCTGGGGGCCGTCGGCAGCCCGATCGGCGTCGCGCCCAGTCTGCGGGCCGGACAGACGCCCGTGCGCCTGGACCCGGGCGACCGCATGGTCATCACGACTGACGGCATCGTCGAGACCGCGCTGCCCCGAGGCCGTCCGCTCGGCCTGCGCCGGTTCGCCGAGATCGCGCGCGACGCGGCCAGCATCCCGCTCGAGACGGCGGCGACGCGGATCGTCACGGAGGTTGACCTGGCGCGGTCGCGCGAGCGGCAGGAGGACGACTTCACCTTCTGCATGCTGGAGCGCCGCGCATAGGATAGGACGTAGGCCTACCGGCAGTGGACACAGTCTGCGCAGGTGCGCTGCGATCCGCGGAGCCCGACACGCGCCCACATTCATTCGCGCGGCATCGGCGCTCCCGCAATCTTGACGGGCGATCATCGCGCGCGGGACACTCGCGCGCGAGCCACACCGTTGTGTGAATTTTGATGTCAGGAGGATGGGCGATGTTCGTGACCAGAGCGATCAAGATCGGAGTCTTCGTCGCGCTCGGGACTCTGAGTCTCACCGCATGCGGGGACGACGATAGCGGCGACGGAAGCAGCGACGACGACGGCACCGTGCCCGACGCCGGCGGCGGAAGCGACAGCGGCGGCCAGCCGGACGGCGGAGGCGGCGGCGCATCCACGCACGCGAGCACCTCTCTCCTGATCCAGCTGCAAGTGCTGCTCGACGGGTTCGCGCCGCAGGGCTTCTTCATCGAGAGCACGTTCCAGGCGAAGTCGGACCTCCTGCCGCCGTCGTACGCGCAGATGCCGGGCTCGCCGTTCGGATGCGTGGTCTTCGAAAAGACGGCCGACTACTACTTGCCGGGCAGCCTCGAGATCGAGGACGGCCACGTGGCGACCGGCCTCGACGAGGGACCTGTGCAGATCAGCGTCTCCGGCGGGAGTCCCGCGTTCCCGCCCTGCGCGTACGTCGCCAACGAGGGCTACCAGTGCGTCAGCCAGTCCGGCACCGGCGGCGACATCGAGGTGGTCGACGCGGGGGGGAGCCTCTACTCGGTCACCGATCCCAGCATCACGTTCGACGACGGCGAGGTCGGACGGTTCGTGAACATCACTGGAGCCACCAATCCAGCCAACAACGGGCAGTTCCCGATCGTGAACCTGCCGCCCGGACCCGGGCACACCATCGTCTATCTCAACCCGCAGCAGGATCCGATCGCGTGCGCCGGGGCTCCCGAGGACTGCGAAGAGATCGGCACGAGCGCGAGCTACAAGACCCTGGCCGCGCTGCCCGGCGGCTCGACCCCGCGCCTGGCCGACGACGCGGAGATCACCATCCAGCACACCGCGGGTGGCGATGGGCACACGGCGGACTTCTCGCAGTCGAGCGATATCGGCGATTCCTTCACCCTCGCGGCCGACTCGGCGGAGCTCATCAACAACATCCCCCTCGACGGCTCCTCGTTCACCATCGGGTGCAACGAGGACGGGACCGACTGCGGCAACGCGATGGCCAGCCTCCTGGTCGTGCTGACGACCGATGCGCCGCTTCCTCCGGGCCCCCCGGTTCTCATGCCGATCCCGGTCCAGAAGGCGGTCCAGCTGCAGTGCATCTTCCTCACGCCGACGGTCACGGTGCCGGCCGAGGCGGCGGCGTTCCTCGCCGGCTCGAACGCGACGCGAGTGCGCACGACCTTCGGGCGTGTGAACCCGCTCAACTTCACGGCAGGCGCGACCGACTTCACCGTGATCATGGGCAACGCCCAGGTGGGAGTCACCCAGGTCGCCCCGTAGACGCACTTCTCGCCGGGTCGACCGCCCCTGACCGCGGCGGTCGACCCGGATGGCGGTCGACGACCCCGAGCGCCTCCGCCCCGCCCGAGCCTTTCCCCCCCCGTCGGGTATCTAGCTGCACCAGGAGGTCATATGTACATCAGGTCTGCACTGCGAATGGCATCGCTGTGCGCGCTCGGCGCCATGGCCGCTTGTGCGGCGGAGGACGACGAAGCGCGAACCGAGAACACCGACGCCGTGGTCCCGACCCACCATGGCCAGCTCCTTCTCGTCCAGCTCGAGGTGCTGCGCGACGGATTCCCTGATCAGGGCTTCTTCGCGGAGTCCACGTTCCTCGCCAAGTCGGACGCTCTGCCGCCGGTGTTCGAGGAGATCCCGGGGTCGCAGTTCGGCTGCAAGGTCTTCCACAAGGGCCCGGACTTCTACTTCCCGGGCAGCGAGGAGATCGAGGACGGCCACGTCGCCAAGGGGCTCGACGAGGGATCGATCAGCCTGTCGTTTCCGTACAGCGACGTCGAGATCCCGCGCTGCAACTTCGTCGCGGGGGTCGGTTACCGCTGCAAGGGAGCGAGCGGCTCGCGCGGCGACATCAAGGTGGTGGACGCGGCCGCGGGGCTCTTCTCGATCCGCGACTCGCGCATCCGCTTCGATGACGACGACGTCGGCCGCTTCGTCGAGCTGACCGGAGCCTCGAAGCCGGCCAACAACGGCACCTTCTTCATCGAGTCGCGGCCCGACTCCCACACCATCGTGTACTCGAACTTCAAGCAGGATCCGGCCACGTGCGCGAGCACGCCGTCCGCGTGCCAGGAGCTCCACACCAGCGCGAAGTACTCCACGCTGGGCGGGCTGCCCGCCGGCGCGACCGGGCGGATCGCCGACACCGGTCAGGTCAAGGTCAAGCACAGGGCCGGCGGGGCGGGCCACACCGAGGACTTCGACCTGACCTTCGACCCGGGCGACTCGTTCACGATGACCGACGCCTCGCGCGGGCTCATGAACGCCACGCCGATCGACGGGTCGCCGTTCGCGCTGGGCTGCGACGGGGCGGGCGGCTCGTGCGGCGTCGCGGCCGCCAGCCTCGTCGTGATTCTGACCACGGACGCTCCGGTCCCGCCCGGCCCGCCCGTGCTCATGCCGATCCCGGTCGAGAAGGCCGTGCAGATCACCTGCATCGTGCCCGGCTCGGGGACCGTCAACGTGCCGGCGTCGGCGGCCGCCTTCCTGGCCGACTCGAACGCCACGCGTGTCCGGACCACCTTCGCGCGCGTGAACCCCGTGCCCCTCGTCCAGACCGACACCGACTACCTGTTCGTCGTGGGCAACGCGCAGGTCGGCATCACCGAGATCGAGTAGCGAAACGCGTCACCGGTCGCGGTCGGGCGCGCCGGCCCGCCGCCACCGCCATGCGCGCCTGGCCAGGCCCGGTGTCCCCCGTCATCCGCCTCGCCAGGGCAGCTCTTTCTCGAACCAGTGGTGGGCGTAGGGCTCGTCGTTGAACGCAGGTACCTCGCGGTAGCCGGTTTCGCGGTAGAGCTGGATCGCCTCGGCGAGGGCGCTGTTGGTCTCGAGGCGGACCCGGCGCGCGCCGGCCTCGCGCGCGCGACCTTCCAGCTCGACCAGCATGCGGCGGCCGAGGCCGGCGCCGCGCACCGACGGCGCGATCCACATGCGCTTGATCTGGCCGGGCTCGCCCGGCGACAGCTTGAGCGCGCCGCAGCCGACCGCCTCGCCGCGCAGCCGCGCGACCAGCAGCACGCCGGCCGGCGGCGTGAGCTCGGCGACGTCGGCCGGGATGCTGCGCTCGGGAGCGAAGCCGCCCGCGAAGCGGCGGTCGAGCTCGGCGAAGTAGTGCTGGATGCATGCGACCGCGTCGGCGCTGTCGGGCGGCTCGGCGGCGATCTCGATCATGGACGCGGCGACCAGCCGCTCCACCTGATCCATGGCGGCCACCAGCCGCTCGCGCTGCGACGGGGCCAGACTGTCGAGCAGCGCGCCGGCCAGCTCGTCGGCGCGCCGGTCGAGCACGCCTCGCTCTGACAGGCCCGCGCGGGTGAGCCGGGCCCGACGCACGCGTCGGTCGTCGCGGCTCGCCTCCACGCGGACGAGCCCCTGCGCCTTGAGCGAGGCGAGCAGGCGGCTGAGATATCCGGAGTCGAGCCCGAGGCGGGCGCGCAGCTCGCGCAGCTCGGCGCCTCCGCCGATCTCCCACAGGAGCCGGGCCTCGCCCAGCGGGCGACCCCGCCCCAGGAAGTGGTCGTCGAGGACCCCGATGCGCTCGGTGACCGTCCGGTTGAACCGCCGCACTCGCTCCACCATGGGCCGATCCATATTGTCTGACTTTGGTCAGACAATTGCCCGGACGCAAGGGCTGCCCGCGAATGGCGAGCCGGCGCGCGGGCCGGGCTAGAATCCGGCCGTGCAGCGGTCCCGGGGCACGGCACCTGCGCGCGAGCTGATCGTGGCGGCGGCGGCGGCCGACCGCCTGGCGGCTGCCGATGCGCGCATCGCCGCGCTCGATCGATCGCGGCCGGCGCTGCTGGTCGGGCCCACCCTCGAGGCGGCGCGCTCGGCCATCTACCGCGCGCTGCCCGGCGGCGCGGTCGCGTTCGGCTGGCACGCCATGACCCTCGAGCTGCTCGCGCGCCGGATCGCGGTGCCGGTCCTGGCCGGGCAGGGGCTCGCCCCGGTCAGCGGCGCCGGCCTGCAGGCGGTGGTCGCGCGCGTGCTCGGACGGCTGGCCGGCGACAGCGCGCTCGGCCGCTACCAGGGGCTGGCCGACAAGCCCGGGCTCGCGCCGGCCATCGCGCGCACCGTCACCGAGCTGCGCATGGTCGAGGTCGCGCCCGGCGCTCTGGCCGCCGCCGCGCCGGATCTGGCGCGCATCCGGGCCGAGTACGAGGCCGAGCTCGAGCGCCTCGGCCTGGCCGACAGGGCCGCCGTGCACGCGGCGGCCGCGCGCGCGATCGCCGCCGGCGCGGAGCTGGTGGCCGGCGCGCCGTGCGTGCTCATCGACGTCGCGGTCAGGACTCCGGTCGAGCGCGCGCTGGTCGCGGCGCTGGCCGGGCGCGCGGCCACCATCGCGTGCACCGCCGCGCCGGGCGACGGCCGCACGATCGCGGCGCTCGGCCAGGCGCTGGGCGTCGAGCCGACGACGTGCGACGCGCGCGGCGGCGACACCGCGCTGGCGCGCGCGCAGCAGAACCTGTTCGCCGGGCAGCCCGAGGAGCCGGCCGAGGACGCGAGCATCGCGGTGTTCTCCGCGCCGGGCGAGAGCCGCGAGTGCGTGGAGATCGCGCGCCGCATCATCGAGGAGGCGCGCGGCGGCGCTCGCTTCGACCGCATGGCCGTGCTCCTGCGCGCGCCGCTCCAGTACCGATCGCACCTGGTGGAGGCGTTTCGCCGGGCCGGCATCCCGGGCCACTTCACGCGCGGGACGGTGCGGCCGGATCCGTCGGGGCGCGCGCTCCTGACCCTGCTCGACTGCGCGGAGGAGCGCTTCTCCGCGCGCGCGTTCGCCGAGTACCTGTCGCTCTCGGTCATGCCGCTCGCGCCGTCCGCGACCGACGCGGAGGGGGCGCGCGATCGCTTCGTGCCGCCGGCCGACTTCCCGGTCGCCGGGGCGACGCGCCCGCCGCCCCGCGCCGTGCCCGCGCAGCTCGGCCTGTTCGATGCGCTGGCCCGGCCGGCGCGCCCCACGCCCGTCGCTCCGCCGCCGCCGCTCGCCCCGCTCGCGCCGCTCGCGCCGCGCGACGAGGATGCGGGGGCCGCCGAGGACGCGCTGCCGGACGCCGATCCATCGCCGCCGGCGCCGCGCCGCTGGGAGCGTCTGCTGGTCGACGCCGCCGTGATCGGCGGGCTCGATCGCTGGGAGCGGCGGCTGGCCGGCCTCGCCCGCGAGCTGGCCGCGCGCAGGGAGGCGCTGGCGGATCCCGACGATCCGGCCGGCCCGCGCATCGCGCGCGAGCTGGCCGACCTCGAGGCGCTGCGCGCCTTCGCCCTGCCGCTGCTCGGGCTGCTCGCCCGCCTGCCGGAGCAGGCGACCTGGGGCGAGTGGCTCGAGCGCCTGTCCGAGATCGCGGTGCGGGCGATCCGCAGCCCCGAGCGCGTGCTCGAGGCGCTGGCCGAGCTCGAGCCGATGGCGCCGGTCGGGCCGGTGCGCCTGCGCGAGGCGCGCCACGTGCTGGCCGCGCGGCTGGGCGAGCTGGTCGAGCGGCCGACGGGAATGCGGCCGGGCAAGGTGTACGTCGCCGCCATCGAGGACGCGCGCGGCCTCGACTTCGACGTCGTGTTCGTGCCGGGGCTGGCCGAGCGCATGTTCCCGCAGCGCGTGGTCGACGATCCGATCCTGCTCGACGATCTCCGCCGGGCCGTGTCGGGCCAGCTGGCGACCACCGGCGACCGCATCGCGGCCGAGCGCGAGGCGCTGCACGTCGCGCTGGGCGCCGCGTCGCGCTCGCTGGTGCTGTCCTACCCGCGGCTCGACAGCGAGCAGGCGCGCCCGCGGGTGCCGTCGTTCTACGGCCTCGAGGTGCTGCGCGCCGGCGAGGGCGTGCTGCCCGGCTTTCGCATCCTGGCCGAGCGCGCGCGCGACGCCGGCAGCGCGCGCATGCGCTGGCCGGCGCCGGAGTCGCCCGAGCGCGCCATCGACGAGGCGGAGTACGACCTGGCGGTGCTCGAGCGGCTCCTGCGCGAGCCGCCCGCCGCCACCCGCGGCGCGGCGCGCTACCTCATGGAGGCCAACCCACACCTGTGCCGCGCGCTGCGCTTCCGCGCCCGGCGCTGGAACCTCAGCCGATGGAGCCCGGCCGACGGGCTGGTCGATCCGGCGGCCGGCGCGCTCGCGCGCCTCGAGCGCCATCGCCCGGGCGCGCGCGTCTACTCGGCCACGTCGCTCCAGGCCTACGCCGCCTGTCCCTACCGCTTCTATCTCCGCAGCGTGATCGGGCTGGAGCCGCGCGAGGTGCCGGAGCCGATCGAGGAGATGAGCGCGCTCCAGCGCGGCAGCCTGTTTCACCGGGCGCAGTACGCCGCCTGCCACGCGCTGCGCGAGGCCGACCTGTTCCCGCTGCGGGCGGCCAGCTTGCCGCGCGCGCTGGCGCTGCTCGACGGGGAGTTCGACCGCGCGGTGGCCGAGCTGCGCGAGGAGCTGGTGCCGGCCATCGAGCGGGTGTGGTCCGACGGCGTGGCGCGCATGCGCAAGGACCTGCACCACTGGCTGCGCCTCATGATCGACGAGGAGTGGACCCCGAGCCACTTCGAGCTCGGCTTCGGGCTGCCCGCCGAGCGCGCGAGCGATCGCGATCCGGCCAGCCGGGCCGAGCCGGTCGACGTCGGGTATGGCCTGCGCCTGCGCGGCGCCATCGACATGGTCGAGCGCCGCGGCGGCCGCGTGCGCGCCACCGATCACAAGACCGGGCGGGCGCCGCCCGGCCGGCGCCTGGTCATCGGCGGCGGCGAGACGCTGCAGCCGGTGCTCTACGGGCTGGTGCTGGCGCAGCTGTTCCCCGAGCTGGAGGTCGACTCCGGCCGGCTCTACTTCTGCACCGACCGCGGCGGATTCGCCGAGGAGGTCGTCCCGATCGACGACGAGGCGCGGGCGGCGGTCGGGCTGGTCGCCGGCGCGGTCGATCGCGCGCTCGAGTCCGGCTTCCTGCCGGCGGCCCCCGGCCGCGAGTCCTGCACCTACTGCGACTACATCCCGGTGTGCGGGCCGTACGAGTGGCAGCGGTCCGCGCGCAAGGAGCGGCGCCGGCTCGACGACCTGGTGCAGCTGCGGAGGCACCCGTGAGCGGCGCGGGCGGCGCGGGCGGCGCGGGCGGCGCGGGCGGCGCGGGCGGCGTGCTGGCCGACGCGGTGGCGCGCGAGCGCATCCGGGGCGACCTCGACACCACCTTCGTGGTCGAGGCCGCGGCCGGGACCGGCAAGACCACGGCGCTGGTGGGCCGCATCCTCTCGCTCATCCGGTCGGGTCGCGGCGAGCTGCAGGGCATCGTGGCGGTCACCTTCACCGACAAGGCGGCCGGCGAGATGAAGCTGCGGCTGCGCGCCGAGATCGATCGACTGCGCACCAGCGGCGACAGCTCGGCAGAGGAGAGGGAGCGCCTCGACCGCGCGCTGGCCCAGCTCGAGGTCGCGCGCATCGGCACCATCCACTGGTTCTGCGCCGATATCCTGCGCGAGCGGCCGGTCGAGGCGGCCATCGATCCCGGCTTCGCGGTCCTGGCCGAGGACGAGGGGGCCGCCCTGCTCGAGCAGGTGTTCGACCGCTGGTTCCAGCGCTCGCTCGACGATCCGCCGGAGGGCATCCGCCGCTTCCTGCGCCGGCAGTCCTGGTGGCAGGACGGGCCGCGCGACGTCCTCCTGGCCGCATGCGCCCAGCTGGTCGAGCACCGCGACCACGCCGCGCCGTGGCGGCGCGATCCGTTCGACCGCGCCGCCGCCGCCCTGCGCGTGCTGGGCGAGCTGCGCGCGCTGGCCGGCCTGGCCGATCGCGCCCGCGACCGCCGCGACTACCTGGCCCGCAGCCTGGCCCGCATCGCCGAGCTGGTGGCGCGGGTCGATGCGCGCGAGCAGGGCGGCGAGCGCGACCTCGATCTGGTCGAGGCCGAGCTGGTGGCCCTGGCGCGCGACCAGAACCTGGACTGGCAGCGCCGGGGCAGCGGCCGGCTCTACGGCGACGGGCTCCTGCGCGCCGACGTCCTCGTCCAGCGCGACGAGGCGCGCGCCAGCCTGGACGAGCTCGCGGCGCGCTCGCAGGCGGACCTGGCCGCATGCCTTCACCGCGAGCTGGCCCCGGTGGTGGCCGCCTACGAGGAGCACAAGTCGCGGCGCGGCGCGCTCGACTTCCTCGACCTCCTGGTGCGCGCGCGCGACCTCCTGCGCGGCGACGCCGGCGTGCGCCGCGCGCTGCAGCGGCGCTTCACGCACCTCCTGGTCGACGAGTTCCAGGACACCGATCCGCTGCAGGCCGAGATCCTCCTCCTGCTGGCGGCCGACGATCCGGCGGTCACCGACGAGGCGGCGGCGCGCCCGGCGGCCGGCAAGCTGTTCGTGGTCGGCGATCCCAAGCAGTCGATCTACCGCTTCCGCCGGGCCGAGGTGGCGCTGTACGAGCGCATCAAGCGGCGCGTCCTCGCGCACGGCGGCGAGGTCCTCTACCTCACGACCAGCTTTCGCAGCGTCCCAGAGATCCAGGCGGCGGTGAACCGCTCGTTCGCCGCGCACATGACCGGCGGCGCCGGCGACGACGCCAGCGGCGACGGCGGTGACGGCGGTGACGGCGGCGGCGGCGGCGGCGACCAGGCCGCGTACGTGGCGCTCGAGCGCTTCCGGCCGGCGGTGGAGGGGCGCCCGAGCGTGATCGCGCTCCCCATCCCGTCGCCCTACAACGAGCGCGGCTACATCACCAAGAAGGCGGTGGCCGCGTCGACGCCCGACGCCGTGGCCGCCTTCGTCCACTGGCTCATCACCGCCAGCGGCTGGACCATCGAGGACCCGGCCACCGGCGCGCAGGTCGCGCTGGCCAGCCACCACGTGTGCCTGCTGTTCCGCCAGTTCGTCAGCTTCCGCGACGACCTCACCCGCCCCTACCTGCGCGCGCTCGAGGCGCGCCGCGTCCCCCACGTCCTCATCGGCGGCCGCTCGTTCCACGACCGCGAGGAGGTGATGGCCCTGCGGTCCGCGCTGCGCGCCATCGAGTGGCCGGACGACGAGCTCCACGTCTACGCCGCCCTGCGCGGCCCGTTCCTGGCGCTCCACGACGAGCAGCTGTTCGCCTTCCGCGAGGAGGTGGGTCGGCTGCACCCGCTGCGCCCGCTCGCGCCCGGAGAGGCCGACGGTCACGCCGACGTGGTCTCGGGGCTCGAGCTCCTGCGCGGCCTGCACCTCCGCCGCAACCGGCGGCCGATCGCCGACACCATCGCCGCCTTCCTCGACGCCACCCGCGCCCACGCCGGCATCGCGATCTGGCCGACCGGCGAGCAGGCGCTGGCCAACGTGCTGCGCGCGCTCGAGGAGGCGCGCCGGTTCGAGAGCCGCGGCGCGACCTCGTTCCGCAGCTTCGTCGACTGGCTCGAGGACCGGGCGGAGCGGGGCGAGGGCGCGCAGGCGCCGGTCGTCGAGGAGGGCAGCGAGGGCGTGCGCATGATGAGCGTGCACCGGGCCAAGGGGCTGGAGTTCCCGGTCGTGGTGCTGTGCGACCCGGGCTGCTCGCGCGAGAAGCGGCGGCCGTCGCGCTTCGTCGATTCCACGCGCGGGCTGTGGGCGGCATCGCTCGCCGGATGCAACCCGGTCGAGCTGAGCGAGAACCAGGAGGCGGTGCTGCGCGCCGACAACGCCGAGGAGGTGCGGGTGACCTATGTCGCCGCCACCCGCGCGCGCGACCTCCTGGTCGTGCCCTGCTCGGGCGATCAGCCGGTGGCCGGCTGGGTCGACGTGCTTCACCCCGCGCTCTACCCGGCCGCGGGCGCGCACCGCGACGCGCGCCCGGCGCCCGGCTGCCCGGCGTTCGGGCCCGACTCGGTCGCCAGCCGGTCGATCGACGCCCCGCCCGACGCCGAGAGCTCGGTCGCGCCCGGCTGGCACGCCATCGGCGACGGCCACGTGGTGTGGTGGGACCCGTCGGTGCTCGCGCTCGACCCACCGCCGGTCGGCGGCGTGCGACAACAAGATTTGCTCGTGTCCGACGAGGAGCTGGGCCGCGATCGATCCGGCATCGAGGGGTACGAGCGCTGGCGCGCCGACCGGGCCGCGGCGCTCGCGCTCGGCGCCCGGGCCAGCTTCGCCGTCACCACAGCGACCCGCCTGGCCGCCGCCGAGGGGGCGGCGACCGCGGTCGCGGTCGAGTCGGCGGAGACCGGCGCCTCGCGCTCCGAGCGGCCGCGCGGCCGCCGCTTCGGCACGCTGGTCCACGCGGTGCTGGCCGACGTCGCGTTCGACGCGGGCGCCGGCGAGATCGAGCGTCTCGTCGCGCTCCACGCGCGGCTGGTCGGGGCCACGGGCGACGAGGCGGCGGCCGCCGCCCTGGCGGTGGCGGCGGCGCTCGCGCACGACATCATGCGGCGCGCGGCCGGTGCGGCGATGCGCGGCCGCTGCCACCGCGAGCTGCCGCTCTGCTGGCGGGACGCGAGCGGCGCGTTCGTCGACGGCGTGGCCGACCTCGCCTTCGCCGAGTCGACCGCGGGCGCCGACGCCGAGGGTGAGCGCTGGGTCGTGGTCGACTACAAGACCGACGCGCGGCCCGAGGCGCACGACGCCTACCGGGCCCAGGTGCAGATCTACGCCCGCGCCCTCGCGGCCGCCACCGGCCGCCCCGTGCGCGGCGTGCTGCTCGCCGTGTAGTCCGGCCGCTCCTCTGCCGGGCCCGCCCCACCTCGCGGCGCCGCGGGCCGGGCCAGCATCCACTCAGGCGCTGGCCGGCGCTCCGCTGCAGTGGTGTCGCAGCTCGGCCATGAAGTCCTCGAGGTCGACCGGCTTGGCGAGGATCCTGGGCCCCCTCGGCGCCCGATCAGGGGCGGACGTGCTGATGACGACCGGGATGCTGGCGAGGTCGGCGTCGCAGGCGACCACCTCGAGGAACCGCCAGCCGTCCATGACCGGCATCATGAGGTCGAGCAGGATGACGCAGGGGCGCTCGTCCAGCCTGCGGATCGCGTCCAGCCCCTCCTGGCCGTTGGCCGCCACCACGGGGCGATAGCCGATGTCCTCGATGAAGTCGCGCAGGACCTCGCGCACGTCCTCGTCGTCGTCGATGACCATGACAATCTTCCCCATGACTCACTCCTTCGGCGCCAGCGGGAGCCGGAGGCGGAAGCTGGTCCCGGTCTCGGCCCCCGACGACGCCTCCAGCTCGCCGCCGTGAGCGAGGACGATCTGCCGCGTGATGTAGAGGCCCAGGCCGAGGCCCTGCGTCATGCTGGTGCGGCCCTCGCGCGCGCGCCGGAACGGATCGAACAGGGTCGGCAGCACGTCGGCCGCGATCGGCGGGCCGGAGTTGGCGACCTCGGCCGACACACCGTCGCGCTCGCGCCGGATCGCCACCAGGACCGGCCGGTCCGCCTCGCTGTAGGCCAGCGCGTTGCCGACCAGGTTGGAGAAGACCTGCGCTACCCGATCGACGTCCCACATGCCCCACGCGTCGCCCACGTAGTCCTCGACCACCAGGCGGCCCGGGTGGCTCTGGCGCAGCTCCTCGACCACGTCGCGGCAGACCGCGTGCAGGTCGGCCCACGTCCGCACCAGCGGGAGCCCGCTGCCGATGTCGCGCGCGCGGGCGAAGTCGAGCAGCTGGTTGACCATGCGGCTCATGCGCGCCGCGCTGAGGCGGATGCGCTGGAGCGCGCGCGCGGAGCGCTCGGGCAGCACCTCGGCCAGGAGGATCGCCTGCGCCCCGGTCGACACCGCCGAGAGCGGGTTGCGCAGATCGTGCCCCAGCATCCCGATGAACAGCTCCTGGAAGCGCTGGCGCTCGCGCTCGCCCACATCGCGACCGATCGCCACGGCGACCTGGGCGGCGACCCCCGCGATCATCTTGATCGTGCTCTCGCGCAGCGGGCGCCGGTTGGCGAGGGCCAGGACGCCGACCACCCGGTCCTCGACCAGGAGCGGGCGGGCGAGGAACGCCACGATGCCGGGCCGCCGGGCCCACCCGGGGACGCCCCCCATGTCCGAGGGCCCCGGCGCATCGACCGGCGGATCGAGCAGCGGGTCGATCAGGACCTGACGGCGCTCGAGCGCGGCGCGCCCGATGGCCGACTCCATCGCGATCGGCACCCGGTCGCCGGCGATGTCGCCGTCGCCGTCGCCGCGCACGACGCCAGCCCGCAGCTCGAGGGCGCTCTCGCCGCGCTCGGCGATCCACACGCCGGCGGCGGCCAGGTCGAGCCGGTCGGTCAGGGCCGCCAGGCAGTCGCGCAGCTGCTCGTCGAACGGAGCCACGCCGGTCAGCGCGATGCCGACCTCCTCGGCCAGGCGGGCGCGGCGCTCCTCGAGGTCTCGCGCGGCGCGCGCGTCCTTGTACAGGCGCGCGTTGTCGAGCGCGACGGCGCCCTGCGCGGCCACCGCGACCAGCAGGCGCTCGTCCTCCTCGCGGAACACGCCGGGGATGGCGTGGCCGAAGAACAGCCCGCCCAGCACCCCGCCCGACGACGAGATGACCGGCACCGCCAGGTACGATCGCACCGGCAGGTGGCCCTCGGGCATCCCGTGATAGGGCGGGTTCTTGCCGTAGCGGGGATCGCGGGTCACGTCGTCGAGCCGGACGACGCCGCTGCCGTGAAACGTGGGCGCGAAGACCGCCGTGTTGCGCGGCATCGGGAAGCGCGAGAAGGCCTCGCGCGGCGCGCCGGCGATGGTGTAGAGCACGTAGGCCTCGCCCGAGTCGTCGACGGTGTTGTAGAAGAAGGCGCCGAACTGCGCGCGACACAGGCGGGTCGCCTCCTCGGTGAGCTTCTGGAACAGGCGGTCCAGATCGAGCTCGCTCGACAGCGTCGTGCTGGTGGCGAGCAAGGTCTCGACCACGCGCGCCTGCTCGGCCTCGCGATCGGCGCGGCGGGCCAGCTCGGCGTAGAGGCGCGCACGCTCCATGGCCATCGCGAAGTGATCGGCCAGCGCGGCGTGGAACACGCGATCGAAGCTCTGGGGCGCGGCGAAGCCATAGGCCAGGCCGCCGAGCGCCCGACCGTCGACCAGCAGCGGCAGCACCACCATCGCCTGCAGCTCCACCGGTGCGCGCGCGCCGCGCAGCGCGGGACAGGCGGCGAGCAGCTCGTCGCGATCGGACAGGTACTCCGGGGCGCCGCTGGCGATCGCCCGGGCCAGCGCCACGGGCGCGTCGTGGGCGAGCTCGCTCCAGTCGTCGAGGGCGTGGCCGTGCCGCGCGATCAGGTGCAGCTTGCCGTCCACCTCGGCGTAGGCCGCGGCGGCGGCCGCCCCCAGCTCGTCGACCGTGCGTCCGACCGCCACGCGCGCGACCTGCTCGCGGTCGAGCGCGCCGGCCAGCTCGGCGCCCAGATCGTGGAGGCGCGAGAGAGAGGGCGTTCGCCCCTCGCCGACGCGGATCCCGCCCCGATCCGCCGACACCGCCCCCATCGCGATCGTCCCATCCCCCGTCCGCACGGGTCCAACTTAGCCGGCCCGGCGCGTGAGGCACAAGACCGGAACGCGGGCGAGCGCTGCGAGTCGGCGGACATCGCGGGCCCGCGCTCGGCGCGCGGCCCGGCCCGTACCGCGAAACGTGGCAAGATGGATCGACACGGCTCGCTGCCCGCCGGAGCGCCGCTCCAGCAGGCCTTCACCCCTCGCCCCCAGGGCAGCTCATGATCGCGCACACCGGCGCCGGAACCGCGCTGTCCACGGCCTCGACGAGGCGCCCGGCCGCCTGCGCCGTGGCGGTTGCGCTGTGTCTGGCCGGCGGGGCACGCGCCGACCCCGCTCCCGCTGCCGACGGCCGCGCCAACGGAGCGGGCGACGATGGCGACCGCGACCCGGACCGCCAGGGGAAGCAGGCGACGGCGGAGCCCGCGCCCCGACCGATGGCCGTGGCCCCTACCACGATCGTGGTGGTCGGCTCGCGCTCCGAGATCCCCGAGACCGAGCTGCCGCTGCCGGTCACCGTGATCGATCTGGAGCCGCTGGAGGGCGCGCGCGAGGGGACCAGCCTGGGCGAGGTGCTCGAAGGTGTGCCTGGCCTGGTCGCGCGCAACCGATCCAATTTCGCCCAGGACCTGCGCCTGTCGCTGCGCGGGTTCGGCGCGCGCAGCCCGTTCGGCATCCGCGGCGTGACCATCGTGCTCGACGGCATCCCGCTCACCATGGCCGACGGCCAGGCCCAGGTGGACGTGGTGGACCCGAGCATGCTGTCGCGCGTCGAGGTGCTGCGAGGTCCGGCCGGCGCGCTGTACGGCAACGGCGCCGGCGGCGTCGTCTACCTCGACACCGGGGACGGACGCACGCGACCCGGCGCCGACGCCGCCGTCGAGCTGGGCGCGTTCGGCACCCGCAAGCTGATGGCGCGCGCCGCCGGCGAGGCGGGCGCGGCCGCCTGGACCGCGTCGGTGAGCCGCCTCGACGCGGACGGCTACCGCCAGCGCGCGGCGGTCGAACAGACCCTCGCCCACGGCAAGGCGTCGTGGCGCGTCGCGCCCGGGCTCGAGCTCCGCCTG
>Ga0126377_10000582_pt1 | contig 22455 bp, 24 predicted proteins | sample PanSoiMetPlot_22_FD_92647 | JGI IMG/M metagenome (GOLD analysis project Ga0126377, IMG submission 92647) | Tropical forest soil microbial communities from Panama - MetaG Plot_22 | ecosystem: Environmental > Terrestrial > Soil > Tropical forest > Bulk soil | place: Panama | collected 2016-02-17 | reverse complement strand
TGTTGTTCTCCATGCAGAAGTATTCCATGAGCTCTTCGTCCGGCTTCATCCGGACCCATGTTCTGATGTTGGTAACGGGACTGGTATACACCTTTGGATCATCGATGGTGAGCTCATACGCGACGTGATTGGCGTCGTTGTAGCGTAAGCGTTCGACGATGTGCATGGCGTCGCTGGTCGGATGCTCCTCTCCCACGTCGAGCGTGATCCGGCCGTTGAAACCCCTGGTGTCGATCACGAGTGTGTCGCCTTCATACCGGCCAACCGACGTGCCCATCCACTTGGGATCCAGCTCTTTCGGAAGCTGTCGACCGTCGGTGGGGACGACGTGAAATATGTTGTTCGACTCGAAGAGGTAGACGAAGCGTTTCGGCGTCTGAATGATCTCGACGGGATATTCGGTCTGCATCGCTCGCGTGTATCCCCAGGGGAGGCAGAAGGCCGTGTAATCGAATTTCGGCGCCTTGTCCATGTCCGCTCCCAGAGGCGTGAACGGGAGTGCTCCGGATCCCTTCTGAGTACACTCCCGCTCGCCGGAGCCGCAACCGCGTCCGTCGCGGGTGATATCGGTGACGCGTGGCCGTGCCCAGACGCCGCTGAAGTCCGGTTTGCCATTGGCGAGCCTCGGGATCCCCGGAGCGGGCGATGCCGACTGGCCGCCGGCCAGCGCCGGAGCGAGCAACAGAGCGAGCGTCGGAGCCAGCGACAGCGCAAGCGCTACTCCCATCGCGTTTGCCAAACGACGAACACGAATTCTCATGTGTCCTCCTTCAGGCAATCCGGTTTCCCCGTTTGCATTCGAGTGCGCTCGATTCACTTGAGGCCGAGGAAGCGGGCGGGGTTTTGTTTCGTCATCACGTCGATCTCGGCCTGGCTGAAGCCCGATCGTGCGAGGACCGTCATCGCCATTTGAAACGCCTGGGCGTAGTTCACTCTGCCGGGCTGGCCGAGGTCAGTACTCATCACGACGTTTGAGGGACCAAGCGCTCGAATGTCCGCGATCTTCTGCGGCCCGTAGTCCATCACTGGATTCTCCGCATTGACGGTCGTAGGTCCTCCCCCCGTGAGGCCCTCCCCGCTCAGCACGATCTCGATCAACGCGCCGAGACGGACCGCCTCCTTCATCTGCGCCATGGACATCACGATGCCCCCGTGGTTCGGATGCTGCACGTAGATCTTGTTGACCCCGGCTGCCTTTGCCGCCCGTATGATCATCAGCGCCTCCTCGGTGCTGACGTGCCCGGTAGACAAGCCGAGGTCATACTTGGCGATGACCTTGAGCACGTCCAGCGTTTCCGGCAGCAGTTGGCCGTTGCGCGAGACCGCGACGGCATTGGGCGAGTTTGGAACGCGGGCCGCCGCGTCGACCGTCGGCATGTACACGACACGACCCCGGCCGCCGCGCGACAATGCCATGGCCTCCACTGCCACCGGATTGATGCCGCCCACCGCCTTGTTCAGGACGATGCCGCCGAAGACTTCGACGCCTGGGACGATCTGAGAGACCAGATAGGCCCACGACGCGGTCTCCGTGTAGTGTTCCTTCAACACGATTCCCCGCATGCCGTATATGCGCGCGATCTGGGCCGCTTCGATCGCGTCGAATGCCCGCTTGAAGTTCATCATCGACGTCTCCGGCGCCACGTGCGCGTGAATGTCGATGACACCCGCGAGGCTCGGTGCCTCATCAACCTGTGCGATTCCCACGCCGGGAAAGCCGAACGGCAATGCCAGAACAACCCAGAGGATCCAATGTCGCAATCTCATGGTTTGCTCCCTGTGCTGACCGGCACAGTCTAGCGCGAGCCGTGCCAATGTCACGGCGCCATCGCATGGGATCGCCGATGAGAGTCGTCGCTCACGTTGGCTGCTGCGCGTGCGCGAACACAACGAGCATCAATCCCACGCTGAGTACTGTCATCGCAAGAAGGATTGTTCCGATCCACCACGCCATGTGCCACAGTGAGGCGACCAGACCGGCGAGCGTGACGGCAGCGCTGAGCGCCGCTATCGCGAGCGAATAGCGGAGGGCCACACCGGCTCGCCGCTTCAGCAGCGCCGCCCGGTCGGAGCCGGCAGGGAAGTACGCATCGATGTCGGGAAACCCGTTCTCTTTGAACGCCTTCAGCGCGAGATCGTCCACGCCGAGGTCCGTCAGATCCTTGCTCAGTCGCAGGACCACGAGGCCAACTACGTTCAGGGGCAGCGCGCACGCAAGTAGAGCAACAGCTGTCCGAACCGCCCGATCAACCGGTCCAACCGTCAGGAGTGCCGAGATGACGACGAGGTTGACTGCGACGAGCCCTCCAAAGACCCAGCTTCCGATCTCGGCCAGCCAGGGCGCCGTTCGATCGACCAGCCCGCTGATCGCGTCGAGGCTCTGTCGCGCACGTTCGTCCACGTGTTGACCCTCTCAGGTGTGGGTTCGTTCCGCTTCACGTTTGAGGTCGGTCGCGTAACGCTCGAACACGGGACCAAAATCAGGCAGCGTACGCCCGACGAACGGCAGCATGAGACCCGAGAAGCGCTCCTGCATGACGAACGTGGTCGAGTCGCCCGGTTGCGGCGTGAGCTCAAAGGTTCGCACGCCCTTGAAAAGAGGGGCGAAGCCGCCGGTCCACGTCATGCGAGCATCCGGGATGACGTTTGAGATCGTTGGCACAAACGTGCGTTGCGTGCCAGGCACGTGAATCCGAATTCGGTGACCGTCGTCGATCTCGCCTTCGATTGCGGTGACGGTCGAATTCCAGCGGGGGAAATCCCTCGCATTGGTCAACAGTTTCCAGATTCTCCCGGGGGAAGACTGAATGCTGACCTCGACGCGGCACAACAACACGAACGCGCCGCGCGTTTGCGTGATCTGCGGGCGGTTGAGCAAGTCGGTCATCGGGGACGTTTACTAGAATTGTGACGCCTGCGGGTCTGAGATCCGGAGGTCATTCCGTTGTGTGGATGAGGTGCATCCACCGCCACCCCCGGCGACGACTGACCTGTACAAGACGATGGCGCGGCCGTGGGCAGGGCCGTTTGCGAGGAGGCTCGAGATGAGCGGTGACGTTCCCGCGATCTACTATCCGTGCTAGTGAAGCTCGGTGGTGTTCTTGTAGATCTTTCCGTCCTTCATGATCACGACAAGGTTCTTCTTCGGATCGGCGAGCAGCTGGATGTTTGCGAGCGGGTCGCCGTCGACCAGGAGCACATCTGCCAACGCGCCTTCCTGGATCACACCGAGCTTGCCTTTGTAGGGATTCCGTTTCCCGGACAACTCGAGCAGTTGCGCGTTGGTTCCGGTCGCCATGATGAGCGTTTCCGCGGGCGTGTACCAGCGCGTCAGGCTGGCGAGCAGCTGCCCCTGGCGCTGCGCCAGCGCCTGGGAAAAGAGCACGTCCGTGCCGAACGCCGTCTTGATGTGGTACTTCTTCGCCAGCTTGTAGGTTCTGTCGGTGCCGGCGAACACTTCGTCGAATTTCTCTCGCTCTTCGGAGCCTGGCGGAAACGCGGCGGCCATCTCCTCCGGGAACGGCTGCGTACTCAACCAGATGCCGGTCTCGGCGATGAGTTTGGCGGTGGACTCGTCCATCAGGTGTCCGTGTTCGATGCACTTCACACCGGCGGCGATCGCTCGCGTGATCGACGTCGGCGTGTAGGCGTGCACCGCGACGTACGTGCCCCAGTTCTCCGCAGCTTCAACGGCGGCGCGGAGCTCGGACTCGGTGAACGTCGACGCGTCGAGCGGACTGTGAGGCGACGCCACGCCGCCACCTGCCGTCAGCTTGATCTGCGTCGCGCCCTGTAGCAGCTGTTCGCGCGCTCGCACCCGGACTTCGTCCGGGCTGTCGGCGATCATCGCGCCACCGATCACCTCCGAGCGACTCAGCGGAGCACCGATCACTCGCGGCAGCTCGAACGGTTGACGGAAGTCGCCGTGACCGCTGGTGACTGAGATCATGGCGCCGGACGGATAGATCCTCGGTCCGGCGAGGACACCCTTGTCGATCGCGTGCTTGAGGTCGAACGACGGTCCACCCATATCGCGTACGGTTGTGAACCCGCGCATCAGCGTGTCCAGAGCTTCGGCGCCGGCCTCGAGGTTGAGATAACCGACATCGACAGTGAGCAACTCCTCGGGCGTGGGGCGCACCAGAATGGTGTGCCAGTGCACGTCGATCAGTCCCGGCATGAGCGTTCGCCCGCCGCCGTTGATGATGCGTGTCGCGGCGCTTCGATCGACAGCAATCGGAGCGCTCGAGATCTTCTCGATCGTCTTGCCGCGCACCAGAACGTTGGTCGGCCCGGATAACTGGGCGGACTTGCCATCGAACACTCGCACGTTTTCGAACAGGACGGTGCTGGGCGGCGTGTCCTGTGCCAGAGTCGAAGGCACGCCGCACAAAAGGAGCAGGAATGCGATGACCAGCAGACTGAATGGAACGCCCGACCCGACGAGTGTGCTGAACCGTTGTGCCTGACTTCGCCTGCAGTTCATTGCGAGCCCCTTGAAGTGAAAGCGTTCAATAGAGCAACACCTGTGCCCGATTCGAACCCGCGGCGATCGGTCGCAGACGTCGATTCTCAGAGACTCGTCAATGAAGAAGCTCGAGGGACCCGGATGCCCGCCGCCCATCGCGTCGGTCACGAACTCCCGTGACCTGACATGCAGCGGTGCGAGACGAGATTGTGATTCGCTTGGACGCCTTTAGAATGCGTGACCGATACTAGCGCTGATAGACCGAATGTCCGATGCATGCTGCGAACGTTTTTGCGCACGTGCCTTACCCTCAGGAGTGCCAGCGATGAAGACCCGATCAGCGTCGAACACGATGCCGGGACTGCTCCTGCTGTCGCTGACGACGCTGGTGCTCGCACAGCCAGCCGTCGCCCTCAACGCCGACTACTGGCGGGGCGGATGGCGAACGCCGCTCGGAGATGAGCCGCACATCTACGAGTTCGTGATCCGCGGTAACCGTGTCACCGGCGTGTATTGCCGAAGCTGCTCCGACGCGACCACTATTGGCTTCATCGACGACACGTGGGACGAGAAGACCGGCATCGCGTTCACGGTCACGTTCGCCAATCCGGACGGCAGCATCAGATCCGTTGACGACCAGCATGCCACCCTCGTGAACGGGCGGCTGATTGTCACGGGATCGGCCAGCTCACGAAATGGAAACGCGCTGACGCTTATCAAAGATCCGCGTGGGGCCGACCCCGGTGGGGCTCCGGCATATCACCTCCCGCCGGGCACTCCGCCTGCGCTGCCCGTGCCGCGTCGTGCCGGCGGTGCCGGCGGCGCGGGCGGTGGCTTTGGAGCGCCCGGGCCCTACTGGCAGGCCGGACCGTTCAAGGCGTTGCGGCCGGCGGATGTCGTCGGCACATGGATCGCCTCGTTTGGCCTGGGCATGAACCGACAAATCTTCACGTTTCTCCTCGTGCGCGATCGGCTTCGAGGCGTGGTGTGCGGCCGCTGCGACAACCCCTACACGCTCGGCGCGATGGAGGACATCGTCATCGTCGGCAACACGGTCTACTTCGACATCGTGCATGAAGACTGGGGCGAGAGCGATCCGCCGACGTTCAGACGGAAGATAGGAGCCCAGGTCGTACAGAACGAGATGCTCGCCTCCGTTCTCGGAAAGGACCTCGTGATCGATCCTGCCCGCCCACCCGCGCGGCCGGCGGGACGGGGCTTCACACTCGTCGGGCCGATTGCTCCGGCGGGGACCAGAGGAAACACTTCCGAGGGCATCGACGTCTGGGGACCGGGTACCGGCTCCGCAATCCAGCCGCCGCCAGGAAGGACGCCGATCCGCGCGGTGACGCCAAGTCCATAGACGAGGAGTACGTAGGGTCCGCCTTCAGGCGGCCCTTCGTGCTAATGTCACGGCGCCATCGCGGAGGATCACATATGAGAACCGGTTCGTGTGTCATCGCGCTGCTGCTGGCGGCGACGTCAGTCCTTGCGCACCACAGCAACTCGGCATTCGACGGCGACAAGGTGATGGTGCTCACCGGCACGGTCACCGAGTGGAAGTGGACGAACCCGCACGTGTGGATCTTTCTGTCGGTCGACGACGGAAAGGGCGGCAAGGCGCAGTGGGAGATCGAGGGTCGTACACCCGGCCAGTTGGTCCGCGCCGGATGGTCGAGGACCACACTCAAAATCGGCGAGACCATAACTATCGATTTCAGCCCCGCGAAAGACGGCAGCCACACCGGCCTCCTCACGCGCGTCAGACGCGCTGATGGCAGCGTAGTCGGGTTGCAAGCGGCACCGGCGGCTCAATGAGGAATGACATCATGTCGAAGATCGTTGCGATGTTTTCTTCGGCACTCCTGTGCCTGCTGTTCGTATCGACGGCCTCGCTTCGTGCGCAAGGGACGCCCCCGCCGGACTTCACCGGCGTGTACTCTCCGATCGACCCGTTTGCTCAGTCGAGAGGCGGTCGCTCCGCGGTGCCTCCGCCGGTGACGCCGCCACAGGCGGCGGGCCCTCGCGGCGAGGCGGTGCCCCCGCCGCGACCGGTATTGGTTCTCGATGGACGTGCGGGCCGGCCCGACGACGCGCCGAAGCTGACGCCTGAGTACCTAGCCAAGTGGGAAGTCATCCGGAAGTCGCGCATGGCCGGATCGCCAGAATTCGATCCGAACGTCAGGTGTGTCTCTGCCGGTATGCCCAACATGATGTCGATGACCTACGGCATGGAAGTGCAGCACACGAAGGACAAGATCACCATGTACGGCGAGCTGAACGACGTGTATCGCCGGATCTTTCTCGACGGACGCAAGCCGTCGCAGAAAGTCCTCGACGATCCGACGTTCGCCGGCTATTCCACCGGGCATTGGGAAGGGGACACGCTCGTCGTCGACACCGTGGCCATCCGCGAGGACGGCCTGTTCGACACGTTCTCGCCGCACAGCGATCAGTTCACCGTGCGCGAGCGCATCAGGTTCACGTCGCCAGGCATCCTCGAGGATCGGATCACGTCCATGGATCCGAAAGCGCTCGTCGAACCCTTCACCTCCGTTCGTACGTATCGGAAGGTGTCCGCGCCGAACGACGAGTTGCGCGAGTTCTCGTGTGCGGAGGGACTGTCGACTGTGAAGTAGGCCTAGAACCAGCGGATATCCGGCCGGGCGTCTGCTCAGGCCCTGATCAATGCATCACGTGCATGATTCGAGTGTTCCTCTTCGCACCGCAGTTGCAAAGACGGACTTGAGCGATGTACTACGAAATCCACGGCAAGGGTGATCCCGTCGTCCTGCTGCACGGTTCATTCATGACCATCACGAACAACTGGGCGGCCATGATCCCGCAGCTTTCAAAAAGCCGGCAGGTGATCGCAGTCGAGATGCAGGGCCATGGCCGTACCGCTGACATCGATCGCGATTTCAGCTATGAGAACCTCGCCGACGACATCGCGGCCCTGCTCGACGAGCTGAACATCAAACAGGCCGACCTGCTGGGGTACAGCATGGGTGGAGGCGTTGCCATGGTGGTGGCGATCCGTCACCCGGAAAAAGTCAGGAAGGTGGTCAGCATTTCGGCTGCATTCCGCCACGATGGCCTGGTCAAGGAAGCCGTCGAGGCGTTCCCTCGCATGGAGCCGGGAATGTTCAAAGGGTCGCCGATCGAGACCGAATACAAGAAGTTGAGCCCCACACCGGACGAATTCGATACGTTCGTCAAGCGCGTCGTGCAAATCGCGATCAAGCCATTCGATTTCGGCGCCGAACAACTCAAAGCCACGAAAGCGCCGATCCTCTTCATCCACGGCGATGCCGATGGCGTGCGCCTCGACCACATCGCGGAAATGTTCCGCTTGAAAGGCGGCGAGATTCATGGCGATCTGCGGCCACGCTCTGAATCGAGGCTCGCGATCCTGCCCCATACGACGCACGTCACGCTGATGGACAAATCGAGTGTCATTGTTCCGATGGTCAACGACTTCCTGGATGCCCAGCCACAGAAACACTGATGGCGAGGGCGAGAATGCCTGGCGCCGACTCAAATTCCTGGATGTGTGGCGATTCGCCGTGGCCACAGCGACAGCGCAATCGTCAGGCCGAGAACAACACCGATGATGCCGACCGATAAGCCTGGGCTGATGTGCACGTGGTCACCGCCGACCAGCTTGACTGCGCTGAACACGAGCACAACGGCGAGGCCCTGCCTCAAGTACCGAAGCCGATCGAGCGCTGCCGACAAGACGAAGTACAGCGAGCGCAGACCGACCATCGCCAGGACGTTGGAGCTATAGACGATCAACGGGTTCCGCGTGATTGCGAACACCGCGGGGATCGAATCGAGGGCAAACACGATATCCGTCGTTTCGATCACGACGAGCGCGACGAAGAGCGGCGTCGCAACGAGACGCCCGCCTTCCCGTCGCCAGAAATCGTGGCCGTGCAACACGGGACTGACTGGCAGGACGCGCGCAATCCACGTTGAGCAGACATCGCAGGCCTCGGCGACGACGCGCCGTTCACGCTCCTCGGCGAACAGTATCCGCCACGCGGCGAACAGGATGAAGGCGCCAAACAGGTACAGGATCCAGTGAAAGCGCTGGATGAGAGCGAGTCCGGCCGCGATCATCACCGCCCTGAACACGAGTGCGCCGATGATGCCCCAGCCCAGGACGCGACGCTGATGGTCGGCGGGAATGTTGAGTTCGGAAAAGATGATCATGAAGACGAAGAGGTTGTCTACCGACAGCGACAACTCGAGCAGGTACGCCGCATAGTATTCCGCTGCCGCAGTCCCTTGCTGCGTGCTGGCGATCCACACGCCAAAGGCAAGCCCGAGCGCGACCCACCATGCGACCCAGAGGGCACTTCGCTTCGTTGTCGGTGGCACAGCGGTGCGGACCTCCTTGGGCACGTCGCAGCGACGCTAGACTCTCACTGTGTTGAGTCTCTTCGCACTTCACGCTGTCGCCTTCGATCTCGACGGACTGAGGCTCGGGCTGATCACGAATGGATCCGTTCGCATGCAGAGTAGCAAGCTGGAAAGCCTGACGCTTGCATCTGCGTTTGATGCCGTGCTGATTTCAGACGCCGAAGGCGTCAGCAAACCGGCCCTGGCGTCTAGAACGGGTAGCCCGGAAGCCTTTTCGTCCTGGGCTTCCAATCAGGTAGCGGGGCGTAGCTGTCTCCGATCGGCATCTTGACCTTGGGCAGACTCTGCTGGTCGAGTGCCTGGTCCTCCGGGATCACATCGTTGATGAAGAGGAGAAACGCGGTCAGCGAGTACACCTCGTCGGCGGTCAGCGTGCCCTCGCTGTTGAGAGGCATGCCGCGATTGATGTAGTCCCAGACGGTCGTCGCAAACGGCGCGCGAAGCGGCAGGATTCGTCCCCGCGCCCAGAGATCGGGGTTCTTGGGATCCTTGCCTTTCAGGTTGGGAGCCGCGCCCCCGATGCCCTGCGCTCCGTGACATGCGGCGCAGCCCTTTGTGCGATAAAGCTCCGCGCCCTCCTTGGCGTTCCCTTTTCCCGGCGGAAGCTCCTCTCCGGTCGGACCGATCGAGATGTCCAGCGCCTTGATTTCCTCCGGCGTCGGCGTGCGTCCGATCCCGAACGCAGGCCCCTGCGCCAGCGCGGAGGCGCCGCCCATCAGCAGCACGGGCAGCACGAACGCGAACGGAGAAATCCTAGGCGAACCCATTGGTCACGCTCCCGTCATTCGCGATGCGCCACGGCTGCGCACTGTTGTCCAACCCGGGCACGGTGAATGTTTGATCGTACGGTTTGTTCCAGTACTTGGCGATCTGGGCGCGGGTCGGTTGCACCTGTCCCAGTTCGTCGGTGCAGCGCGACAGGATCTCCGTCTCGCTTCCGTCCCAATTCCACTGATAGCCGAAACGGGTAAAGGCCATGCGCTGCGGCGTGCCCTTGAAGTCGGCCTTGTTCCATTTCTTCCCGCCGTCGGTGGACACTTCCACCAATTTGATCGCGCCGCCGCCGGACCACGCGAGCCCGCTGATCTCGTAGAAGCCCTTGCCGGGCAGCCGCTGTTCGCCGGATGGGAATGTGATGACCGACTTCGGCCCGATCTGGTACTCGAGCGCAGCGATCTTGGCCTCCTGATCGAGATGACCGAAGTCGTTGTAGTTCATGTAGTACCGATCGACGACCTTGATTCGCCGCAGATACTTGGTGTGGAAGATCCCTTCGAAGCCGGGAACCATCAGCCGCAGCGGAAATCCGTTCTGGGGCCGCACGGCCTCGCCGTTCATGCCGTAGGCAAGGATGCAGTCATCCATCGCCTTGGCGATCGGCATGCTCGACGCGCCCTTCACTTCTTCTGCGCCTTCGGCGACGAACCACTTCGCGCTGGCTTTCACGCCGCATTCCTTGAGCAGCGTCGAAAGGAGCACGCCGGTCCATTCCGCGCAGCTCACCATCCCGTGCGTTTGCTGAACGTTCTTTGCCGCCCGCGACGACCGGTTCCCCGCGCATTCGATGAAGTGCAGACGGGTCACGGAAGGAAGACGCTTCAAGTCCTCCATCGTGAAGGTCAGCGGACGGTCCACCAGGCCGTGGATCATCAGACGATGCTCTTTGGGATCGATGTCCGGCATGAACGCGCCACGGGTCGTCGCCACGTAGTGGAGCGAAGACGGCGTGATCACGCCCACTGAATCCTGAAGGGGAGTCGCAATATGAAACGTCAGCCCGAATTGATCGGGAGAAGGTCTCCCGCCCACGGGATGGGCGATGCGCACCGACGTGACGTACTTCGAGCGATCGCCGTAGGCGATCATGTCTTTGTCGCCCTTGATCATCGGCCACGAGGGTGGCGCATGGTGCGATTCCGGGGTCTGCTGTGCGCCCATCGCTGGCGCTGCCGCTCCCAATGTCAAACCGCCGGCAATGGCGGCGCTGTTCTTGAGGAGCTCCCTTCGGTTCAGTGGCTTCGAGCCCATGCGTCTCTCCTTCGCAGATGAGGCCAACGAAGAAATCGCCTGCGGCCGAGAGTATACGCCGATCTCCGCGTCGGCCTTGGGGGTCGGCGGAGTGAACAATTCAGTGAACAAATTTGGTGCCGGAACGGGGACACGTTCCGTCAGCAGCCCATGTAGAGTCCTGGCGGTCGGCTCCGACTACACCATGAACGCCCCACACGGGGTTTACATCTCAGGAGCCCGATAATGGCACTAACTCAGAAGATCACTCCGCACCTCTGGTTCAATGGCAACGCCGAGGAGGCGGTCGAGTTCTACACCTCCGTGTTTCACGATTCGCGAGTCACGAACGTCGCGCGGTGGGGCGACGGCGGTCCCGGTCCACAAGGCGCCGTCATGAACATCGTCTTCGAGCTTGCGGGCCAACGGTTCATCGCGCTGAACGGCGGACCGCAATTCACGTTCAGCCCGGCGATTTCGCTCTTCGTCTCGTGCGAATCGCAGGCGGAGGTGGACGAACTGTGGACAAAGCTCCTTGCCGGCGGCGGCAAGCCCAACGCCTGCGGATGGCTCGACGACCGTTATGGGGTCTCCTGGCAAATCGTTCCGACGGCGCTGATCGAGTTGATGAACGATCCCGATCCGAAGGCGAGCGGACGTGTCGCCCGAGCCTTGATGGGCATGCAGAAGATCGAGATCGCAAGTCTGAGGAGGGCGTACCTGGCGGCGTAGCGATCACAATCGGCAGGAGTCGCCAATGAAGTACATGCTGATGATGCACGTCCCCGGCGGAGAGCCGTACCAGATCGCCGGCTGGCCGGCGGCGGACATCACGGCACACATCGCGTATATGCGGAACTTTGTCAGGAAGCTCTCCGATGCCGGTGAGTTGGTCTGGGCCGAAGGATTGAGCGGGCCGGAACAGGCGAAGCTCGTGCGAGCCTCCGCCGACCGGGAGCCGATCATCGACGGCGTGTTCCCCGAATCGAAGGAGTTCCTCGCCGGCTATTGGATCGTGGACGTCGACACGCCGGTGCGTGCCTACGCGATCGCCGCTGAGGCCTCCGCGGCTCCCGGTCCAGGCGGCAAGCCATTGAACCTCGCCATCGAAGTACGGCAGGTGATGAGCGGCCCGCCGTCCGATTGGGAAAAGGGTGCATGATCCCGAGGCTGGACGACCGCACCCAGGATCTGCTGCGCGACCTCGCGCCGGCCGTTCTGGGCGTTCTGCTTCGCCGGTACCGCGACTTCGATGGGTGCGAAGACGCGGTCCAGGAAGCGTTGCTGGCCGCCGCGATGCAGTGGCCGACACAGGGCGTCCCCGACAACCCGAAAGGCTGGCTCGTGACTGTCGCGACACGGCGGCTCGCCGATCAGATCCGGGCGGACGCAGCCCGAAGATTCCGTGAGCACCTGGTCGTCAGCCTGATTCCGGCGGACGAGCAGATCGCCTTGGCCGCCGACGCGGCCGGCGTAAACGAGCGGGATGAAACGCTCGACCTCTACTTCAGGTGCTGCCATTCGGCTTTGTCGCAGGCCTCGCAAATCGCTCTCACGCTGCGCGTGATGGGGGGACTGACGACCGGTGAGATCGCACAAGCGTTTGCGGTGAGTGAGGGCACGATGGCGCAGCGCCTGACCCGCGCGAAACACACGATCACGTCGTCCGGCCGAACCTTCCCGGAGCTCACGGCGGACGATCGTGCGGCTCGTCTGCCAACCGTACTCAAGGTGCTGTACTTGATCTTCAGGGCAGGGCACACGGCGAGCGGGAGACACGAGGTTTCGCGCCTCGACCTGTCGAATGAAGCGATCCGGGTCACCCGCCTGCTCGCGCGGTTGCTTCCTGAGCAACCGGCAGTCGGCAGCCTGCTTGCGCGGATGCTGCTCACCGACGCGCGGCGCGCAGCCCGGACGAGCCTGAGTGCCGAGCTGATCCCACTTGAAGAGTAGGGCGTTGGTGCGACGTGCGTAACTTCCGTCGGCCCGCTCATCAAGCGAGCTCGTCGGTGTGGGTCCCATCGCCAGGCGAACGCGGCGACGCGTTTGCTTCTCAGACATACATATGTCGTCGCCGATCCCCAGAGCCTGCGGCGGGGCCACGGCGCCACGCTATCCGCTCCGCAGGCCACGCGGTGTCGCGGCCAGAACCGCAGAGCTGATTCTTCTTGTCGCAGCCACGCTCCTCGCAACCTGCGCACGCGACGCGACCAGGAGGGATGCTGCGACCGCCGACGAGAACGTGCTTCCAGCCGCGGCCGTCGCCGCAGGCGAAGGGGACTTCCGCCCGTGCGCGTCGTTCCCGAAACTTTGCGCCGACGAGCTCGGCGAGAGCGATCTTGTGAGGCCCGCGTTCTCGAATCCCGTTCAGATCGTGCCCGGAAAGTTGCCACCGCAAATCGTACCGAAGATGGCCAACAACAACCTCGGGGTCGCCTGGTTCGCGCACCGGTTGTTCGTGGCGTTTCGAACGGCATCCCATCATCACCCGCGCGCAGACGCGTCGATCGAGGTCATCAGCACCGAGGACCTGCAACGTTGGTCCTTCGAAGGCCATTTCGCCTTATCGGTCGACATGCGCGAGCCGCTCCTGTTCGTCGTCAACGACAAGCTGTTCCTCAATTTCTCGTTGGTCGAGCCGAGCTACACGAATTTCCGACCGCTCGGCCCGCGAAGCACGCAGTACATCGGGCCAGGGCGGTGGACCACGCCTCAACCAGTCCTCGCGCCGGGGATGATTGTCTGGCGCGTCAAGACGATCGACGGCCAGGCGTATCTCAATGGCTATGCCGGCCTCGACGGATTGTTCGACTACAACAGCGTCACCGTCCGTTGGATGAAGAGTAGCGACGGCAAGACGTGGACTCCGGTCGGACGGCAGTCAGCCGTCCTCAAAGGCGGCAACACTGAGTCCGATTTCGTGTTCTTGTCCGACGGCTCGATGGTGGCGATCACGCGGAACGAGGTCGGCGACGAGACCGGCTACGGCTCGAAGCTCTGTCGCGCGTCCGCCAACGATTTGGGGCAGTGGACGTGCGTGCCGAGCCGCCACAAGTACGACTCGCCGCTGATGTTCAGGCACGGTCGGGTCGTGTATCTGATCGGACGCCGCAATGTCACTGCATCGGGCGACTACGATCTCCACCGCAACTGGCTCCCAACGTTCATGCGGAGCGCGTTCTATCAGTTCGCGTACTGGAACAGGCCGAAGCGTTGCGCGCTCTGGCAGGTCGATCCAAACGCGATGAAGGTCGACTTCATTGCGGACCTCCCGTCGCGCGGAGACACCTGCTTCCCCGGGCTGTTGAAACTGGACCGCCGCAGATACCTCGTTTTCAACTACACGTCCCCGCTCGATGGCCGAGATCTCACGTGGCGGCAGGGACAGAACGGGCCGACTGCGATTTACTACAGCGTCCTCACGATGCCCGAGGACGACGACTGACGACCGTCGCTAGTCCAGCCAGATCACGATGCCCGTGATGTCGCTGAGCACGCTCGCGACGCCGGCTCGGATGGCAGCGTCCACCTGCCGGGGCGTGAACGCGTCGGGGTCGAACGACGAGGACGTGTCCGGCACCTCTCTTCCCCGCGACGACGCTCCACGCCAGATCGCAGCGGTGACGTTCACGGTGGGCTCGGGAAGCTGCGCGCCGACGACGAGGAACTGCCGATTGAGGTGACTCGCCGTGACGAGCGCCAGGGCGTCGACGAGAGCGTTGCCGGCGCAGATGACGAGGTCAGGCTCGCGGTTCATCGCCTCGACGATCCCGTTCACAAAGAGCTCGGGCTTCGTTGGAGCGATGGTTTCGAGCCTGACATGTTCCGCCTCGGCCCACTGCTTCACTCCCGTCACCAGCGTCGTCGTCGCACGATCATTTCCGGCGGTCAGCAGCACGACGTGATAGTCGCGCGGCGGACGGACGGCGTCCCACGAGCCCGGCCTTGGCCTGATCGTCGATTCAGGAGCGGGAGGCGCCGCAGCGTCAATGAATCCGGAACCGAGCCTGCCAGTGGAGCGGCGCTGTGCCTGCAGTTTTCGTGTGTCTTCGGAGGAGTCGCATCCGCTGACGACGGCAAGCGTCGCTGCGCCGACGAGCGCAGCAACGCATCGCCGACGCAAGGCATGGCGTCGCGGCTCGCGGCCCAAGTACATCGAGTTTCTATCTAGCGCTGGTGGGTGGTGCCGGAAGGCTATCCACCCACCAGACAGGAGTGTTCGTTCGATCAGTGACGTGCGGGGTGCATCACGACCTTGTCGACCAGGGAGCCGACCGGCAGCGCGGGGCTGGCACCCTCGTTCGGTCCGCACCAGCTCACATTGCCTACCTCGAACGCAGCATTGGGCGCCGCGCAGGTGCCGCTGCGGATGTTCTCGACCGAGAGGAGATTGTTGCGCACCATGACCTTGACGTAGCTGCGCACGTTCTCCTGGTTTTCAACCGAGTTGGGCCAGTGATTGTCCGGGTTCAGCGGGTCCGGGCCGTAGTGCGGGTCTCTGGTGACGTTCGGGGCGCTCAGCGCGTAGTACTTCGAGCCGGATGCGGAGTTCCCCGTGACGTAGATGACGCCGCCCGGGTCCTGGAACACGCTGGTGGCGCCGGGCTTCTCGTTCACGTTCTGCTTCACGCCGCTGTCGATCAGGTAGCTGCGCGAGTAGCTGTGATCGTGACCCTGCAGGACGAGGTCCACACCGAGTTGAGAGAAGGCGGTCGGGAAATCCTGACGCCGCTTCTGGTTGTCGGTGTCGTTCGCGTGGTTGGCCGGCGAGTAGATCGAATGGTGATAGACGAGAACGATGTACTTGGCTTCAGCGCCGTGCTGCTGAATGACGTCGGTGATGTAACCGATGTGCGCCTGATCTGAGTCGCTTCCACCAGACTGGGTGGTGACGCGGTACGCGTTGCTGTTCAGATCGATGAACAACACGTTCTTGTAGATGAACCAATAGTCGCCACCGGACTGCGTCGCGGGATTGCCGGAATAGAGTGGCGCCGAGCGGTTCGTGTTCGGCGTCCAGAGGTGCTGCTCGTACGCTCTGCCCCCGACATCATGGTTGCCGATCGTCGCGACCCACGGGTACGAGCGCAGTTCATTCGGTGCGAGGAATGCGTTCCACTGTGTCTCGACGTTGGCAGTCTCGACCTGATCACCGCCGGATACCAGCAACTCAGCGTCCGGGTTCGCGGCGAGGGCGACCTTCAGGGTGTCTGCCCAGCCCTCCCCGTCCTTGGGCACGTTGCCCGACGAGCCGATCTGCGGGTCGCCGAAAAACAGGAAGTCGAAATTGCCGTCGAACGTGCGGGTCTTGAACGCGTACGTCGGGGACCAGGCGCCGTCGCCACCAACGCGGTAGGAGTACCCGGTGTTCTCCTGCAGGTTATCGAGGATCGCGTGGCCGTTGAAGCCTCCGTTGACCGTGTTGGCGACAACGGCGGCCGAGTACGTCGTCGCGCCGTCAGGGAAATCGCCACCCTGGAGCTCCGACGTCGGTGCGAGCTGCACCATCTGGCTGGTTTGTGCCGAGGCGTACCAGTTCACGACGCGCTGGGACTCGTCAGCCCCGACGAGAAGGATGATGCCGTTGATGGTGGCGGGTTCCGCCGTCAGCACGCTCACGAGCTTCATGCTGGCCGCCGCGATCGCGAGAAGCGCCCACACAGTCATGCGTCTGCGCGCTGGAGAGTGCGAGACACGCGCGGCACCGAGCGTCAGTTTTCGATTCATGTTCAGAATGCCTCCCAATGTCGGACGAACATGCGAGTCGCACTTCTCGCCTTCGGTGATGGACAGAAGTGCACGCGCGCCGCGCCCCTCTTCCGGTCGTCGACCGCGCGCTGCTGTGGGAAGACAGCATCATCAGAGAGGCGTGTTAACCACCTGCAATCGGGAGGTGACGGTGGAGTAAATTCACGGCGCGTCCCCGACGACACACTGGAACGCTCGAACGTCAGCGGGCGCGTCCGTTTATTGCCTTCGGCCTGCGGCTCTGACCTTCCCCTTGGCCGGCTGCGAACGCTTCACGAGTTCATCGAACGCCCGGTGCGCGCGCTTTGTCGCGCGCGGGTCGCGGATGAAGCGATAAGACACGTGGTGATTGAGATACAGGCCGCACATCTCCCACACGAACTGCGGGACGTCCAGGCCGGCGCTCAACTCACCGTGTTTGACAGCGTCGTTTGTGAGCGTGGTCAGCAACTGGCGAAACTCCAACTCCATCGCCATCAGGCGCTGTCGCACCGGATCGTTCTCGGGTGCATCGTCGAGCTCGAAGAATCCGCCGGCCACCGCGCAGCCGCCACCGAGGCCGGCCTTCTCGCTCCAGCCAAGCCAGCGCGTGAACATCACGCGGAGGCGCTGCAGGCCGGCGGGCGCTTTCATCGCTGGTTGGATCACCGTCGTCTGCGCGATACGCGCGGTCTCGTCGAGCAGTTGCAGCTGCACTTCTTCCTTTGACTTGAAGTGGGCGAAGAGTCCGCTCTTCGACATGCCGGTCTGCGTCGCCAGCACGCCGAGCGTCACGCCGGCAAGCCCGCTCTTCGACAGCAGCCCCACACCTTCCGCCACGATTCGCTCTCTCGTCTGCTTCATCGCTCTGTCCCGCCTCCCGCAGGCCTCATCAGAGCCTGAACCGGCTCGTTTAGTTACAGTTCCAATGTTGACAGTAACACGACCGGTCGTGCTATTTCTAGGGCCGGAGGAGCTGCCTGATGACGACACACAGCGGAGCGTGGGCAGTGATGGACTACGTCGGCCCGGCGCTCGGCGCCGGGCTGTTCGTCGTGCTGATGTCGCGGGTGCCCGCGCCGACGCGGCGGACACTGAACGCCATGATCGTCGCTGGCGCGTCCGGCGTCTACATCAGCGGCGGTGGCTTCGGCGTGTGGGAGCTGGCTTGTCCGTTGGTCGTCATGCCGATGGCGTACCGTGGCCTGATCTCTTACCGCGCCATCGGTGTCGCGTGGCTGGTGCACTCAGCGTGGGATCTGCCGCACCACCTCTGGGGCAACCCGATCTGGCCGTTCATGCCGGCATCGTCGCTCGGTTGTTTCATCTTCGATGCCCTGATCGCCATGTGGTTCTTCGCGCTCTCTCGAGACCCATCGCGTGAGCGAGCCAGCACGGAGATCGAAGCCGAGCTGGTACCTGGTACACGATCGTCGACCCTTTATCGGTAGCGCCGCGATGACGATGGCAGCACTCCAGTCTGGCGCGCTCTCGACGCGGGCAACGCAGGGCCGCGAGTCACGCGAGTCGGCCACGATCGGCCGTGGGACCGAGTGGCTCAATTTGTCGCAGCTGACCGTTTGCAAGTCTCGCGGGGCAAGGTCCTGCTCATTGATTTCTGGACGTATACCTGCATCAACTCGCTGTGCCACGACGATCGATTCAGGAGGTGCGGCAATGACTCGCAGGGGTTTGGTGACGATTGGGATGGCCGTATGGCTCGCCGTCCTGGGCGGCCTGGCTGCTTCCGCACAGAACAAGGACAAGTACGCCGCAAAAGTGCCGGGCGGGCTCGCGATGTCTGAGTTCAAGGGATACGAAGAATGGCAGGCGATCTCGATCAGTCGGAACGAAAGGGTCGTCGCGATGATCCTCGGCAATCCAGTGATGATCAAGGCTTACCAGGCCGGCATTCCCGCCAACGGCAAGCCTGTTCCCGACGGGGCCAGGATGGCCAAGATCCACTGGAGCCCGAAACCGAACGCGTTCTTCGAGGAGGCGACGGTGCCGGGTGACCTGCTGAACGTGGACTTCATGGTGAAGGACAGCAAGAGATTCGCGGACAGCGGCGGGTGGGGATGGGGCGTGTTCGATTACGACGCGAAGTCCGATACGTTCACCCCGGGCACCACAGCTGGCACGCCGCCGCAGGGGAACGACGCCAAGTGCGGGCTTGCATGCCATACGACGGTGAAGGCGAGGGACTACGTGTTCACGGAGTACCCGAAGCGGTGAGCGAGGCTCAGGTGGGTCGCAGTCAGATATGGCGGACCGATCATGAACACAACGGGCTACGACCCGAACATCACCGCGCTTCTCGTGATCGATCCCTATAACGATTTCATTTCGGAGGGCGGCAAACTGTGGGACCGCCTGAAGGGTGTCGCCGAAGCCAACGACTGCATTCCGCACATGATGGCGGTCCTCGCGGCGGCGCGGAACGCCAGGCTTCGCGTCTTCTATGCGCTTCATCGTCGATACCGCCCCGGGGATTACGAAACCTGGAAGTACATTGCGCCCGTTCAGAAAGCTGCGTGGTCGCGGAAGACCTTCGAGCACGGCACGTGGGGCGGCGAGATTCGCCGCGAATTCGTTCCGCAGCCGGGCGATGTCGTGGCCCGCGAACATTGGTGCTCGAGCGGCTTCGCCAACACGGACCTGGACCTCCTGCTCAAGCGGCACGGCATCCAGAGACTGATCGTCATCGGGTTGATCGCACACACCTGTGTCGAGGCGACGATACGCTTCGCGGCGGAACTTGGCTACGACGTCACGATGGTCAAGGACGCGACCGCGGACTATTCCGAGGAAGCGATGCAAGCCGCACTTGATATCAACATTCCAAACTACGCCAGTGCCGTCGTGACGACCAGCGCAGTCGTTGAGTCGATCAATCCTGTTTCGAAGTGAAGGTGATGCCATGACGTTCGAAACACTGACGGTGCATCAGGAAGGGGCCGTGTGGTTTGCGGATATTGCGGCCCCGCCTATGAACCTTCTCGGGACCGAACTGAACCGCGATCTGGTCTCACTGATCCAGCGAGCCGAGGCAGACGACGCGTGCCACGTGCTCGTGTTCGCGAGCGCCGACCCTGACTACTTCATCTCCCACGTCGACGTGACGCGGATCAGCGAATACCGGGAACAGGCAGCGAAGCTGACCGGCGACGCGTCACTCGGTCTGCTGTTCCGCTACCTGAGCAACAGTCGGCTCGTGACGATCGCACAGATCGAGGGGCGCGTGCGCGGCGCAGGCAGCGAGTTCGTGCTCGCGTGCGACATGCGCTTTGCCGCACGAGAGTCGGCGATCTTCAGCCAGCCGGAACAAGGGTTCGGTCTGATCCCCGGCGCAGGCGGTATTCAGCACTTGACGCGTCTCATGGGCCGCGCGCGTGCGCTCGAGGTGATCCTGAGCGCGGATGACTACGATGCGGAGTTGGCAGAGCGATACGGCTGGATCAATCGAGCGCTGCCCGCCGCTGCAGTTCGCGAATTCGTCCGATCGCTCGCGCATCGGATCGCCAGGTGTCCGGCCGCCGGCCGCGCCGTGGTCAAGGATCGGGTCACTGCCATCTCGCTCGCGCCGACCGACGACTTCCGTCGCGATTCGGATCTCTTCCTGGAGCGCGCGCGCGACCCCGAGACGCAGCGCCGAATTCAGGTTGCGATGACGCGGGGGTTTCAGACTCACGAAGGAGAAATTGCGCTCGGAGTAATGGTGGGGGATCTGGCGGACCGCTAATCGGAAAGCGAGCTATGGGTCGGCGTCAGCCGTCGTGTTGATGGAGTATCACGATGCAATCCAATCGATACAACAAGCACAGTGTTGCGGCGGACCTCGTCAAGGGCGCGCTCGCCGGCGCGGCCGCCACGTGGGTGATGGGCAAGACCACCACCTGGATGTACGAACACGAAAGCCGAGCCGTGCGCAAGCGAGAGAATGCGGCGCGCCATGGGAAGAGTGCATACGTCGTCGCTGCGGAAAAGGCGGCTGAGGTGAGCGGTGTCGAACTCTCTGATGACGAGAAGAAGAAAGCCGGCAGCGCCATTCACTGGGCGCTTGGCATCGCAGCGGGCGCGGCGTACGGAGTCGCGCGGCGCCGGTTCCCATCGACAGCGGCCCTGAAGGGTATGCCCTTTGGCGCGGGCTTTTTCGTGGCGATAGACGAAGTGATGAACCCTGTCCTCGGATTGACGCCGGGTCCAACCGTATTCCCATGGCAGACGCACGCGCGGGGCTTGGGCGGACACGTGGTGTTCGGGATGGTGAGCGAAGTCGTGTTGGAGGGCATGGATCGCGTGGCCTGAGAGTCCGCGGAGGTGCACGGCTCAGGGCCAGGACTCAGGCGGTTTCGGCGCATAAGCCTTGGCCCTCAGCCTTGTTCTTCTCAAGCCTTCTTGCCGATAGCCTTCGTGAGCTCGGCGAGCGGGACCGGCCCTCGACCGTGAATCGGCGCGATCGTGATCACGTTCAGCTTGAGCCTTTGAACCTCGTCATACAACTTGACGGCGTTCGGCGCCGGTGTCGGCGGGGGCGGCGCGTCGGCCGGACCAGGGCTGAACGCGTCGGCTTCGACAAGGATCTTCGATTTCGGCAGATAGATCAGTGTGTACTCCTTCGTGTGCGTGTCACCCTCGGTCGGGTACACCTCGATCGTCTGCTTGCCGTCTGTGAGCACCCATTTGTCGGAGACGGCCTGGAAGATCGGTTTCTGCGGGTTCTTTGCTTGTGAATCCGGAACGATTGTCGCCGGCGCCGTCAGCGTCTTCTCGAAGTAGGCGACGTTGGAACCAGCGGTGACGATGGTGGCGCCCTGCGCGGCGTAGGTTCGCAGCCCACCCGTGTGGTCGAAGTGGTGATGCGTCGTGAGCAGGTACTTGATCGGATTGTTCGGGACGAGCTTCTTTGCCTCGCCGATCACGGCGAGTGAGCGCTCCTCGGTGAGCGGAGCCTCGATGACAGCAACGTAGTCCTTGAACTCGACGACGACGCTGTGATGCGAGCCGCCGGCGACGTGCCAGACACCGTCTGCGATCTTGGTGCTGGCCACCTGGACGGGTGGGACAGTCGCCGAGGCAACCGCCTCCGGCACTGGCAGATCGGCCGCCCCGTTCGGTGTCACCTTGGTCGTATTGAGCTCCCAGCTCGGGAACCCGCCTTCGGTGATCGCAATCTTCGAGGGGAACTTCACGCCGCCGTTGTCCTTGTACTCGGAAAATGTTGCAACGACCTCAGTGTCGCCCAGCACAGGATCAGGCCGCTTGGTTTCGATCTTCGTCAGAAGGTTTTGCGAGTCGAACGTGCCGATCAGCGTGTACTTGCCCATGGTCGTGAAAGAGACGACCGGTGCGGACTCGCTGCCCGACAGCATCGCATCGCTCGCGGCGAGCCCCGCCTTCACGAAACCATGCGGAGTGAGCCAGATCATGAGCTGCCGCTGCTCGGCAGCCGCGAGTTGCGGCGCCGGGCCGTTCGGTCCGACGTTCCAGGCCTTGTCACCGTTCACTTGGGTGTTCTGCTGCTGGCCCCCGAAGGTCGGCTGCGCGAAATTCAGATCGACCTTCGCCGATTTCTGGTCGTAGTTGATGGTTTCGGTGAAACCCGAAAGCTCGCGCGCCGGCCAGGGCTCGCCGGCCGCCAACGCCTGTCCGACGAATGCGTTCATGCCGCTGCCGGAAAACTGAATCGTCTTGACGTCGCCGAGCGCCTTCTGCGCGTCTTGAAGGACCGTGGTGGCGGTCTTTGGTGGGGCGCTGCATGCAGCCGCCAGCGCCACACATGCTGCGAAGAGTGCCGCTCTGTTCATCGCTCTCACCTCCGGGCG
>Ga0126377_10000581_pt1 | contig 22476 bp, 15 predicted proteins | sample PanSoiMetPlot_22_FD_92647 | JGI IMG/M metagenome (GOLD analysis project Ga0126377, IMG submission 92647) | Tropical forest soil microbial communities from Panama - MetaG Plot_22 | ecosystem: Environmental > Terrestrial > Soil > Tropical forest > Bulk soil | place: Panama | collected 2016-02-17 | reverse complement strand
GCCGCAAACAGGATAAGGTCCCTTTCTTGCGCGCCTGTTTTGGATTTGACTACCTCCACCTCTTCATCTGTGACAAACTTCGCGGCGGTTCCTTTCAACCCTTCGGCTGTTACTGCCAAAGTCGCCAGTCCCTTCGCCCCCAGCCCCTTCGCGGACTCAGTCAACGCATCCACTTCTTTGCGAGACATATCCGCGGATTTTGGCGCCACGATGCATTTGACCGCGCCACCAGCTTCCAGCGCAGATTTGAAGACGCGGAATTCACTCTTGGCGAATATGTCAGAGACATCGATCAACTCCATGCCAAAGCGTAAGTCAGGTTTATCTGTGCCATAAGTTTCCATCGCTTCATGATATGAAATTTTGCGCCACGGCGTGGATAGTAATTTCTTATTCGGTGCAACCACAGGAATCATCGCCGTATACAAACCTTCGACTAGGGCAAGCACATCATCACGATGGACGAAAGACATTTCCAAATCGAGTTGTGTAAACTCAGGCTGACGGTCGCCACGCAAATCTTCATCCCGGAAACAACGCGCGATTTGAAAATATTTATCCATGCCCGCGACCATGAGTAATTGCTTCAACTGTTGCGGCGACTGGGGCAACGCATAAAATTGTCCAGGATAAATGCGGGATGGCACAAGATAATCGCGCGCGCCCTCGGGAGTCGCTTTGAACATAATGGGTGTTTCGATCTCAATGAAACCCTGTTTATCAAGATAGTCCCGCATGAACTTGATGACTTTATGTCGCAACACGATATTGCGTGTCATGCGCTCACGGCGCAGGTCGATATATCGATATTTGAGGCGCGTGTTTTCATCAGGAAGGTCATTATCCGCGTTGACCATGAACGGCGGCGTCTTGGAGGAATTCAAAATCACAATCTTTTTAGCAATGACTTCGATTTCACCAGTCGCCATTTTGGGATTCTCCATCCCAGCAGGTCGTCTTTGCACGAGACCTTCAATTTGCAATACCCACTCAAAGCGGACATTGGAGATAATATCTAATGTCTCTTTGGGCAGGTCGGGATTGATGGTGATTTGGATATGCCCGGAACGGTCACGTAAATCAAAAAATGCCACACCACCATGATCACGTCGACGGTTCACCCAACCCGCCAGTGTGACAGTCTGCCCTGCGTGGCTGGAACGTAATTCCCCACAAGTATGAGTTCGATACATAATATGCCTCCAAGATTATCCTTGTCATTATTGCGGGAAAGTACTCTTCCCAACTAGGCAAATTCCAGGTTGAGTTGGGGATTGCTTCAGTCGCTAGCGCTCCCTCACAATGACAGGAAGTGTGATGTAGATAAAATAAATCGCCCTTCGCATTTGCGTCGGGCGATTTGGTTTTAATTCAGGGTTCTTTCACTAGCAAGGCTTCGCCCAACGATAGATTGTATCGTCATTATCATTATTATTGTTGTTGGCGAAGCTCAAATTATGCCACATGGTGAGGGCATTATAGCACAAAGTTATAGTTACAGCGCAAATAGCCTCTGATTTCCGGTCTGGCTGATATTCCGAATGGGAGAAAAGATAGCAGGTCCTGTTCATATCACTGGCAGAACCTGTGACGCTTTCTGGTAAACTTTATTTGGTCTTTGCGGAAAGGAATATGCCCATGATTAACTGGCAGGAACTTACGATTGATAATTTCGTGGAGGAGTTGCGTCTTGTGTATGAGAGGACATACGGAGATATTGATAGGTCTCTTGGGCGCATCGTAACATGGTGTGGCAGGCTCGCGCTCGAAAACATTGCCAACTCTGACGCCTTATACCACGACATTGACCATACGATAATGGTATCTCTGGCTGGACAAACAATTCTCGAAGGAAAACATCTTAAGGAGGGGGGCGTCACGCCTCGTGACTGGGCACATTTCATGATTGCAGTTTTATGCCATGATATCGGTTATGTCAAAGGTGTTTGCAGACATGATATGAAAGACCGGTTTGCCACCGGTATAGGTGACGCATTAGCGCAAGTATCCCCTGCTGGGACTGATATCGCACTTGCTCCTTATCATGTTGACCGAAGTAAATTATTTGTGAGAGAGCGGTTTGGCGGGATTCTGCTCCAGGATCAGACCAGTCAATTGAATGCTAATTTGATTGCATCCTATATTGAGATGACCCGTTTTCCGTCGCCAGATGACGAAATGTATAAAGATACCAAGGGATTGGGCGGGTTGGTACGTGCGGCCGATTTTATCGGTCAGTTGGGCGACCCGGATTATTTGCGAAAAATCCCTGCGTTGTTTTATGAATTTCAAGAGTTGGGTATTAACGAAGGGCTTGGATATAAATCACCCGATGATATGCGCGCAAGTTATGCGTCATTTTATTGGAACAGTGTCAGTCCTTATATTCAGGATGCAATTCAGTATTTGCGCTTGACCGAAGATGGCAAACAGTGGATCGCCAACATGCACTCGCACGTTTTTGATGCAGAACATCGAGCCTGAAAATAAATTTGTGAAACATCAAAACTCGTCCACTCAAACTCGGACGAGTTTGCTTTCAGATGGCCGAGAGATCCCATTCCCCACACGGCTAATATGAATTCTTCAGGTTGGTATTTTATATTTGAGACTCAAACTTATCTTTCCGGTGCGGATTCTGGTGTTTGGCAGGGCTGTAATACACCATCATTTGTGCGTCAATGGGGTAGCGGTTAACCGTTTTCTGCGCCCGCCTAATGATACGACACTGAAGTGTTGTTCGTTGGCTTTGATGTTTTGACCAGATAGACTTCGTCCGTTGACTTGATATTTATACATAACCCTTACATCCAGTTTGCAAGTTCTTGGGTGTAAGGGTTGTGTAAGGCGCAGCGTTCAGATTTGACTTCCGATCTGGTGCAGATTGTTGTATAGTATTTTTATTGCATCCACATTTATATAAGGAGAATCATATGAGTTACCGTATTTTGTTCATTCTGAATGCGCTGGTTGCGGTGGCGCTCGGGATTGGCGCCCTGGTTGTGCCAACATTGGCATTGCAGCAGATTGGAGTCGACGAGTACGCCTCCACCAAACTGATCCTGCAATTTTTCGGAACCGGTCTCCTCACGATGGGCCTGCTGATCTGGTTTGCCAAGGATGTTACCGATCCAGCAACTCAAAGAGGGCTTGGCATTGCAATGCTGGTTGGTTCACTGGCTGGACTCGTCATGTCCATCATAGGGACCTTTAATGGCTCGATCCGAACGCTGGGATGGCTCGCGATTGCGATCTATCTATTGTTTACTCTTGGCTATGGCTTCCTGGTGTTTTTACGGCCGAGGATGAAAGAACCTGTTCCCGCAATGGGAGCGTGACCAACCTCCTATACATGGATCAAACAGATGACACACGTTCGCAATCGCGGACGTGTTTTTTTTGTGAGATAATGCACATTGAAGTTTCGTTGCGTGTTTCCGAAAGTTAGAGAGCCGGAGTAACATTAGGAATTGCATACCGTCATGGTTTGTGGTTCGGACAGTTACTGCTACCCGGTTTGTAGATTGCGTGCGGGTGTGGAGTGGACCTCTTAGGAACAAAGTTAAGATGCCTGAAAAGACCGAAGAAACCAAGGATACCCCGCTGTCAATTTTAGTTGTTGATGATGACGAATTGAACCGGCGAATGATGCTCCTGCTCCTGAAAAGGGAGGGGCACCTGGTCGAGTGTGTCTCCAACGGCCTTGAGGCCGTTAATGCTGTAAAATCCAAGAACTATGATTTGGTTTTGATGGATTTGCAGATGCCGGTCATGGATGGTGTGGCCGCAAGCCGCCAAATCCGCGACTGGGAGCACAACAACGGGCATACATTTATCGTGGCCCTGACTGCCAGCTATATGCCGGAAAGGGGACGGGAACTCTACGAGGCCGGTATCGATAACTACATCGCCAAACCCTTTGATGTCGATCACCTCAGGCACATGTTGAAGTATGGTAACGAAGAGCGTAAGGGACGGTCTGGAGTTGAGCCGGAGATAAGGAAAGTTGATCCTCCGCAAGTCTACCAGGAGTTTGACCATCGAGAGGGGATCAAGCGTGTGGGCGGCAATATCGAAACCTATAGGGAATTATTGAGCGATTTTATTCAGGAACTCCCTGGCAAGGTGGAAGGTATGTGGTCGCTGCACAAAAGCAGCGATGCCGAGGGACTTGGCCGGGCAGCCCATAACCTGAAAGGGGTCTCTGCCAATCTTGGCGCCCCGCAGTTATCTGAATTTGCCCGCAGGCTTGAAAAGCAGGTGAGTGCAGGTTACAATCAACAGATTGAAAGTATGCTTAACGATATTTCGAGTGCTGCAGTCAAATTGCAGGAGAGAGCGCAAAGCTTTTTGGTTGACCCGCCAGTGGATGACGGCGAGTTGCGATAGATTGCATTCCTTTAGGAGGATCGCATGCGGGTTTTGCTCATCGATGATGAACAGTTTTACTATAAGTTAATAAAGAAACAACTTCAGGAAGCCGATTATGAATTAGAGTATGCCCCATCGGGAAATGAGGGCCTGATGAAGATCCCGGCTTTTAATCCCGAACTGTTAATTGTGGATCTGAAACTCCCAGGTATGGATGGTTTTCAGGTGCTGCAACGACTGCGCCGGGACTCGAAATTCAGCCATATTCCCGTGATCGTCATCACCGCTCAGCATGAATTGAGCGAGAAACTCAAGGCCTTCGAGATGGGAGCCGATGATTATCTGGTGAAACCCTTCCAGCCTGAGGAGCTAGTGGCCCGTATGGGAATTCTGGCACGGCGCAACAAAGCCATGCAGATCGCCCAACAGCTGGAGACCAAGAACAAAACGCAGGCGGCGCTGATCTCTATTCACAGCCTGCGGGGCGGTCTGGGGTGTTCGAGTCTCGTGGTCAATCTTGGGCTAGCATTTCACAAACTGTGGGGTAAACAGGTTCTCCTCGCCGATGGCGTTCTCACTGCGGGCCAGGTTGCATTGATGCTGGATGCCAAACCGTCAGCCACCTGGGAAAACCTGGTTGGTGTCGAGACTGAGAATCTGGATGATGCAGTGGTCGCTGAAATGATGTGTGCTCACAAAAGCGGCATCCGTTATATCGCCTCGCCCCGGTTCCCAATCGCGGCCGATACATTTACGCATGACACTCTGCAGCTCTTCGTCAACCTATTGAAGGAGAGCAACGATTTTATCTTGGTGGACACCTCACATGATTTTTCCGACATGACCATCCACATGCTCAGTATGTCTTCAACGATTCTGCTCGTGATGGCTCCGGAAATGGCCTCGCTGCGCACGATCATCAGCGCACTGGAGATCTATGATCGGCTTGGCATTCCGCTCGAGAAGGTCAAGATTGTGCTGAACAATAACTCCTCCAGCCCAGCGATTAAACAAGTCCAGCTTGAAAAAGTGCTGAAGCGCACCATTGATTTTGTATTGCCCTATGAACCCGGGGAGGTGAACCGCGCCCTGAATTTTGGACAGCCGTTCATCCTGAATAATCCCGATCTGCCAATCTGCCTCGTGCTCGAGAAAATGGCGTATGCGCTGAGCGATGACTCGCTCAAGGCGATACCTCCGGTTGCCCCTTCGGCGACCTGGAAGCGCGTAACAGGAAGCAAATAAGAAGCAATGCTCAACCGACAGCGGAATTCCCTGTTCATCATGCTCCTGGCCCTGGGCCTGGTCCTGCCGGGACTGATAGGGATCTTCGCTGTTCAAGCTAGGGCTGTTGAAGACCAGACGCGCAACGTGCAACGCGCCCTGCAAAGCGGGCCCACTGTAACCCCGACATTTAACTTCAACACCACACCCATTTTTTCCCCGACGGTCACCAGCCAGCCCCTTACGAATCCGGGCGTGCTTTCAAACACCTCCCCGCTTACTCTGTATGCCTTCATTCAGGCCCCTGTGGGCGTGGTGCAGTTACCCTATGTGAATCTGATAGGCTTTGGATCGATTTCACGGAGAGGCTCGGTTCAGATCAGGGGTTTTGTCAACACACAGGAATTCATTTGTACAAAATCGCCTTGCGTGATCTACCTGCAATCCAGTTCGCGCCTGGTGTTCCGGGCCTATTCCGATTCTGGTGAGAGCAGCGAGGAAGTGGTTGCCTCGGTCAGCGTCACCCAGGTTGAAAACGGATACACGGTAAAGATCGACACAGTCAGCCAGTTTACGGCGTTCAGCGATGCCTGCTCAAGAATCTGGAGCATACGGGATGAGGAAAGCCAGACCTGGGATGAATTTGTACAGTTCCCGTATCAGTTGAATACGTCCAAAACTCTGCATACCCTGGTGGCGCGCCTGATCCTGAACGGTGTTGTCGATGCCAGTTCGTGCCCGGCCGGAGGCCTCAGCCTGGGCCTGGATTGGCCCACCGGATGCGGCCTCGAAAAAGCGCGGGGCGCCATGATTGCCTGGCAGAATCAATTTGACGACTATATCTGGCTCGCCAGCCGCGATCGTGGGATTCCGCCCAAGATCCTGAAAATGTTGATCGAATATGAATCGCAATACTGGCCGGGTAATTCCCGATTTTATTTAGATGAAGTGGGATTGGGACAGATTAATCAACTTGGGGTGGATGTGTTGCTGCGCAGGGACACGAGCTATTACCAGAAGGTTTGTGCCTCAGTGTTATCTGATTGTACGCGGCCGTATGCGAGTCTTGAGCCAACACAGCAGGCGTTAATTCGCGGGGCTGTGGTGGCCTCTGCGGATGCCACCTGCGCAACCTGTGCCAATGGGATCGATATTGACAAGGCCAACGAGAGCATTGATTTGATCGCCAGCATGCTCAAGGCGAACTGCGAGCAGGTGTATACGATTGTGAAGCAGCCCTATAAACCGGATGCGGATGTGGATGCCGCCACCGCGACAGCCGCAGCCGCGACCGTGGCTGCGGGTGGCTCGGCGCCTGGACCAGATTATGAAGACTACTGGCGCTTCACGCTCGTTTCTTATCACAGCGGCCTGAGTTGTTTTCAGCAAGCCGTGCTCGCCACGAAAAAGAGCGGAGAGCCTGTGACGTGGGAAAACCTGCGAGGCGAACTGAAGTGCAAGGGTGCCCGGCCTTATGCAGATGGGCTCATGGATAACCTGTTTGCCTTTGATTCCTACCTGTATCAGCCTCATGATGCCTTGCCTGAATACGCCCTCCCGACGATTGTGCCGACCCGCACACCCGTGCCAACGCCCACTGTGTACGTATCGAGCGCACGGATCATTGTGCAGGTGTATATGGATCGAAATGGAAATGGAACGCCAGACCCGGATGAATGGATCAATGCGATGACCGTACAAGTGACCATCGCGAACACGCCGATCACACAGCGGACCCAGAACGGCATCGCGGTCTTTGATATGTCGGGCTACACCCCCAATTCCGCGGTCGATGTCAGCCTGCCGGGCTTGTATCGCAGCCAGAGTTTGGTGTTGCCGGAAAGCGGCGATGTAACTGTTATCTTTAAGTTCGATCAGCCGATACTGCCCACGAGCCTTCCTTGATGATGAGTAGAAGATTATGACAAAGAAAAATCGAAAAACCGCCGAAGAAAAAAAAGCGGAAAAAGAATCCGAGGAGATCACGCCTGAATCAACAGAATCAGGCCAGGCTGGGGACGAAGCGTCTGCTGCCTCCAGTTCCGAAGCGGAGCCGCAGGCTGAAACCGCCGACTCGGCTGAATCTGCCGCGGATGAAGTCTCGATGGATGATCTACTGGATGATGTCCGTCGCTCCCTGATCGAGACGGAGACCCAGGCCGAGGAACAAAAAAAGCCGAGGTGGTGGAATAGACTTTCCAGAGGCGGGCAGAAGGAACAGGGCAGGCAGGAGGGTGAGACCATTGCTTCGGTACCAGAGCCGGTACTGCAGCCTCAGGAAGAACAGCCGGATGAGTATGTCGACCAGATCGATGAATTGATCGACATGCTCGATACGGAGAGCAAGCTGAAAGCAGTTCAGACGCCGACTGAGGAGGCTGCGCCAGTTGAGCCGGTCGCTGAGCCTGCCGAACCAGAGATTCCCGAAGCGCCCGTGGATGTGGAGGAGCTGAAGAAGCGGGTCTTCAACCAGCGCGAGCCTGAGCAGGAACAGGAACTGAGCGAAGTGCGCTCGATTGCGCTGGAGGGTGGTGGGGAAGATGTTTTCGTGGAGGTTGAGGCGAGTAGGGCTGACACGGCCGTCGAGCGCAGGCGGGCGTTGGAGAACGCAGTACGGCCCTATCTGCGGTATCTGTATGCAGGGCTGGCTGTTGTGGCTGTAGTGCTGGCTGTGGCTGTGGCTGCGGTGTTGTTGCAGGTGTATCGCCGAACCCTTCCGCAGCCGACGCAGGTGGCAAGCAACTTGCCGTTTCCGAGAACCATGACCCTGCCCGGCGGGTTGAACTTTACGCTTCGTAAGGGTGCCATTGTGAATGGAGCGTGGAACCCGCGCGGACCGGAATGGCTGGAAGGCACCGAGATCTGCCGTTGGGTGGCGATCCCGTGGAGCACGCAGCTGGAGGCGGTGGTGCGGACCCTGACGCAAAAGGACACTATTGAGCTGGGGATGAGCAACAATGACCAGTTGACTTATACGGTATATTCGATTCAACAGTTGACGCTGGCAGAAATGCAGGCCCTGGATCAAAATTCGCCGTGCCTTCTGCTGGTGCTGGCCAAAGAGGATTCAGAAAAGCGCTGGGTGGTGACGGCCAAACCTTAGCTTGTGAATTGGAGAGGTTCACATATGGATACTGTAACGATTCTGCTGATCGATGCGGATGAGGCAAATCGGAGGTTCCTGGCACAACTTCTTCTCAAGAAAAATTATCTGGTCAGGCACGCCGGGACAGGGGAGGAGGGCCTGCGCATGGTGGAGGGGACGAAACCCAGCCTGATCGTCTTCGATACCAGACTCCCCGATCTTTCTGCGAAAGAATTAATTACGCGCCTTCAGCAGCACCCCGATCTTACAGATGTGCCCTGTGTTGTGTTGAGCAGTCATTCTGATCCGGACGAGATGCAGGCCTGTCTTGAGGTGGGCTGTTCCGAATATTTCATCAAGTCTGGAACCGTCATGATGACGTTGGTGGACTCGATCCCTCGGTTGCTATCGGCGGGCAAGCGTCTACGCAAGAGACAGGACAAGGGATTTTTATACGTTTTTCTGAGCGCCAAGGGCGGCACAGGCACCTCGTCCCTATGTGCCAACATCGGCATGAATATGGCTGGGTATTTGCCACAGTCCACGGTGGCGGTTGTTGACCTGGTCCTGCCGATGGGATCGGTGGCCTCGTTGGTCGGTGCAGCGGAAGACAACTTCAACCTCGTGACGGTGGCGGATCAGGCCACGGAAAAAATCACTGCCGACTATCTCCGTGATAACCTGGTGGTCCCTCCGCACTGGCTGTTCCATTTGCTGCCGGGTGCGCCTGATCCGGAAACGGCGATCAACCTGAATGTGTCACACATTCCCAACATTGTCGATTCGATGCGCACGGCTTACGATCACGTCCTGGTGGATCTGGGCCGGTCGCTTTCGAGGATCAGCCTGCCCATTATCCTGAATTCGGATCTCGTGATCCTGATCCTCAGCACGGACCTCAGCACGGTCAACCACACGAAGAAGCTGTGGCATTATCTCAAGGGGCAGGGGATGACCGCCGATCATATGTTCCCGATCCTGAACCGGGCGGTGGGGCTGGAGGGACTGACCAAGGCCGAGGCGGAGAAGATCCTGGAATTGGAAATCAGGATGACCATGCCTTACATGATGGGGAACTTTACCCTGGCCAACAATCAGAATACCCCCGTCAGCGTGAAATTCCCGACTGATACCGCCACGCTGATCCTGAAACAGGCTGTGCTCGAAATGTCGCAAAAAGTCCTTAAATTGCAGAAACATTAACAAGTTACACAGGGTGGATTTCAGGTAACCTTTTCCAATCATTGTCGTCTTGGGTTGTAGGCAGGTGGCTTACAGAGGCTGCCCGTTTACGTGCGAAAAAAATATTGTTTGTTGGGATGTGTGGACCCCAGGGCGAAATCTGGTCGCAAAACCCGCAGCGTCAGGCGGGTGTAGCCCTGGGCGAGCAATAGCGAAACCGACCCGTATTCCGGGTTCGGTTTTTTGTTGGCAGTTTATCTGGAGTGAAGAGGAAAAGTGTAGCGATGACTGGTATCAAGCCTTCTCGAAATCGCAGGCCCCTTGGAGCGCGTGCGCAGGCCATTGTGGAATTTGCCATTGCCCTGCCCCTCCTGCTGGCCATGCTGATCGGCATTATTGAGTTTGGCCGCATGATGATCTACTATGCCGCAGTCACCAACGCCAGCCGGGAGGCGGTGCGGTTTGGCTCGGCCATCGGTTACGCTGACAACACCTATTATCTGAAATATCAATATTGTTCGGGGATTCGCGCCGCGGCAAAGAGAGTTGGCTTTTTCCTGGGATTGCAAAATAGTGATATCAGGATCTATTATGACCAGGGACCCAGCACGACAGCGACCGAAAAATGCACGGCGTCTTCTTACAGTGTGGCCAATGATCCCACAGTGGTTGTCTCGATGGGGAAGAGCCGGGTAAAAGTAACCGTGACCGCGCATTATTCGCCGATCGTGAACTTTTTACCGATATCGTCGCGCAATTTCGTCTCCACCAGTGCACGGACAATCGCGGGGAACGTCCAGGTGTATCCGTGATGCTGGCTAATAAACGCCGAGGAGAAGTCATATGAAAACGAAACACACAAAATTGGCAGAACGCGGGCAGGCCCTGATCCTCATTGCGCTTGCGGCTATTGGGTTGTTTGGGATGCTGGCCCTCGCAGTGGATGGCAGTGCAATCCTTTCAGACCGGCGCCACGCGCAGAACGCTGCCGATACCGCCGCACTGGCCGGTGCGCTGGCAAAAGTAAACAGTGTTTCAAACTGGTCGACTGTTGCTCGGGATCGGGCAGGCGAGAACGGGTACACCGGCGATCTTGTGCACAGCACGGTGGAGGTCAACAGCCCGCCGCTCAACGGCATCTATGCGGATTGCGCCAATGTGCGCTTCACCTGTACAGATTATGTGGAAGTGGTTATCTACACCACAGTGGACACGTACTTTGCCAACATTATTGGTTTCCCGCAAATGCATAACAAGGTCGAGGCGGTGGCATCCGCAATCAGTCAATCTACCCCTTCTAGTTTAAACACGAATGGGATCATCGGCTTGAGTCCCTCGGGCTGCGGCGTGATAACGGGAGGGAACGGCACGCTAAATATAACCAGCGGTGGGATATTCTCCAACTCGGCCTCAGGCTGTGCATTTCGATGTAACGGTAATACGCTCACTGCGAGTATTCCCTCGATCACAACAGTCGGTGGGGACGACCTCAATGGGTGCACTCTTTCAACCACTTATACCGTCGGGGCAAAACAGATTGCATTTCCGCCATTGTATAAGGAACTTGCCGAGCCATCTCAATGCTCGCTGCCAACGGACGTTTCCGCCAACTACAGTGTCACTGGTAGCGGCTCAAATAAAACTGCCACTCTTCAACCCGGGCACTACTCTGCACTTCCGCTGAGTAACCAATGGAAAAACCTGATTCTTAATCCAGGGGTCTATTGTATCGATACAACATTGGATGTAAGCGACTCGTTGCAGATGAAATCTGGAGTTACCGCTGGTGTGCTTCTTTATTTCAAACCCAGTAGCAGCACCACAGTCATCACAGTCAACGGAGGGGCCAGCGTCAACATTTGGGCGATCAATTCGGATAATGATTCCAGCCTCAGTGCCTATACGGGCTTCCTGATGTATTTTGCTCCTAACTATTCGCTTACATCAGCGCAGACTTGTAAATTCAATGGCAATGCCACCAGCACATATAAAGGCACAATCTATGCCCCATATTGCGATATACAAATTGGCGGAACCGCCGGTATGACCATGCAATCACAGTTAATTGGCTATACAGTAGATCTTTCTGGAAATCCGGGCGTAGTCTTGGACTATGCTGGCGCTCCCACAACTACCTGGGTTATTCCAAGGCAGGTTGGGCTTTCGAAATAAGAGATGGAGTGAATTAGCGAACGGGATAGTGATTTGCTCGTGGTGCAGGATATCCTTCGAGTACGATGTGGAATCCCGCATTACGTTCACTTCATGGGGATGCATTCGATTCAAAAGCCCTGCTGAGGATTCGTATTTCGCTCACTGCACCCAAGCAGTTTTATCTGTTTTTGTTTTCCATGACTCTGGGAGTGAATTTTACCAAATTATGACCTGCGGGCTGTGTTTTACGACCTCGGGTATACTTCTAGTACCGATTTACGACCCTACAAATCTGTAACCCCTTCCTGCCATGGGGCGTCATGACAAACGAGGTGCGTGCAGGAACAAGTTCCCGGCGCGGATACTGAGATTTTGATGGTTGAATATTTTCTTATTTGTTTTATTGATCAGGATATCTAAAGATGAAAAAAGAACTTATTGCTCATGAAGGAAAACGATTTGGACGCCGCGGGCAGGCCATTGTGGAGTTTGCCATTGCCCTCCCGGTTCTTCTGATGTTGCTGGTGGGCATTATGGAAGTTGGCAGGATGGTCCTCATGTATACGCTGGTGGTCAATGCCAGCCGGGATGCAGTCCGCTTTGCGTCAGCTTCGGGCCGCGACGAGAATGGTTACCTCAAGTATAGCGACTGCCTCGGCATCAAAACAGCCGCCCAGCAATCCGCCTACATCGTCTCGTTAGCTTCGATCACGATCACCTATGATACGGGCCCGAGTGGCTCCTCGCTTGGAACTTGTGATCTGACCACCGCAGGAGAAGATCCAGATATTTCGGTGGATTCCGGGAATCGCGTGACCGTAGAAGTGACAGCCAACTACAACCCCCTTGTGAAATTGCTTCCAATCTCATCCAGGACGTTTAAGGCCAAAAGTTCCAGAACCCTTTTAGGTGTTTACGATCTCGGGAATTGAACAGGCATTATTTTGTTGCTTATATTGAACGAAAGGAAATATCCATGAAATCATCCCATTTTTCAGAACGCGGCCAGGCGCTGGTCGTGATCGCGCTGGCAGCAGTGGTCCTCTTCGGTTTTACCGCCCTGGCCATTGATGGCAGTGCAAAATTTTCCGATCGTCGCCATGCCCAGAACGCAGCGGATACGGCCGCCGTGGCCGCAGCCTTGGCCAAGGTCAATGCCCAGGTTAATGGTTTGTCAGACACGCCGACCACCTGTCCGCCCTCCAGTGGATCACCCTCGGCAGTTTGTTCTGCACTCCTGGTAGCGGGCCTCGATCGTGCCTCCAGCAACGGCTACGGTAACGACCTGACGAATAACGCTGTTGAAGTGTATTCTCCCCCGATCAGTGGCTACTATGCAGGAAATACGAGTTACGTTCAGGTAATCATCACCTCACATGTGAAAACATATTTCATGAAAGTCCTGGGGATCCAGCAATCGGATAATATCGTGCAGGCAGTGGCATTGGCGAAGAAAAGCGGGCCGTTGTACAACGGCGCGGCCATCATTTCGATGGATCCAAGTCCCAATTGCAGCGGCGGTGCAGGCAGTGGGGGTGGTAGTGTGGATGTTGGCGGGTCAGGCCAAATCAACCTGTCAGGCGGCGGTATCTTTGTCAACTCCAATGCAAGTTGCGGATATTCGCAGACAAGCTGTAATGTTCAATTAAACGTCATTGGCGGCGGCGTCAACTCGGCGGGCAGTATCATCAATATGACTGATTCAACCACTCATGCCAATTGCAATACATCAGGTGTTTCCACGAGCACAAATAACCTGCAATATGTGATTCCAGATGATATATATATGCCGGATAGGCCATCTGTCTGCAACACGCATACCCCGGCTGGAAGCTATACCAACCCTTCAAGCCATGTCTACATTCTAAATCCCGGATATTACTCGGGCAATTTTCCGCCGAATGCTGTTACAAATTCACAAAACACTATTACATTAAATTCCGGGGTGTATTGTATAACCGGCACCGTCAATCAGGGGATCCAGTGGGGCAATGGAACATACAATACCATCACCGGAACTGGCGTTACCTTGTATATCATGACAGGTGGAGGATTCACTTTGAATGGTGGCACAATGAATCTAACGGCGCCTACTTCAAGTACCGACCCATATAAGGGTTATTTATTTATCGTGGAGGGAGATAAGAATTCCCATCCCGATTGCAAAATCAATGGGAACGGCACCAGTACGGTTCAAGGGACAATCTTCGCCCCCTACTGTAACGTCACTGTGACTGGCAGCAGTGGAACCGATGCGTTCAGTGCGCAGATCATTGGTTGGGATGTGAAGTTGACTGGAGGCACTGTCATCAATTTCACATATACGCCCGGTCTAAATGCCCAGAATCCGCGCCGGGTCGGCTTGATGAAATAGCCGTCTGGTAGTAAAGTAGTTGACAGCCACTGCAAAGTGACTGTCAACTTTTCAATCATATTCCAAATTGGGAGAAACACGTGGCAAATAAACAAACCAAACCGAGAGTACCCGGGATCTCCGATCCCGCGTTGTTGCGTCCGCGCGTCTTGAAATATCTGCTGGAGTTGATGGATGAAACTCCGCCGCTGGGCGAACGTTATGAAGAACTTCTAAAAGACCTGATCTTTCAGGCCTACCAGCAGGCCAACGGCGATCTTGGCGAAGCCGAACCCGCCTTCCTGGATGAGGTCTTCCGATACGCGGCCAGCAACGGCGCGATGGAGGAATACTTCAATGACCCGCAGATCAGCGAAATCATGATCAACGGTCCCAGCCAGATTTTCATCGAACGGCATGGTAAATTGTTGTTGACCGAGACCAAATATGATAGCGAACTGCAGTTGCGCTTCGCAGTCAACCACATCATCAATCCACTAGGCCGGTACGTGAATTACAAACAACCCACTGTGGATGCGCACCTCAAGGACGGCTCGCGCGTAAATGTGGTTATTCCACCGATTGCCCAGCAGGGATCATGTCTTTCGATCCGCCGCTTTTTGAAGGACAAGTTGACGGTTCAGAACCTGATCGATTTGGGTGCGATGACTCAGGGCATGGCGGACTTCGTGTCGGTCTGCGTTCAGGCGCGCATGAATGTAATCGTTGCCGGAAATACCAGTTCAGGCAAAACGACCTTCCTCAACGTCCTGGCGCGCGATATTCCCGATCACGAGCGCATCGTGACCATCGAAGACTCGGTGGAGTTAAATTTACCGCAGGTGCACAAGGTCTCACTTGAGGCGCGCCCTGCCGATTACAGAGGCGATGGGCAGGTGACGATCCGCGACTTGGTGAAGAACTCCCTGCGTATGCGTCCCGACCGCATCATCGTGGGCGAAATCCGCGGCGGCGAAGCGCTGGACATGTTGCAGGCCATGAACACAGGCCACGACGGCTCGATGACCACCGTCCACTCGAACTCACCGCGTGACACCCTCTCCCGCCTCGAGACCATGACCCTGATGGCTGGCTTCGAACTGCCAGCGACTGCCATCCGCAAGCAGATCGCGGCCGCGCTCGATCTCATCGTGTACCTCACCCGCTTCCCGGATGGGACTCGCAAAGTCACGCAGGTTTCCGAGGTGGCGGGCATGGAATCGGATGTCATCACCCTGACCGATATTTTCCAATTCCAGCAGACTGGCACTGACTCCGAAGGGCGGCCCACCGGCCAGTTCAGGCCAACAGGCTTGCGGCCGATGTTTGCGCCAAAACTCGAAGCGGCAGGCTTCAAACTCGACCGCCAGATGTTCATGGCGACCAGATAGCCGGACTCAACAAAAAATCTCAGACGCAATATTCTGAGATTTTTTATTTCTGCTTTGGGTTTACATTACTTTGATTATCCCCAACCGCTGCGCCGGTTTCACTTCAAAGCCAAATCACTGGCTTCATCCAATTTGGCCACTTCCTCATCGGTCAACCTCCAGCCGAGCGCACCGGAATTTTGCAGCGCCTGGCCCTCATCCTTGGCGCCGGGAATCGGCAGTGCGCCCTTGCAGATCACCCAGTTCAACGCGACCTGCGCGTGGGACTTGCCCCCATGATCCTGCCCGATCGCCGTCATGAGTTTAAGGAGCGGCTGGATCTTTTGCAAGAGTCCCGCGTATTGGCCGCGGCGCACACCCGAAGGCGGATTATCCGGGCCATACTTCCCTGTCAACAGCCCCTGCTCGAGCGGGCTATATGCGATCAGACGGATTCCCAACTCCTTACAGCGCCTCAACACGCCCTTTGCCTCCATTCCGCGATTCAGCAAGCTGTAGTGAACCTGATTGGAAGCCAGCGGGATATTGTGACGCTCCAGTGCCGAGTATGAGGCCAGCATATGGTTATGCCCGAAATTGGAAACCCCCACTGTGCGTGTCATGCCCCTCTTCACGCATTCTGCCAGACCCTCCATCAACGCATCGAAATTCATGATGGGACTGGGCCAGTGGATTTGGTATAGATCCACACTTTCCATCCCTAACCGGTCCAGGCTCGATTTCAACGCCCTGACCAGTGACCGCTTCGTGAATCGCCATGGAAATGGAAAATATTTCGTTGCCACCAAAATCGGCTGATCGGTCTCCTTGATAAACCTGCCCAGCAGGCGTTCTGAGCGGCCGCTGCCATACACTTCGGCAGTATCAACAAAACGGATGCCTTCGTGCACACTGGCCTGAAATGCCTTGCGTACCTCCTCGTCGCCATAGCCATACCCAAACTGCCAGACGAGTCGGTCTCCCCACTGCCATGCGCCCAGTCCCATTTCAATGGCGTGCAAAAATCGTGTCTCCGTGCTGATCTCGGTCATGGTGGCCTCCGGGAATTCGGGTGATTGTATCCTAAAATGGCGCTCGTGATACAATTCAGACCGCTCAACATTCGGAACTGATGGAACCTCAACCTCACCGAACCCCTCTCCTGCGAGGAGAGGGGGGTTGATGTCCCCTGAGTTCCAGGGAGATAACCTCATGCCCAACCATGATGCGCGGGATTTCGAATCCGCCCCAGAACTCAGCCGACGCCTGAATCTGTCCTTTTCAAAGTTATCCCTGCTGACGCGTGCCCTGACACACCGTTCCTACGTCAATGAGAATCCTGCCGCCTCCGAGGACAACGAACGATTGGAATTTCTCGGCGATGCCGTGCTCGATTTTATTGTGGGTGCATGGGTGTATCATCGCTTCCCCGAAATGCCTGAAGGCGACTTGACCAAAATGCGCTCTGCGCTCGTCCGCAATGACCAGCTCGCAGAGTTTGCCCGTAAATTGGATCTGGGCCATGCGCTCCGGCTCGGGCGTGGTGAATTCATCACCGGCGGCAGTCATCGCGATGCCCAGCTGGGGTCAACGTTTGAGGCTGTGATCGGAGCCATTTACCTGGATTCAGGTTTGGAGTCGGTGGAGCGGTTTGTCAATCCGCTGCTGGAGGCGGCTCGCGAATCGGTCCTCACGAAAATCCACGATCCCAAGAGTCAATTGCAGGAATGGGCGCAGGCGCAAAAGATGGGCGCGCCGCATTATCGCACTATCTCCATGTCCGGGCCTGATCATGCCAAGGTCTTCGAGGTGGAGGTGGTGATCAACGAAAAGGTGGAGGGGCAGGGCACGGGCAGCAGTAAACACTCCGCCCAACAGGCCGCCGCCAGCGCTGCGCTCAAAAAACTTGGTATCGCGTAAAGTAGAATCGTAAATCACACCATGCCCTTACGCTTAAAATCACTCGAACTGCAAGGATACAAAACATTCGCCTCGAAGACCACCTTCGAATTCGCAAGCGGAATCACTGCCATCGTCGGACCGAACGGCTCGGGTAAATCGAATATCGCCGATGCTTTACGCTGGGTATTGGGGGAACAGTCCTATACATTATTGCGCGGTAAAAAGACCGAAGACATGATCTTCAATGGCTCCGAGCACCGTGCCCGCGCCAGCATGGCCTCGGCCCATATCAGGTTTGATAATACAGCGGGCTGGCTGCCCGTGGATTTCACCGAAGTGGGCATGACGCGCCGGGCCTACCGCGATGGACATAACGATTATTTGCTGAACGATCAGCAGGTCCGTTTGCGTGATCTGAATGAATTGCTCGCCGCATCTGGTTTATCTGAACGGACGTATACGATCCTTGGTCAGGGTCTGGTGGATGCCTCGCTCGCATTGAAAGCCGAAGAGCGGCGGCGTTTATTTGAGGAAGCTGCAGGTGTGGGGCTATATCGCGTGCGCCGTGAAGAAGCCCTCAAACGCCTCGAAACAACCCAGCATAATCTCGAACGTGTGCTCGATATTCTCTCCGAGCTGGAGCCTCGGTTGCGTAGTCTGGAAAGGCAGGCGAAGCGCGCCAATGAATATTCCCGCGCCCAGGCCGATTTGAAAATTATTTTGCGTGAATGGTATGGTTACCACTGGCACAAAGCCCAACGAGAATTAACCGGCTCACGTGAAGTAGTCAAGGCACAGGAAGCACGCTTGCGAGAAGCGCGTGAAGCCCATGCAAGGGCACAGACGGAATACAACACTTTGCGTGAGCGGCTCTCTGGGTTGCGCGCGCAACTCAATGGCTGGCATCGACAATCAGCGGAGCTGCACAATCAACGCGAAGAGGTCAGCCGCGAACTGGCTGTGCTGGAGGAGCGTCGTCGTTCGTTGTTGACGGCACAGGCCTCCGTGCTGGCGGAACAGGAACGTGCCTCAGATGAGGCACGCATCGCGCGCGAACGCCTGGCCGAAGTGGAGCAGGAATCTGCCCGCCTGCAAACGGAATATGATGAGGCGCAGAGACAATACGCCTTCGCCCAACAGGCCTTGCAAATCAAACAATCCAGCCGGGCAGAAATCGAACAGAAATTGCAAACAGTGCGTGCGCAAATGGAGAAGTTGAACGCGCAGCGTGCCGAATCACAGGCGCGTTTGGATGAATTGAAATCGCGCCTTGAGTCATTACAGTCACGGCTTGAGGCCGCAAATAAAGCCATCGAAACTTTTGAAACCAACGTGCGCCATGCAGGTGAAAAATATGCTGAGGCGCGTAAAAAACATGAAGAAATTGAAAACGAGTTAAGGCAAATTCAAGAGAAAGAGGAGAGAGGAAAGACGGGAGTTAAGCAGCTTGAGCATGAACGACGCGCGAGATCAGAAGAACGTGCGAATCGGCTCGCCGAGCACACACGCCTCAAAGCACAGCTCGAAGTGTTGGAACAGGCTGAGCAATCACTGGCGGGGTATGCCGAGGGTGCGCGCTTCCTGCTCGATGCGGCGCGGCAATCCAAACTCAAAGGTGCCCATGGCGCGTTGAGTGCGGCACTCGATGTCCCGGCCGAACTGGAGAAAGCCATTGCTGCCGCTCTCGGCGATACACTCGATGCTGTGCTGCTCGATGCGAATGAAATCGAAGAGGCGTTGCAGTTGCTTGAGTCGGATGGAGCGGGGCGGGCAGCCTTGTTGCCGCTAGCCGAGAATAATATTCACGCGCTCACAATGCCCAGCGATGAGGAGGTGTTGGGCATTGCATCCGAACTGATCACCGCACCCGATGATTTGCGTGCAGCGGTGCAGTTGATGCTTGGGCAAACGTTGGTTGTCCGCACACGCACAACAGCCCGCAGGTTGATCCATGGTGTCCCGACTCACGCGCGCGTGGTGACTCTACTGGGAGAGGTCTTCCGTGGCGATGGCCTGATCATCGCCGGAAAATCCGCCTCTTCATCAGCTTTGAGTCGTCCGCGCCAGAAACGGGAATTGACCGAAGCCCTGTCTGAGTTGGGCGTGCAAATCGAAACGTTAAACCGCGAGGTCGATTCGCTTTCCTCACAAATTAGTGACGCGCAACGCGAATTGAGTCAGACTGAAAATGCGGTGCGCGAAACACGCGTCCGCCTGGAGAATGCTGAAGCGCACGAGAAACAAGCCGGGTTGGAGTCTGAATCGGCCAGACGTGAATTGGAGTGGCAGAAGAGTCAACAAACCCAGTTGCAGGCTGAAGCAGATGAAGCGGCTTCGATCCGCATGCATTTGATCCAATCACAAAGCGAACTTGAAGCTGAAGCGGCCAGAGCGCAGGAAGACAGTCGCCTGCTTTCAGCGCAGTTCAATGAAATGGATTTGGCCGAGGCGCAGGGACAGGCGTCGTATTGGAGCACGCGTGTGGCGGTTTTGGAGCGCGGGTTGGGGGATGTGCTCACAAGGAAAGAGGAAAGGGGAAAAGAGGCTGGCAAGTTTGAAGAGCGGCGTGTTGAGTTGGCGACTCGTTTGAGCACTGCCGAAACTTCGCTGACCGAGTTGGATACGAATAAGAATTTGTTGCACGAACGCGAAGGGAATTTGCGCGAACAGATCGAGGCCTTGCGCGTGCATGTTGACCCTGCTGAAAGGAAATTGGAAACAGCTGAAGCAGAAGAGTCGCTCCAACAGGATGCGGAAGCAATTGCACAACGCGGGCTTGCCACGGCTGAAAGATTATTTGGTCAGGTGCAGTTGGAGCAGTCGCGCAAACAGGAAACGCTCAATAATTTGCGCCAGAAAATCATGGATGATTTTGGTCTGGTGATGTTTGATTATGCCGAAGATGTTTCGGGTCCGGTGCCATTGCCGTTGGAAGGCATGGTGGAGGAATTGCCAGTGGTAACCGAGATCTCGCCCGAACTCGAAACGCAGTTGATCCGTCAACGCACGCAAGTGCGGCGCATGGGCCCGATCAACCCGGAAGCCAAACAGGAATATGACAGGGAGTCGGAGCGTTATTCGTTCATGCGCACGCAGGTGGATGATCTGCACAAGGCCGAAGAGGATCTGAAACATGTTGTCGCCGAGTTGGATGAACTGACACGGCAGAAATTTTCCGAGACTTTCGATGCGGTGGACAAAGCATTTCGTGCGATGTTCACGCGTTTATTTGGGGGTGGCTCGGCGCGTTTGGCGTTGACCGACCCGGACAATCTTGTCGAGACTGGTATTGAGATCGAGGCGCGTTTGCCCGGTCGTCGTGAACAGGGGTTGGCGCTGCTCTCCGGCGGGGAACGCAGTTTGACGGCGGTGGCCCTGGTGTTTGCCCTGCTCAAAGTGTCGCCGACGCCTGTCTGTGTGATGGATGAGGTGGATGCCATGCTCGATGAGGCGAATGTGGGTCGCTTCCGTGACTTGTTGCAGGAATTGAGCCGCGATACGCAGTTCATCATCATCACACACAACCGCAATACAGTGCAGGTGGCGGACGTGATTTATGGCATTACGATGGGGCACGACTCGGCGAGTCAGATGATCAGTTTGCGACTTGATCAGGTCACAGATGAGATGTTGGAACGAAGCTAATTCAATAGGGAAAAGAAAATCGCCCGGCTCGATATGAGTGGGCGATTTTCTTGATCTGTATGAATGCTGGTTAGACGGGCGGCGACTGGGGCATGGCCGGGATGTTGTCCTTCCAAATATCGAAGGTCGTGATCTTGCCAGCCGCCTTGGTATCGTCGCTATCCTTGGTCAACCAATCGGTGAAGGCAGTCTGCCGCTTCTGCTCGTAGGCGGAAGCGTTCAAGGGCAGATCTTCGCGGGCGATCACCTGGATGATGTGGTACCCATATTGCGTTTTTACCGGTTCTCCAATGGCGCCAATGGGCTGACTGAAGGCCGCATCGGCAAATTCCTTGACGAAGGTTTCGCGCGTGCTCCAATCCAACTCGCCGCCTTTTGCCGCGGAGCCGGTGTCTTTTGAATATTTCATGGCAAGCTCGGCAAAGTTGCCTCCGTGCGCAAGAATGGCTTCCACAGTTGCAGCCAGTCCGCCGTCATCCACAAGGATGTGGCGTGCCAGCACTTGCTCCGCGGTGTGGGGCGTGTCCTTGGCGATTTCATCGAGCAACTTTTCCTGGTAGATTTGATTTTCATAGACAGACCGGAAGGTTGCTTCGCTGACCTGATAAGCCTTGTAGTTTTTTACCGCGTTGTCATACTGTTTCTTGTACCCGTCGAGGGTATACGGTGTGGCGGTCCCAGTGGGAAGTTGAGGCAACGCCGTTGGGGTAGCCGGTCCGGGTGTGGATGTGGGTGTCGCGGTCAGATCGGGTGTGTTAGTCGGCGCCGGAGTGGATGTGAGTACCTCAGTCGGTGTAGGGGTGGGCGGATAGAGCAGCAGTTGTTCGGTAGTCAGAGTCGGGAAAGCAACTTCGGTGGGTGTGACTGTGGGTGACGGTGTTCCGTTCGGGAAGAAGCCAAATGCGTCCTGAAGTTTTTGATCAACTTCTGCAGTAGTCACCGTGATGCCGCGTTTCTTGGCTTCCTGGCGGATCAACGCCTCATCCACAAGCTGATCGAGAACCTGCTGACCGATCAACTCTGGTGATTGCAGCTGGGTTTGAATCTGTTGCTGTTGCTGTGACGTGTCAAGCCCAAAATTGCTCTGATAGAACTGGTATTGCTGCAACGTATTGAGCATGTTGAGACGATACATTTGCACCCGCTCCTGCCAGTAACCCAAGTTGATCTTTTCGCCGTTGACCTCGGCT
>Ga0126377_10000580_pt1 | contig 22485 bp, 31 predicted proteins | sample PanSoiMetPlot_22_FD_92647 | JGI IMG/M metagenome (GOLD analysis project Ga0126377, IMG submission 92647) | Tropical forest soil microbial communities from Panama - MetaG Plot_22 | ecosystem: Environmental > Terrestrial > Soil > Tropical forest > Bulk soil | place: Panama | collected 2016-02-17 | reverse complement strand
TTTGCAGATACCGCCCGCCATTCCACTTGTTGTTCTGCTCACCGCGACGAACATTTGCTCGATTCGAGCAGGTCTTGCTGCAGTACGTGTGTTCGTGAACGAACGAACTGGCAAAGGGGCGAGTAACAGGAGAACCGCAATGTTCACAGGTCTTCGTCACCGGCATAGGAAACCCTCCTTACCTATGATTTTCTCATATATTGGAACCCAGAGCTAGGAGGTCGTCATGGCCAAAGTGATGACCGGCGTGACGATTGCCGCCGCTGGCACTGCCCAGAGCGCCTCGGTGGCCCTGAGTGGGGCCGCCTTCGCCACCATCCTGATCGATGGCGATACCAACACCCTGCTCCCCGATGCCCAGTTCTCGATGGATGGCACTCCGGGCGGAACGTGGTTCACCCTCCAGGCCGGTGGCATGAACGCCTCGGCCATCGGCTCCACCGGGGGTAAACCCTGGGCCGGAGTGGCAGGCGATTCGGCCTGGGTTGTGGCCTGTGGGGGTGCCAGCTATATGCGGATTAGCATCAACAACTCGGGGGCGGGCACGGCCACAGTCTCGGCCTGGATACAAGTGGGGCAATCGTTGTGAGCAATGTCACCCGCAACCCGATTGAACCCGGAACCGAAACCGGGCAGATCGCGGTCTGGGATCACGACCGCAAGAAATGGGAGCCCGGGAGTCCCGACCCCGTGCTTGGCACGGGCGACCCCACCGAGCGCTTCCGCTGGCAGGTGGGGGATGTCCACGCCACCTGGGACCAGGGGGACTGGATCAACATCCGGGATTGCGGGGACGCCGATGGCAGCGGCACCTGGACGGCGGCGATTGCCGAGGCGATGAACCGTTCCGACACCTACAAAGTGCCGGTCTTCATCCCCCCGGGAACCTATATCACCGACACCATCAACTACCGCATGCAGTCCGTGATTGGGGTCGATGCCGACCAGTCCAAGCTCCAGAGCCTGCCGGGCAAAGACCTCTTCCACGTCGATCCCACGCTGACCCAGTTCTACCGCTCGACCGGCGAGTTCGCCCGCCTTACCATCATTGTCGATGATACGGTTGACGCCAGCGCGTCCTTCCCCGACCGGGGTGGGGTGGGGAATGCCGGGTATGCCTGCGACTACCGCGACAAGAACACGCCCGCCCCGCCCAGCGCCATCAACTGGCAGCACCACCATCTCTTCTTCCGCAGTCTGTCCAACACCATCGGCGGCCAGAACGCCAGCGCCGGTATCTACACCCAGAACAACCACTTTACCCAGAATTTCATGAGTAATCTCAGTTTTTCCTATTTAAAGTACGGCTGGCGCGATCACTATCCGGTCGTCAATTTCACCCCCTATGTCACCAGCTTCAGCCGCGATCATCCCCAGGTCCACTTCCTCCATTTCCTCAGGAACGGCTACCAGTGGACGACCTATGGCTGGGGGGTGGGCGAGGTCAGTAATGTCATGTTCCACGGTGGGCCGAGCATTGTCGATCTCGACTCCGACTGGAACTACATGCACGTCGCCGCCGTTGAGATGGTGGGCAATTCGAGCCAGCTCAACTGGCTGCAAAGTACTCGCTCCTACAAGAACGAGTACACCGCCTTTACCTGGAGTACGAATGTCGGCGTGCAGGCGGTCTTCAATGAGGATGAGAGTATCTTCCGGGGGAATATCAATGTCCCCTCGACCGCTCAACCCTGGCTCCGGGTTAACGGCAACTACAACGAGTTTTACCTGACCAGCATCGACCCCGGACAGACCAACTATGGGATGGACTTTGTCGATGACCGGGGCCGGGCCAATAGCTTTGTCGGCGGACGCACGCCCTCGATCACGACCTGGCATCGCAAGCAGGCGATGACCCCCGACGGCAACCGCTTGGCTCATCGCCGCGATAGTTTGTCGGGGTTGTTGGGGGTGGTCGACCCGATGTTCCTCAGTTCGGACGATCTTTTGATCAGTGGCCGCGACATGAAGCAGACCGCTGCCCAGGGAACCGGCTGGGACATCATCTACGACACCACGGTCGACTTCCGGGCACATTTCCGTCGTCTCGGCACCGCGATTACGTTTGACAATAACCATCTTAATGGGGTGAGTGGCTTTACCGTCGGTCAGTTCTTAGCTCCCGGCAAGTACCGCATTTACCTCAAGCAAAAAGCTGATGTCGCCGGGAATGTGACTTGGACCTTCCAGGCCCCATCCGGCACGACCAAAGGCAACGCCGTCACCGCAATGACCACCGCCTGGTCGGTGGTATCGCTCGATGTCGATCTCACTGGGGTCGCGGCGGGGACGACCTTGCGCCTGACCAGTAGCGTCCTCGCCGGGGCAACCGCGATTGATATTGCCTGGATTTTGTTTCGTCCCTACGCCGCCGATTGGCTGGTCACCGGGGCGATTGAAGGACTGAAGGATAAAGGCGGTCAGGTCTTCAATGTCCGTGCCTACGGAGCCAAAGGGGACGGTGCGACCGACGACAGCGCCGCTTTTCAGGCGGCGATCAATGCCGCGATTGCGGTCCAGGGCGGCACCGTCTTCATCCCACCTGCCAACCAGAGCCAGTGGTATTCGCTCGCAACCACGATCACGATCCAACCGGCCAGTGGGGCCCAGGCGTGGTTCAGTCTGGAAGCATCGACCGCCCCAGCCACCGCGAGCATTCGTTGGGCCGGTGGCAGTAACAGCCAGGTCTTCCGCGTCATCGGCTGGAAGTACGGGCGCTGTAAGGGGGTCGGGGTCTATATCCCGACCCAGGACAACGTCGTCATCTTCGACATTCTCCAGCAAGCGGGCAAAGCCTCCTGCGGGGTGCTGGAGTGGGACCAGTGCTGCCACAATCTCGGCACGGGGCGGAGCAATACGGGCTGGCGTTGGGGCGCGGCCCTGGCCTCGGGCGAGGCCAGTTTCCACGCTTTCCGCAATTGCATCGTCACCAACGGCGGGAGCGACAACACCCGGGGTCATCGCGGCTGGGCCAACTACGACGGCAACCACCTGGCCAGCCAGTGGGACAACTGCGGGTCGTCCTATATGACCTATCAATACGACGCGATCATGGAGTCTGACCGGATCAATGCCGCCATCGACAATGCGGTCACAACGCTGCCCCTGTATGCCGTCACCGGTTTCCCGCCCTCGGGTCGAGTCAAGATTGATACCGAGGAAGTCGACTACACCGGCATCTCAGGGACGAGCCTGACTGGCTGCACACGCGGAGTCAACAGCACGACCCCAGCCAGTCATGTGCTCAACTCGATTGTCTCCTCGGGGGTGCAGAACCCATTGACCAACGCCTACGCCTACGGCGCAACCGGTGGGGCCGGTCACACCTTCAACGGCTGCGGTGGGAGCTACAACCTGCGCGATTTTCGCACTGGACGTGGGGTCGTCCGCATTAACGGCGGGCGCTGGGAAGGCGTCAACCGCTTCATCGAAACCAACAACGGCGGCACCGGCGCGGTAGACCTCTCGGTTGAAGGCGCGGTGATTGCGGTCTCGACCGGGCTCCCCGCCGACGGCATTATCATCGCCCTGGCCCAACCGGGGAGTTACGCCTTCGAGAGTTGTCAGTTCTATGCCGCCGATTTCACGGCGGCGTTCCTCACGGCGGGGGTGTGGGATCAGGGGGGTGGCCCGGCGGGCGCGGGCAAGGTCAAGCTCGCCAATTGCCAAATCCGGGGAGCCTCGGGTGACACCTTCTGGACCCTGACCCCGGCGACCTGGATCATCGACACCAGCGGCAGTTACCGGGCCAACTCGGCAGGACAGTTCGCGCAGTGGCTTGATGGGGCGAACGCCCCCGCCCTGCGGACGGTCTCCGGCAACCAGACGCTCAATGCTCGCGACCAGACGGTGCTGGTCGATAGCGCCTCGGCAGTCGCCACAATGACGCTTCCCACCGCCGTCAATAACAAATGGCAGATCACGGTCAAGCGCCTCAGTGCCAGCAACAACGTCACCCTCGACGGCAACGCCAGCGAGACCATCGACGGCGCGGCGACGAAAGTGTTGGGCAGTCAGTACGCCTATGCCACCCTGGCCAGTGACGGCGCTAATGTCTACATCGTCGCTCAGGCCGGGACGATCACCTAAGGAGGTTAGGATGTTCACCCTGCTCAATCTCAACGCCACCAACAGCAACTTGTTTACGGTCTTTTTAATCGCAGGCATCGTGTATTTCTCGGTCGGGGTCCTGGCCTTTTTGCTCGGGCGACCGTGGGGGCCGCGCTAATGTATGTCGTTGGGGAGCTGATCAGCGAGACCTTCGACACCGGAGCCACGGGCGAGACCTTCACCACCACCAAGAGCTACCTGGATGGGGTTGAATTAGCCTGGGAACCGGAGTTCGAGGAGGTCGGCGGCGGGTTTTACCTCTACCGCTACTATCCCGAGATCGCCGGGGGCTATGCCTGGTCGGGCACCGGCAGCAAATCCGGGTCCTTCAATATCAACTTTGATGTCGATGTGGCCGGTGAGGTCACCCCGGCTCCCCCCGAGCCAGCATTGGCCGGGACGACCGCCCTGATCGATCTGGTGGAGGCGGTGGCCCTGCGCTCGCTCGATCTGCTGCAACCGCAGGCCACGGCCACCAGCGAGGGCCCGACCACCTTTACCGATGTCAATCACCTGGTGGAAGACAACGCCTTCTTCGCCGGGATGGAGCTGTATATCAAGGACGGGCTCAATGCCGGGTTGACCCGGCGGGTGGCCAGTTCCGACTATCTGAGCGGCACCCTCTCCTGGGTTCAGCCTCTGCCGGTGGCGATTGCTGAGGGAACGAAGGCCGATCTCTTCAACCGCGCCGGTCTGGGCCATACCTACCAGGAGTACGTGCGGGCGATCAATATGGTGATTGTCGAGTTAGCCAACAACGCCATGCGCCGGGTCCAGGTCCAGCCGACCACCCTGCCAACATCCAGCACCCCCTATGTCGATGTCGACGGTGACCAGATCAGCAAGGTTTGCTCGGTTAGTTACCAGGATATGACCGGGGCGATCCAGCACCTGCGGCGGAACAAGCAAAACGGGTGGTGGGCCCAGAACGGTGATGGCGCGATCCAGTTCACCGGCAACGGGCTCGGGGTGATCAGTAGTCTTACTACCCCGATCACCCTCCACGGCTACCAGAAAGCCAGCCAGCTCGTGCTGCCCAGCGACCGCACCTTCATCGATCCCGAGTGGCTGGCCGAAACGGCGGCCGGGTTGCTCCAGAACGCCAATCCCGACAACGCCGGGAACCTGGCCCCGGGTCAGTACCTGCGCAACCGAGCCGATGCCATGCGGGGGAAGATGGCCACCCCCTTTGACGCCAATTGTGTGAGCGTGGTCTGATGGACCCGGAGCAGCCCCTGAGTGTGATCGAGGTCCCCCTGACCGCGCCGATGACGGCCCGGACCAAGCCCAAGTATGTGCGCCTGGATGGGGTCGATTTCCGGCCCCGGGGCCCGGTCCAGTTCGAGCTGACCAACATCCATGCCCGCCCGATTAGTCTCGGTGATCCCGGGCCGACCAACCATCCCACCAACTCAACCATTACCCAGCACTCCTGGGTCGGCGGCGGCCAGATCACCTACGCCAATCCCAACTCCGATATGGAGCGCTTCGACTGGGCAACCTGCCTCACCGAATACCCGCACTACCTGACCCTGGGTCCGCAGACGTTCACCTACACCCCCGATGCCACCGCTACCTTCTCCATGTGTCTGGGCGACTGCTGGTTCAACAGCCCGGTGACGACCGCCCAGATGACCGTGCAGATCGGGGATAAGCTCTGGTTCTCCGATCCCGCCACCGATACCATGACCGGGGGGACCCTCACCCTGACCGTGGCCGCCGTCAATGCGGGCACGATCTACCGGGTCCAATCCGGAATCGACATCGGCCAGAACCGCTTCTTCATTCCCGGCGGGACTGGCGGCTACGACATCTACACCGGCAGCGCCATCATCCACAAAGATGGGATCAAGGCGGTCGAGTTTGCGGTCTGGGACAACAAGCTCTTCGCCCTCGATGTCCTGGGCCGACTCTACTGGGCCCTCGATCCGATGAGCGATGTCATCGGGACCGAGACCGGCGGGGTTCCGGCGGCGAACTGGGTCCTGGCCGGGTCGATCTCCGATGGTTCCGATCCCCGCCACCTGGTCAATTTCCTGAACAAGGCCGGGGAAGACACGTTGTGGGTGACGACCTCAAACGATGCCTGGGGTCTGGACTTTACGAACAAACGGTTGGTCCGGAGTTACTTCGGGTACCCCCGCCATCCCCACCAGGGCTGGGGGAGCGAACACTGGCGCGGGGAACTCTGGGTCAGCGTCGGCATGGGTGCCCACCGCTACGATCTCAACCAGGTCATCCCCTCCGGCGTTGATCGCGACATGGGCCCGCCCAAGGAGTACCGGGGCTATGTCAAGGATATTGTCGGGAGCTACAACCTGCTCTTTATGTACATCGTCGGCAGCGATGTGGGCACGACTGCCCCGGAGGTCCCCGAGGACTACACGCTGGACGTGGGCTTTACCCCGATCCATGCCGATGCCGACGCCAGCGGGGGTCCGGCGGGGAGCGCGACCAACAATCTGATCGTGGCCTGGAACGGGGACGGCTACCATTACCGCTGGGCCGGACCCGGGGTCAGTCCCGGGAATATGTATGTCTCCCAGGCCGGGGGCCGGTACGAGCTGTGGTGGGCCAATGACGGCAAGGTGCTCAGGCAGGCGTTGCCGATTGATTACTTCAATCCGATGGACCCGTTCTCGCCCGCCTACACCCACGCTCCCGAGAGTACCCTCGAAACCCCCTGGTTCGACTGGGGCTGGACCGATCAGGTCAAGCTCTGGAAACGCCTGGAAGTAGGAGTGCGCCGGGCCAGTCCGGACGAAACGATCCGGATCGAATACAAAATCGACGGTGATGTCGTGGTTGATGAAGATGGTGTTTCCCACGACAACCCCTGGCGACCGATGACCCCAGATGCCCTGATCACCCACCCCGGGCGCTATGTCTATTCGCTCGGACTCGATCTCGACCACCAGCTCATGCCCGACGGCAGCGCCTGCTACGAAGGCCTGCCCCACTCCCACTTCAAACTCAAGTTCACCCTGCGCCGGGGGGACAATCCCCAGGCCCGGCCAGTCCTCGATTGGTGGAGCGCGATTGGACGCAAGATTCTCAATCCGATCCGGACCTGGCGTTTCAGTGTCGACTGCACCACTCAGCAGATGGGGAACTACCCCGGCGGTAGCTTCCAGAAACTCCAGGCCCTGGCGATGCAGAACGAGGCCTTCCAATTCGATATCGAAGACGAGCACTACATGGTGGAAATGGTCGCCTTGAACGGGCCCAAGGATGTGGTCAATCAGGAGAAGGCGACCTTCATGAGCGTCCACTTAATCGAGGCCAACGATCTGCCGGTGGCGACTCCGGAAACGGTGATCATCCCGGAGGCCGGGCCGTGAAGAAGCTGGCGACCAATGCCCTCTTCACCAAGGGGCTGGATGGGCTCAAACCCCCACGCCCGCCTCGGGGCACGATCCCGACCGGCTCCCGGGCGCTGGGCTTGGGACAGGTTCAGGTCGTCATTGGCTACGGTCCCGGCGATGCCCCCGAGCAGTTCCGGGGCGGCACCACCTCAATTTCGGAGTGGTACATCTATTGGGCGCTCGAGCAAATCCGGGGACCAGAGGGCGAAGGCGATTGGTCGTATCAGCAGAGCTTCCTTGGTGGCCGCAGAATCTATGGCGGGGCAATCGTTGATTTTGTGCTGTGGGAAAAAGGGTATGCGATTGGGCTGCGGATTCAAACGTTTTACTTCCACTTAGCCTCACCCTTACAAAGCATCAAGCAGGCGACCGACCTCGAACAGAAGGTGGCTCTGGAAAATGGTGGTGATCTCTATGTGGTCGACATTTACGAGCAGAACTACATCCATGATCCCAGCGGCAATGCCGCCAAACGGCAGGTGATTCTGGCCAGCGAATTGGTCGAGTCCTACAACCCGCGTTCGACCGGAGATGTGCGCCCATGAGCAAAATCGGCGGCTATATCAGAGATGCCCAGACCGGGGCGGTGCTGACCAATGTCAATGTCTCGGTCTTTTTCGACGCGGGGGCCGAAGACGGGACGCTGGTTCCGGCCAACGATCCGATGTATGTCACGTCGACCACCAACCCGGTCCAGACCGATAACGTCACCGGGTACTTTCACTGGGAGTGCGAACTTTCGCCGGGACCGGTACGGATTAGCGCCGATCTCGGCTCCGGCAAGTTCAAAATCCGCTCGGGGCGGGAGGTGATGCAGGCCGACGAGGTCTTCATCTCCGATCTCCCGGGGGTGGGCCAGGTCATGACCGACGGCGTGATTGGGCAGGTCGCGCCCGCCTTCAGCTATACCCTCAACCTGATGACCTTCACCCTCAATCCCGGGGCGGCCCTGATCGACGGCCATCTCTTCCAGACCACCACCACCCGGCAGAAAGTCTGTGCGGGCAACACGACCATGGTCGAGCGCTGGGACCTGATCATTCTGCGCCAGCACATTGCCGGAACCTACGCCGGACGGCAGCGGATCGAGCTGATCCCGGGACTGAGCAACAAAGCCGACCCCCCGATCAATACCGATCCCGCCAATGTCCGCGATATCCCGCTCTACCGGGTGCGGGTGACCAACGGCATGACCGCCCTGACGATTGCCGGGACCGATGATCTCCGGCCCTACAGCTATTCGCAGCAGGGCCCGAACAGTGTCGGGGCTCCGATGCTGACCGCTGAGGGCACGGTTTCCAGCACCTCTGCCGCTCGCGTGCTGACCGCCCCGCTCGATGCTGGGGCCGGGAACCCGGTGCCGTTGACCCCGACCTGGAGCACGCTCGATCTGGGTGAACTGGCCGATGTCAGTGTGGCCACGCCCGGTGGGCCTGGGGTGCCGCTGATCTGGGATGGGGCAATCTGGCGTCCTGCCGGGCAGCTCAATATGACCGGCACCGCCCCCACCGCCAGTGAGCACGCGGCCCTGGGCGCGGGCGGGGCGATCACCTTCCCCTGGGGCAACGACACTGCTTTCGAGATGCGGATACACGCCGGAACTGCCGTCACGACGGGGGATTGGGCCAACATCATCTTCAATGCCAACCGCGCCAGCGCCAACTACGCCGTCATCTTCTCGCCGCTCAATAGCAGCGCCACCGGGCTCAACCTCTACGTCACGGCCCGCACCACTGACCACTTCCAGCTCAATACCTCGGGGACCGTGAGCGCCGGAGCCGACTACTGGTACAGCGTGCTCGTGATTGGAGATGTCTAGATGAGTGAACCCGAGGAGTTCGCCCGAGGGGGCAACGAACCGATTGCCAGCCAGGACGAAGCCGATCAGGTCGAGGCCCGGGTGCGGGCGATCCAGGCGTTGCCGCCTGCCGAGGTTACCCCCCAGCTCGAAGACCTGATCGCCCTGGAGCAGGAACGGCTGGCCGCCTGGGAGGCGAGTGATGCCTGACTACCAGTTTGGGCTCGTGCCGATGCCGAAGTACGAAAATCGCTTGATCCCTGATGCCAACAACTGGGCCTGGGACAATCTCGGAGCCCGGAAAACGATGGGCATTTGCCAGCACACGATGGTCGGGGCGCTGTGGTCGACCGATAATTATTTCCGGGGTGGGGCGTCGGCCCTGACCGACTTTGGGATTGGCGGGGCGACCGATGGTGCGGACGATGGGTTGATTTTGATGTGGAACGATCCCACCGGCAAAGCCCATCCCGGCGTTTCTCCGAACCGGTGGCCCTGGGCCTCGGGCCCGGCCAAACAGAGTAGTGGTGACGCCGTCCACTTCATCCAGACGTATGGTGCGAACGCCGTCAATGGCTACCTGGTCAGTATCGAGCGCTCTGACGGCGGCAATCCCGAGATCGCCCCCTCGCCCAAGTACATCGACAGCATCATCGGCCTGACCGCCTACTACGCCGATCAGGATCACATTCCGTGGGACGCCTATCCCAACAATCCCGGTAGAGGAGTGTGGGCTTTTTATTGGCATTCAGAGATATATGGGGGGAAGACCTGCCCCGCCGGAGCTAAGTCGGCAACGGATGAAATCCAACAAGAAGTCATCAAAGTCCTGAAAGCGGCCCAAACCAGCGGCACTGAGGAGGAGGACATCTTGGCCGATCTGCCAAAGTCAAACTATGTACTCGATCCTGATCTCGTGTGGGAAGACGCCAGCGAGGGGGCCGTCGGTCAGTTGTGGCGGCAGTATGGGGAAAAGAGTGGGTGTTTTAACAGCCCTGGTCAGCCCTGGAATGACGACGTGGGCGGGGGCTACAAAATCTATGCCTTCGAGGGCGGGCCCGTGATCACCGTCAAGGACGGCAAAGCGGAGATTGTGGTCAAGGTGAAGTGAGTGAGCTTTGAGGCGATTGTCAACGCCGGGGCGCTGGGTCTTTTGGTGGTCTTTGCTGCTGGGGTTCTGCGTTGGCTGGTGGCGCGGTTGGGTGACTGCGAGGACCGCTGTCAACGGCTCGAAGAACGTATCCTCGACCGGCAATGAGCGCCTACGATCTGGCCCACGCCGGAGCCGCCGTCCTCGGGGTGAGCAGCATCGTCGCCTTGGTCGTGTTCTACATCACGTACGGTCTGCACCGACCGACCGGCGCACGGGTACGCCTGGCCGCGTTCCTGCTCCTGGCCGTGACCGGCGTCGTTTATAGCGTGCAGTGGTGGGTGGAGTCGACCATGACCAGGAATACCAGCATCTGGTACTTCGCCTTTCTGCGGTTCGCCCTGGCCGCCACCCTGATCAATTTTTCCCTGGCCCTCTACACCGAGAGCCACCACCACGACCCAGCGCCGGGGCCGTTCAATTGAGATGAACTGGCAGGGGATCGGCGCGGTCCTGCTGCTCCTCCTGATCTGGAGCGCGATCTGGGTCTGGTGGTGGTACACGATGTGTTAGGAGGATGAGATGCCCGCAAAGACAAAGAAACAGGAACGCTTCCTCCAGGGAGTGAAGCACGGCACGATCCATCGGAAAGGGATTACCCCGGCAGATGCCCGGCGGGCGCTGGGGGAACACGGGGGGAAGAAGAAAAAGCAGAAGCCTTAAACTGGCTACACCCACCGTCCCGGCGGCGAGAACTGGGCAACGCGGGACGACCGGGACGGCGGGGGAACATCAACACGGGCAACCCTCATCCCTCTTGCGAACCGGGGATGGGGGTTGTTCGTTCCCAATAGGCAGCATCGTTCGGAGAAACTCCGGTCTCTTCCTCGGCCAGGCGGTCGCACTCGAATCTGACCGGGCACCAGCCACAGCGGGTATCGCGCTTGACCATATGCCGCCCATCGCGGCTGCGGGTGACCATCGCCGGAAGCAACGGCGGGTACTCGCCGGTTTCCTCGACTAGGCGGTGGACCGCGATCTGGCGGCGGAAGAGGGCCAAGACCGTGTCGGGGTCCCAGATCGGCACCGGCACCACCTTCACCTTCTGCTGGTTGGGCGAGAGATAGATGACCTGGCCGTCGGTGATCTGATGGCGCAGGGGTTGGCCCCGTTCGTCCCAGCCATGGCCGAGCATGTAGGCGTAGGCGTTGACCTGGGCGACGTGGGAGGACCACGGCACCGCCGGTATCTCGCGGGTGGTTTTGAGATCGATCACCTTGGTTCCGAACCAGCGCTGGTCGGCCTGACCGGAGAGGAGGAAGGGGTGGCCCTCATCGTCGGGCACCTGACAGAAGATACGGGTCTCCCCCACGTAGCCGACCTCATCCTTGAGCAGGGCATCGGTGTAGGCATGGACCGCGTCCCCGACATACCGGGCCACCGCTTCGTCTGGGTGTTCATAGTATTCGACCCGCTGTTGCAGATAGTAACGGCGGCTACACCCGAGGAGGGTGGTCACCGAGTGGCTGATCCCGGCCCGGCTGGCCTCGCTCTGCTCCAGGTACTTGAGCATGGCCAGGGGGTACTGGCAGTGCCCGCGCCGACACTCATGCAGGCAGAAGGCAAAGGGCTGGTCACCACCCCGACAGCACCGGACACCGACTCTGGGGCTCATGGCTTCCGGGGTGGGAGCGAGAAGGTGGTGGTGAAGTCCTCTTCGTGGGTGGTGGAGTGGGGGTAGCGGGGATCGCTCATATCGAGGGTCTCGGGGTAGGTGACCGGGGCGCACTGGTGCATGCAGCTCCAGTACGCGCCATCGAGGTCATTCCCATGGAGATCGCGGGCTACCACCTCGGCGGCACACAGCTCCTCGCAGACCGTCTGGGCGACGAGCACGGGATCGACATCAGCGGTGTACTCGCGCAAGCCGTGATCGGCCATGTAGGCCCGGGCTTCGCGCAGGGTGTCGTAGGTGTGGGCTTTGAGGTACTGCCCGAACTGGTCCTGTATCCAGGCGTGCAAGCGACGGTAGCGCTCGGGTTCGCTGATGATGTCACCCTCGGCCCAGCGCCGGGCCAAGGCATCGGCCTCAGCCCGGGAGAGGGGGTGGCCCCAGCGCCAGGTCACGAGTGGTTGCTCCGGTTGATCGCTTCGAGGTATTCGAGGACGAAGATCGGGCCGAAGATGTGGTTCAGCTCGGCGAAGTTTTCCATGCTGGGGTAGCGCACGCCGCGCACGATCTTGCTGATCATGCTGTGGTCGACCCCGATCTGTTCGCCCAGCTCACGCTGGCTCAGGTTGCGTTGGGCCAGGTACTTGCGCATCACCTCCCCCGGTCCCAGCACCTGGCTCTGGATCAGGAGCATGTGGTAGTTCCTCCCCCCGGAAGATCACCTTGGCGGCGATCTTTCGGAATAGATCGGGATTGTCGATAAAGAGGGCCTGGGCGATCCGTTGCTCGATGGCATACAACCGCTCCCAATGACGGCGGCGGATGGGATCGTCGCAGGCGCTCATGGCATTGGCCAGGAGGCGGGCGGTCAAGGCCGCCCGCTCCCGGTTCAGGGCCGTGCCCAGGGTCAGCTTGCGCGGAGCCTGGATGGCGGCATCGGTGGCGAGGAATTCGGCCAGCATGGCCTCCAACTCGTCCGGCGTCTTAGGCGCTGGTGACACGGCGACGAGCAATCTCGGCATCGAGCTTGACCACCAAGGGATCGTTCCCCCGCTCCTCCCGCGTTTTCGCGGTATAGGTTTCGAGGGTGGCCAGCCCGACCGCCGTGCCCAGATCGACCGCCAGCTCCTTGCCTTTGGGCGGATCGGCCCCGCCCAGTTCCGCCGACCGCAGGTTGTAGGTCTGCAAGGCGGCTTCCCCGGCGTCGGTCGAGGTGTCGATGGTCAGCGTGTCGCCGTCGACCAGGGCGTCGTATTCCTTCTGGCCGTTGGTTTCGGCCTCGGCTTCCAGCTCTTCCACCGTGGCGGCTTTGGCGCTCTTCTTCTCTTCCTTGGGTTCTTCGCTGGTGGTGTCCTTCGTCGTCTTACTCTTCTCTTCGGGCATCATTGGCTCCTTGATCAGAACGGAACATCTTCCATATTGGTTCCACCCACCGTCGCCGCCTCGGGCTCGGGGGCAGTCTTGGTTTTCTTCGCTTTCCACGGGATCGGACCCATGATCTTGGGCAGGGTTTGACCGCGCTGGTTGGTTTTGTGGGTGATCGTGGCCCGCATGGTTTTGCCACCAATCCCGACCACATTCCAGACATTGCCCTGGGCATCGACCTGGGTCCCGTCTTTCCAGCCCATGCGGTCGGTCGGCAGCAGCGGGCGACCCGCCAGGGCCTCGATCACGGGCCGGAGATTGGCTTTCTCGTTCAGGGAAATCGTGTAGTACTGCTTGATGATGTGGCCCAGCCATTGCTCGTCATCGGCCTCGATGATCTCGAACTCGAATTGGGCCTGGAATTTTGGTTTGCCAGAATCGTTGAACTCCGGTTTGACCGGGGTGGTGGGGTGCTTGCGGGCCAGCTTCAGCCCGTACTGCCCGACCGGGGGCGGGGTGTATTCGCCGCTCCCTTCGTAACTGCCGACGTTTTGTTCATCGACCCAGTTTTCCATTTGCTGGTAGTCAAACTGGTCGGTGCCCGCTTCGGGGTTATTGGCGTCCATACCGTCCAAAATCCTTTCGTGTGGGACGCAGATGACCAAAATTTCTCGAGAATTTTTGTGCCTGTCAGTCCACCTCCTTGCTGTCCAGCTCCATTGTACTGGCCTATGAGTCAAAGTCAAACACCGTTTCGTGCTGACCGTTGGGGTGGTATGCGGTCCCCGGCACGTAGACCGTGACCTGGGGCCGGAACTTATGTTGGCGCTCCGCGACCAGGTTCAGGGCCAGCATCCGCCGCAGGTGATCGCGGGTGGTGCCGGTGCTGCGGCTGATGCGGGCGGCGATCAGTTCGAGATCGGGTTCGGTGTCCTCGGCAATGATGGCGATGATCGCCTGGATGATCCGGCTCTGGGTGGTGCGGGTCGAGTTGTCCTGCTTGGGCGCGACTCCCTGGTAGCCGAGCATGGCCCACGGTTCGTCGGCCCGGGTCAGCAGGCGGATGGCGTAGGGATCGCTCGGTTTGGGATGCCAGCGCTGCTTGATCGTGTGCAGGACGATGTCGGTCGAGGTTTCGCCCGGCAGGCCGAGGAAAATGGTGTCGAAGTAGGCCCGGATTTCGGTCGAGCCCCGGATCAGATCGCCCAGGTCCTCGGGCATTTGCTCCCCCGGTTTGCGGGTGTGGTGGACCAGGCAGAAGGCGGCCCCGCTGCCGGTTTTGAGGAGCTGCAACCCGGCGAACATGTCGGCCATCTCGCGGGCTTTGTTCTCGTCGGCTCCGACCCGGATCATGGAGTCGATGATCACCAGCTTGGGGTGGTAGCGGTCGATCATGCGCTGGGTCAGGAGGAGGCCCGCCGGGGTGGTGAGCTTGATCCCCTTGCCGATGGCGAAGTACAGCTCGGTCTGATTGACGAAGCCGACGCCATGGCCGTTGACCAGCATGGTCATGCGGTCCTTGGCCCCGAAGAGGGTGCCCTCTTCATCGATCACGAGCACGGTCGCCGGTTCGGTTGGGAAGTGATCGAGGAAGCGGGTACCGGTGGCGACACTGAGGGCCAGTTGCAAAGCGATCCAGGATTTGCCGACGTTGGGCGGCCCGGCCAGCAGGATGCTGGTGCCGGAATCGATCAACCCCGGCACCAACGGTGGCGGTGGGGTGAGATCAAGACGCATCAGGGCTCCTAGCTGGATCGCCAGCTCATCCCCTTTTGGGGAGTCGGGCTCGGCAAAGAGATCGCCGGGATCGAGGAAGATGATCGGCTCCTCGGGGTTGCCGCCGAAGCGCATGGCCGAGCGGGCGATCTTCTGGACCTCGGGTTCGGTTAAGGGTGGGGTGCAGTCATCAACGTTCTTCTGCCAGAGGAGGGCGAACAGCTCGTACTCCCCCAATGCAGGATTTGCGCCCCGCAATTTCCCGGCGTAGCGGATCAGGTGATCGTTGCGACCACCTTCGCCAACCGGCCCGTCAGGTTGCGGACGCTGGCGTTGTGTTGATACAGACTCGCTTGCTGCATCGACCAACCAGCCGGGAGGTACGGCACAAGGCAGGCGTACAGTCCATTCATAATCGTGGCCAGATTGGTGGTTACTTCCGGGGGCAACGACGTAGCCATCGTCGGCACGAAGGTCCAGTCCATCTCGAAACCCAATGCGGTTGGGATGTGGGCCGGACCCAGGATACGCAAAATAGTAGTGCGCACCTCCAGAGCCGGTGGTTGCCACCAACGTCCGGGGGAGCGGGCCAAATCGATCTTCAAGTGCGGCCAGGGACTGGGCCCCGGAGAGAACCACTCCCCCTTCTCCCCGGTCCGTGGTATCCACGTCGACGACATAGAGATCAGACCGGGCTCCGGTGGCGATGCCAATGTTGGCATCCGGCCATCGTCGCCACCAGTCTCGAATAATCGCGGCTGTGTTGGTGGCGTCATCTTTCCACATCACCCTCGGGTGTTTGCCGGGAGTGGGGCAGTCGGCTCCGCAACTACATGTGCCGTCGGGCAGCAGGTGGTGCAGGGGAAAAACATGCCACCCTCGGGCCGCGTAACTGAGCGCAATCTCGCCACGAGACAAGTCAACTGGTACTCCGTCCATCGTACCGTAGCTCCTGTGGATTTAGGCGATAGGTTTGCCGTGGGGATCGACCAGCAGAGTCTGGAGCAGCGCCGCCAACTCCTGGTCATGCTCCAGGTGCTGGAGCAGGATTTCGAGGATGTAGGCGCTGATCGTGAGATGGGCCCCGCGCATGCCTTTCTGTCCGTCCGGCAGCAGGCTGTGGGGGTTATTGAGATCGATTAACTCTTCATGGACAAAGGTCAGGGCCAACCGCAGGATATCGGTTCTGGCCGCCAGCTGCTCGGGGGAGAGCAGGGGATAGTAGCGGCGCTGGGTATTGTCACCCTCGGTCATGACCAGGGCTCAGGCTGGGGCATCGTGCCCCAATCACGGTCGTCCTGGGGTTTGGCCTCACGCCGTTCACTCGGTCCCGCCCGGGTGTTTTTGTCGACCTGGCGGTACTGAATCCCCGGCAGGCGACGATAGACATACATCTCCTTCCACTCCGCGAACCCCTCGTCCAGGAACTCGCGCCACTGCTGCCAGAGGGAACCATCGACCCCGCACAACGGGAGGAGATTGGCCATGGCTTCGTGGCCGTCGCCCTTGATGAAGACATGGTAATCACCAAGCACCGGGTCGAACCAAATCAGGGTGGTGCTTTTGCGGGTGGTGATCGTCAGGCGTAACGTTTCCCGGGTCAGGCTCGGCACCAGATCGTACTTGCTGGGCAGGGCCGACCAGCACACCCGTTGCAGCTCCCACGGGCGGGGAGTTTGCGGGTGTCCACCCGGGTAGAACCGAAGGTAATCGTCAGCTAACCGCGCCAGCAGACCGGGCTCGGTCACGAGCGGCGAAGTCGCCAGCGATGGATTGCTCAAGTCGGAGCTGGTCACACAGGGTTCCTGTCTGAGCCGGAGTCAGCCGGACCTCGACGGTGGTGTGGCCGTCGGTCACCTTGAGACTGATCCAGGCTCCGCGATGATCGGTCGTAATCGTGCAGTGGTGCGCCCCAGTACGGAACGGCATAACTTTCATGGCAACTCCAGGATGGGTAAGCCCGGCGGGAACGGTCGACGTGGGTCTGATCTGCCAAGCAGTCTCGCCAGCGCCGAACCCACCGGGCTTGCCCATTCTGGCGCTCCCTGCGGCAAAAGACAATCCGTCAAACGGCAGGGGTATCGGCAGTCACCGACACCCCAGTCGTTGCTACACATCGGCGGTCACGAGGTGATCGATGTCGGCCTCGACATCGTAGATGGCGGGCAGATTGTTGGTTTTGGCGTAGGCCAGCGCTCCCTCGAAGCTGGCGTACGCCACCCCGGTACCGAAGCTGTAGCCACCGCCGATGTTCTGCCAGCCACACAGGACCTCGGGGTCCTCACAGATGGCCAACCATTTCGCCACGGCGGCCACGGCCTCGGGGAAATCATGCACCACCAGATGACCGGAGAGGATGCGTCCCGCCTCGTGGCCGACGATGTAGCCCTCGGTCGGGTGGACCCAGGTTTCACCTTGTGGCACCAGGACGCAACTCCCCCCGGCATTGGCTTCTCCGACCAGCAGCTCGGCCAGACGGTCGAGATCGGCGGCAAAGGAAACACTCATGCGAGACTCCTCCAAATATGGCGGCTATACGTGAGATGTACGTACGCTATCGTTCCATGATGATGATCGTCTCAACCGGCGATGGCTCGCGGTCAAGCACGTCGTGTGGTTGGGTGGTGAGCATGAGCTGCTTCCACGCTCGTTCGTTGTGTCGGGCGTACCAGTCGGCATCGTGCAGATGGGCGGGATCGTAGGCATTGGGGTCGATCTTGCGGGCCCCAATGATGGTCGCGCCGAGCCAGAAGACGATGATCCCGAGACAGACAATCAACAAAAAGATCACGGTGGTTCCTCCTCGCATTGCGTGCTGTAGTCGATCACGGTGGCCGGTCGTTCGCTCACCCGCAGGGGGCCAATCATGCTCCCCCAGAGATGATCGTTGCTCAGCATCATGTCGACCATTTCATGTTCCTTGCGGTAGACGATGACCGCCCGGTTGCCCCGAGCGGTCTCGTCCATCAGGTAACTCAACCGATAGGTGTGCTGCTGCCCGGCGGCGGTGGTGACCACACATTCCACCGTCAGCAGCGTCAGCTCAGGCATCGACGGAATAGCGCTCGGTCAGGAGGTGGTCGCTTTCGCGGTCATCCAGGGCCGAGACTTCCTCCATCTTGTGCAGTGCCAGTGCCAGCAGTTCTCGCCGCCGGGGCTCCAGTTCCTCGGCCAGCAATTCGCGCAGGCCAGCGATAATGGCGGCATTGGCCCGGCGGTTGATGGTGACTCGCTGCGCTTTCGGTAATTGTTGATACTCGGCCAGTTCCTCATCGGTGATGGGCCGGTCGCCTTGCAGGGTCGCGGCCAGCACGCGCTGGAATCGGGTCTCGTCATCAGTCATTGGTTGGGTCTCCATAGGTGGTAGTGACCGTGATCCCATTGCCAACGGTCTCGATCACCACATCAGCCGGTTGGTAGGCGTCCTGCACCCGCTGCCCGAGGGCGTACATCGCCCCCAGGCGTTCGGCCTGGACGATCTCGATCCGGGTGGCGTCGACCTGGGCGGCAAACGCCTCGGCAATCTCCAGGACATTGGCGGTGCGGGTGATCAGCTCATCGATCCGGGCGTTCAGCGTGACCTCGCGCTTGGCCGGGGTGGCGCGGGGATCGCGCTCCCAGTTGGTGAGCGCAACCGGCGGCGTCACCGCCACCTGCTTGCGGGCCAATTCGGCACGGGCGGCCCGGTCCCACTCCACGGCGCGGGCCACGGTGATCCCAGCGTTGGTCCCGTGGACCGCGATCAGGGCCTCGTAGATGGCGCGTGGCCCCGGCTTGGGCATCCCGGCGAGATAGCCCACTTGCAGGGTGTCCATACAGCGGCGACCGATCCCACGGATAGCGCGATTACGCCGGGCGTTCCGGCGGCTCTGGCGACTCATTGATTGTCCCTTCACTAACCAGACGGCGGAAGGTGTCATCACGGTCCATGCCTCGGGCGGTGCGGGTGGCATCCTCCCAGAGGTTGAGCTGGTTGCGGCTGGATTCCATCCGCTCCAGCATGGTGGTCACGCTGGCATCCTCATCGGTGGTGAGATGAGGATGGTCGCGCAGGTAGTGCAGGAGGTCCGTCATCGGTTGCTGCTGGCGGATGATTCCGGCGTAGACGTGATCGCCGATCTCCTGGGCCAAGACCAAGAAGCCCAGACGATGGATCGGTTTGGGCCGGGGCTCGGGCTTGGGAAAATGCTCTTCGTAGACTCGCTCGACCCGCGCCAACAGGAGCGGGTCTTTGCCGATCCGCTGCACGAATTCATCGAGCATGAGCTTATCGATCTCAGCGTCTTCGTCCTGGAGATGGTGAATAACCTTGAGCCGATCCTCGGTGGTCGCCTGCTTCGTGACGAGATCACGGACCCCATTGCCGTGGGTATCGGGGGGATACTTTTTCGTTTCCAGGAGCGGGAAATCGAGATCGTCACCCACGGTGACCGGGGTCACCCAGCCCGCTTCAATCGCATCTTGCCAGGCGTGCCAGTGATGGCCCACATGGTTATCACTGGTCAGCCCATAGAGCCCCTTCCGCGCATATTCGCGGAACGACAGCTTCGGAAATTGCGCACTATCGCGCAATTTCTTTGGTCGGCCCGCCGCCCGTGGTTCACAGCGGGTCCAAATCCGGGCGGCCAGGCCCCAGCCGGTCACCACATGGGACCGGCCCAGCTCATCGATTTCGACATCAATCTGCTCCGGGTTGTCCGGAATCGTAATTCTCATCCGTGTTCTCCTGCGTCCAAGAACGTGCCAATCACATCCACCACCTCATGGCGGGGCCCGAGGCAGCAAGCCCCGGCGACGTAACTCGTGCAACGTGGCAGCGATAGCGGCGTGGCGGTCTTTGGGCGTGCCCGCCACCTGGGCGACAACACGGCCACTGGCATCGAGCACCCGAACATGACCGCGATGCGGTTCCAGGCGCAGGCCGTAGGGCCGGAGCTGGCGCTCCAACCGGCGGTGCCAGCCCTGGAGGTGACGGCGGGTCATGGTGGTGTTGGTTGTGTGCGAGAATAGATGCGCATTGGAGCTTGGTCCTCCGGTGTCAGACCGCCAACCGTTCGCTCGGTGTGGCGGTCATCTTATTTGGTGGTGCCGCCATCATATCACCAGCCCTGCAAGACGGCGCAATGGAACTGGCCCCCAGCACCGGATGCGAACATCTTGGCGGCGATCCGGGCCTGATCCCACGGGTCCCAGAGATCGGTCCCACCCCAGGGATAGAATGTACTCGGGCGAAACTGAAAGAGCCCGTAGACATTGTCCGGTGGCGAATAGGCCCAGGCCCCAACGTTGAAGCTGCTCTCGCAACTGGCGGTGGCGAAGCCCCACCACGAGCCGACCCCATACTGACCGAACCAGTAGCGAATGGCGTTGGCGACATTGGCGCTGGCGCAGACGTACTCGCCCCAGTAGTTGGTCATGCAGTAGCCACCGGTACTGGCGGGTGGCGGGGCGGTGGTGGTCGCCTTGACCAGATAGCTCATCCAGGCCCAGCCGGTGTGGCCGGTGGTGAGACTGGTGCCGAACATCCAATTGCCGCGATGGCCCCTGGCCTTGAAGTGGGTGCCGTTGGCCATCGTTTCGATGCGGGCGTATGATCCGCCTGGGCCCGTGCGTAAGTTGAGGCCATTGCCCGCATGGACGATATAGGTCCCGGTGTGGGCTGCCGCTCCCGGAGGCGAGAGGGAGACCCCTATCACCAGCAGCAGCGCACACACCAGGATGCTTGCTATCCTACTGCTGGACCTGGCGCTTGGTGCCTGACTGGGTTCCCCTGCCCGTACTCGGCGCTGGGTCCACTTCGTCCGTCGCATCCTCTGCTCCCTTCCCGAGCTGACTCAAGACCGACAGTTCATTCGCCAGGACCGCGACATGGGTCTGGGCCCGGTTGAGATGGTAGCGAAATCCGGCACTTTGGCTGTGCCGGATCGCCTCGTTCAGTTCACATAATTCCCATTCGATCACGGCAAGCTGGCCGATATTGACCAGCGCCTCGCGTGGTTTCATGGCCCGGCCTTTCCTTTCTTCTTTCCGGCCCAATTGCTGCATGTTTGCCGGTGCAGACGGTAGAGCGGGGGTTTGGCACTGGCCCAATCCCGCCGGGCCAGCAGGACCGCCACCGTGCCGGTCATGCCGGTCAAGATGACGGTCCCCTGCAAATCTGGCTCCTCGTTCAGGGCCACCCATTTGCCCTCGCGGGTTTGGTGAAACAGAATCTCCTGGCCGCACCACTGGCACTTGGTCACGATGGGATCGGGAACGGGATCGGGTCCCGCCGCAGCTCAGCCATGTACTCACTCGGGTCGACAATCCCCATCTGGCGGTCATCGGCCCACGCTTGGATCACCACCATCACCATGTCGGGCTGGTTCCGGGCCATCTCCACCGCCTTCTCGCGGTTGGGGGTGACCAATCCCACCCCCATGCTATTGCCGTCGAAAGTCAGAACCACATACGTCAACGGCCCGATGATCCCGGTCGACGGCGGCATATAAAACGGCTTACTGCTCACGCGAGACTCCAATCTCTTCAGCCCGAAACTCAGGTTGGCCACAGATGGCACAGATACGCTCAGTTCCGTACACGGGTTGCAGCCACTCGTGCCCGACCCCACCACATGATTCTTTGGTCCGGCGATAGTCTCGATCAATCACGGCGTCGAGCGCCCGCAGCGACAGCACGGCCTGGACTGCCTCCGGGGTCAGGTTGCCAGCGGTCTCGCTGTTCGGATGGTGGGTGCCATCGACATCGAACACCCGGCAGACGGCGGCGGTGGCATTGCGGATCACCTGGCGCTCGTACTCCAGCATTTTCAGGCGCTTGGCGCGGTCACTGCTCATCGAAAGCGATCTCCTCAGGGTGGACGCCGTATCCGGCCAGCCAATTGACGATGTCGCGCTGCGCCAGCACGCCGCCATCGTGGGGAATGGTGGCGATCATGTCGCGCTTGAAGTATTGATGGAGTTGAAACGCCCGCAGGCTGACCTTCGTCCCATCCCACAACTTCTCCGGGGTGGATCGGGCTGGAGCCCGGTCAAGCGGCAGGAAGAGGGCCAGAATGTTCAGGGCCAGATCAGCGGGTCCCGATCCCAAGTAGCCCCATTCGTAGCCCGTCGGACTGTGGTGCTTATGCGCTTGGGGGATACTGACCTCGGCAATCTCCCCGTCGAAGGGTTCGGGCCCCTCGAACCGGCGACGGGTGCAGACAATCTCACTCGGTGGCATCGCCCACCTCCTGCCGAACATGGGCCCCGATGATCTCGATGCACTGCCGCATCTGCTCGACCCACTGCTTGACCTGCTGCATGCTGTACCAGTGGTGGATGTCAAAGAAATGGGCGCAGTCGAAGCCGTAGACCAGGCTGCCGTCATC
>Ga0126377_10000579_pt1 | contig 22503 bp, 17 predicted proteins | sample PanSoiMetPlot_22_FD_92647 | JGI IMG/M metagenome (GOLD analysis project Ga0126377, IMG submission 92647) | Tropical forest soil microbial communities from Panama - MetaG Plot_22 | ecosystem: Environmental > Terrestrial > Soil > Tropical forest > Bulk soil | place: Panama | collected 2016-02-17 | reverse complement strand
GGCGACGAGCAGGAGCTGGCGATCTACGCCGCCTCCCACTACGTGGCCAGCCCCGAGCGGATGCGGCGCGCGATCGCGGGCATCGAGGTCGAGCTCGCCGAGCGGCTCGCCCTGCTGGAGCGCGAGGGCAAGCTGCTGGAGGCGCAGCGGCTGCGCATGCGCACCACCTACGACCTGGAGATGCTCCGCGAGGTCGGGACGACCAGCGGCATCGAGAACTACTCCCGCCACGTCGACGGCCGCGCCGCCGGCGAGCCGCCGTACACGCTGCTGGACTACTTCCCCGACGACTTCCTGCTGTTCATCGACGAGTCGCACGTCACCGTCCCGCAGATCGGCGGGATGTACGAGGGCGACCGCAGCCGCAAGCAGGTGCTCGTCGAGCACGGCTTCCGCCTCCCCTCGGCGCTGGACAACCGGCCGCTGCGCTTCGACGAGTTCCTCGAGCGGGTGGGCCAGCGCCTGTTCGTGTCGGCGACCCCCGGGCCCTACGAGCGCCGCGAGGCCGGCCGCGTCGTGGAGCAGATCATCCGCCCCACCGGCCTGGTCGACCCCGAGGTGGTGGTGCGCCCGACCAAGGGCCAGATCGACGACCTCGTCCACGAGATCCGCGCCCGCGCCGAGGCCGACCAGCGGGTACTGGTCACCACCCTCACCAAGAAGATGGCCGAGGACCTCACCGACTACCTGCTCGAGACCGGCCTGCGCGTGCGCTACCTGCACTCCGAGATCGACACCGTGGAGCGCATCGCGATCCTGCGGGACCTGCGCCGGGGCGAGTTCGACACGCTGGTCGGCATCAACCTGCTGCGCGAGGGCCTGGACCTGCCCGAGGTGACGCTGGTGGCCATCCTGGACGCCGACAAGGAAGGTTTCCTGCGCTCGGAGACGTCGCTGATCCAGACGATCGGCCGCGCGGCCCGCAACGTCGACGGCCAGGTCATCATGTACGCCGACCAGGCGACGCCGTCGATGCGGCGGGCGATCGACGAGACCAACCGCCGCCGCAAGCTCCAGCTCGACTTCAACCAGGCCAACGGGATCGACCCCCAGACCGTCCGGCGGCGGGTCAGCGACATCATCCAGGCGCTGCGCGGCGACGAGGAGCCCGCCGCGTCGGGCCGCCGCGGCCGCCGCGCCCGGTCGCCGCTGCCGGCGGGCCGGCGCGGGCCTGGCACGGCCGGCTCCGGGATGCCGCGCGCCGACCTCGAGCGGCTCATCCGCTCGCTCGAGGAGGAGATGCACGAGGCCGCCAAGGACCTGCGCTTCGAGTACGCCGCGCGGCTGCGCGACGAGGTCGCCGAGCTGCGCCGGGAGCTGCGCGGGATGGTCGAGGCGGGGGTCGGTTGACGGGCCCCCGGCTCCCGGGACCGCGGCCCCGGGCCGCCTACCAGCCGCGCGCCTGCCAGTCCTCCAGCTGCGGCAGCTCGGCGCCCACCCAGGTGTCGTCCCCGTGCCCGGGTGAGATGCGCGTCTCCGCCGGCAGGGACAGCAGCCGGCGCTCGGCCGAGTCCAGCGCCTCGCGGAAGGTGTCCGGCCCGCTGGTCCTGCCGACCCCGCCGGGGAACAGGGCGTCGCCGGTGAGCACGTGCGCGGACGGCAGCCGCAGGCAGATGCTGCCGGGGGTGTGCCCGGGGGTGTGCACGACCGCCACCTGCGCGGCGCCGACGGTGACCGTGGCGCCGTCCTCCAGCAGCCGGTCGGGCCGCACCGGCAGCTCGCCGGCGTCGGCGGGGTGCGCCGCGCTCCAGGCGCCGGTGGCGCGCAGCACCTCGCCCAGGGCGCCGCTGTGGTCGGGGTGCCGGTGGGTGGTGACCACGCCGACCAGCCACAGCGCGCCCAGCGCCTCCAGGATGCGCTCGTGGTCGCTGGCCGCGTCGACCAGCAGCGCCTCGCCCGCCAGCGGATCGGCGAGCACGTACACGTTGTTGTCGTACGGTCCCACCGACAGCTTCGTCACCGCCAGCGGTCCGGAGTCGGGGTACCGGTGCGCCGCCCGCCCGGGCTCGACGTGCGCGGCATCGAACTGGGTCATGGCCTCTCCCTCGCTCGTGGTGCCCGTGGCCCGGCCGGCGTCGGGCCTGCGGGCACGACCCGGGCGCGGCCGAGGCGCCGTCCGGGTGGCCCCCCCATCCTGCCAGCCGGCCGCCGGCTCCGCGCGGCGCTGATGCGGACGGCGCCGCCCTCCGCACCGGCGCCGCGGCGCGGCCGCCGCGTCCTGCTCCCGGTCCTGGTCGTGCTCGCGCTGGCCGCGGCCGGGACCGGCGGGTTCCTGCTGCTGCGCCGCCCGGGCCCCGAGCCGACCGCGCGGGCGTGGCTGGACGCCTGGGAGCGTCACGACCAGGCCGCGCTGCGGGCGCTCATGACCCGGCCCGGCGACGAGCCCGCCCGCCTGGACGAGCAGGTCGCCCGCACGCTCGGGGTGACGGGCGCGCACTACGAGCCCGGCCCGGTGCGGGTCGACGACGACACGGCCGCCGCCGCGTTCACCGCCCGGCTGGACCTGCGCGGGCTGGGGGAGTGGCGCTACCAGGGGTGGCTGGAGCTGGTACGCGCCGGCCGCTCCTGGAAGGTCGCCTGGACCCCGGCGGCGGTCCATCCCGAGCTGCGCGCCGGCCTGCGCCTGGGGCGCGAGCGCGTCTGGCCCGAGCGCGCCCCGATCCTGGCGGACGACGGGTCGCCGCTGGTGCGCACGGCGCGGGTGGTCGTGGTCGGCGTCCGGCCGGGCCGGGTGCGGGACCGTGCCGCCCTGCTGCGGACGCTGGAGCGCGACGCGGGCGCCGACCCGCGCGCGGTCGCCGCCAAGCTCGACGACCCCGCGGTCCGCCCCGACTGGTTCGTGCCCGTGGCCGAGCTGGCGCCGGCGGCCTACGAGCGCGTCCGCGCGCGGCTGTACCCGGTGCCCGGGACGGTCTTCCGGCGCACCGCCGGCCGCGTCCTCGCCGACGGCGCGCCCTCCCAGGCCCTCGGCACGGTCCACGCCGCGACCGCCGAGGACCTCCGGCGGCTCGGCGCCGGCTACGAGGCCGGCGACCGCGTGGGCGCCACCGGCCTGGAGCGCAGCGGCGAAGCCGAGCTGGCCGGCCGCCCCGAGGGCCGCGTCGTGCTCCTGGACGGCGGCGGCCGCACGCTCCGGCGCCTGGCCAGCTTCCCCGGCAGCGCCCCGCGGCCGGTCAGGACCACTCTGGACCCGAAGGTGCAGCGCGCCGCCGGCCGGGCGCTGGCGGCGACCGCCAAGCCGGCCGCGCTCGTCGCCCTGGACGCCCCCAGCGGCCAGGTCCGGGCGGTCGTCAACCGCCCCGCCGACCAGCCGTTCAACCGCGCGTTCAGCGGCGCCTACCCGCCCGGCTCGACCTTCAAGGTCGTCACCACCGCCGCCCTGCTCGCGGCCGGCCGGCGCCCCGGCGACCGGGTGCCCTGCCCGCCCACCATCGAGGTCGGCGGGCGGACGTTCCACAACTTCGAGGGCGGCGAGCTGGGCACGGTCCCCTTCGCCGAGGCGTTCGCCCAGTCCTGCAACACCGCGTTCGTGCGGCTGGCCGTCGGGCTGCCCCTAGGGGCGCTGGCCGCGGCGGCCGAGGGCTTCGGGTTCGGGACCGACTACGGCCTGGAGCCGCCCGCGGCCACCGCCCGCTTCGGGCGGCCGGCGGGCGAGGTCCAGCTCGCGGCGTCGGCGATCGGACAGGGCCAGGTGACCGCCAGCCCCCTGCACATGGCGACCGTCGCCGCCGCGGTCGCCGACGGCGCCTGGCGGCCGCCGCGGCTGGTCGCGGGCGCCGGCACGCCCCCGCCGCGGCCGCTGCGGCCGGCGGTCGCGCAGCAGCTGCGCGCGCTGATGGCCGGCGTCACCGACCACGGGACCGGCACCCGGGCGCGGGTGCCCGGCCACCGGGTCGCCGGCAAGACCGGCACGGCCGAGTTCGGCAGCGCCGACCCGCCCCGCACGCACGCCTGGTTCCTCGGCTTCGAGGGCAGGCTCGCGTTCGCGATCCTGGTCGAGGACGGCGGCGTCGGCGGCCGCGTCGCGGCGCCGCTGGCGGCGCGCTTCCTCGCCGCGCTGTAGCCGCGGGCGCTCAGTAGTCCCCGTCGGGATCCCGGGGGTGCAGCCTGCGGGCGTACACGTCGGCGACGGCGTCGGCGACGGCGCGCCAGTGGGCCTGGCGCGCCGGGAGGGACTGCTCGATCTGGATGCCGTTGGCGCCGCCGGCGGTGAGCCGGTTGACGACGTTGTTCGGGTCGTCGCCGCCGTAGTGCTCGTCCTCCCCGGCGACGCGCGCCGGGAACTCGCCGCCCGTCGCGCCCTCGACCGCCTCCCTGATCTCCTCCTTCAGGGTGCCCGGCGCGGTGCCGCCGATGAGGATCCCGGGCTCGTCGTCGAAGCCGTGGAACGACACGGCGTAGGCGAACCCCCGGGAGATCACCCTGGCCAGGAGGGGGAAGCCGCCCTCGCTGAGGTCGGCGGAGGTGACGTGCCAGCGCAGGGAGGCGCCGGGCGGGTCCGGCGCCCAGCCCTTGCAGCGCCAGGAGCTGACCGCCAGGCGCGCCGCGACCCGCTCGGCCTGCTGGTCGGTGTGGCGCTCGATGTCCCCGCCGTGCGGGGCGACCGCGATCAGCGTCCGCCGGCGGCCGTCGTCCTTGAGCCGCTCGATCAGCTCGCCGGCGTCCCTGGCCTCCGCCGCGCTCATGGTCGGGTGGGGCACCTGGGAGTCGAGCGTGGCCCCGAACTCGGCCTCCGTGCCGAGCCGCCGCCGCGCGGTCAGGCCCATGCGGACGGTCGTGTCCGCATCCTGCGGGCGCAGCTCGCTCACCGTGTACAGCCCCAGCTCGCCGCCGTCGCGCCGGACCCGGACCTGCTGCCCGACCGCCCGCCCGATCGCCGCCAGCCGGTCGGGATGGGCCGAGCAGTGCTCGCGGTGCCCGGTCAGGTCCTCCTGGGTCGCCAGCGCCTTCCTGACCGACACGCCGGTGGTGGCCACCCCGCGCTCCCTCCTGGTCGCTCTCCCGATCGCGCTCCTAGTGTCCCGGCGGCGCGATGATGGACGGAATGGACGGATCGGGGTCCAGGAGCGTGGTGGTGGTCGTCTTCTCGACCGGTGGCTCGGTCGTGGTCGTCGGCCGGGTCGTGGTGGTCCGGCCGACCGGCCTGGTCGTGGCCGGCCGGCGGGTGGTGGTGGTCGCGCCCTTCCCGGTGGTGGCGGTCCGGGCGGTGGTGGCGGTCGCGGCGGTCACGCGCACGCCGGTCGTGCTCGTGCCGGCGGTGACGTCGGGGGAGAGGGCCATGCCGGGGTCGGACTGGGGCGCGCCGACGGCCTGCTGCTCGACGGGGGGGCGGCTGGGGGGGGGCACGGCGTTGCGCGCCAGCGTCGCCCCGATCGCGCTCGCGACCCCGAAGGTCGCCAGCACCAGACCGATCGGGATGAGCCAGCGCCTGCGGCGGCGGCGCGGCGAGGGCTCCGCCTCCGGCTCCGCCCAGCCGACCACGACGGTGCTGGCCGGTGCGTCGTCGACCCCGAAGAGGTCGTCCGAGGACGGGTCCTCGGCGAAGGGGTCGCGGCCGGCGGCGGCCGCACCTGCCGCGCCGGCCGTCACGCCCGCCGCCGCCTCTGGCGCCACGCCCGCCGCCGCGGCGGCGGCCGGCTGCGAGCCCGTGTCCAGCCCGAGCACGCGCTGGAGCTCCTCCCGGAGCGCGGGCGCCGTCTGGGGCCGGTCGCCCGGGCGCTTGGCGAGGGCGCGCAGGATGACCTCGCCGAGGTCGGCCGGCAGCTCCGGGTTGCGGCGCTGCGGCGGGACGGGGTCCTCGCTGACGTGCCGGACGGCGATCTGGGCGGCCGACTCGCCGTCGAACGGGACCTGGCCGGTGGCGGCCTCGTAGAGGCAGCAGCCGAGCGCGTACACGTCCGAGCGCTCGTCCGGCCGGCCGCCCCTGGCCAGCTCGGGCGCCAGGTAGCGCGCGTCCGCCGCGGGCGCCGCCCCGAGGCCCGCGGCCGCCTGCGCTCCCGCGCCGAACCCGCCGGTCTTGACGGTCCCGTCGGTGCCGAGGAGCACGCAGCCGGAGGTGAGGCGGCCGTGCACCACGCCGAGGTCGTGGGCGTGCTCCAGCGCCGAGCAGACGGCGGCGCCGATCGCGGTCACCGCCCGCCAGCCGAGCGGCGTGCCGTCGTCGAGCCGCTCGGCGAGGCTCGGGCCGTCGACCGCCTCGAGCACGACGAAATGGACGCCGTCGTCCTGCTCGGCGTCCTCCACCCGGATGACGTTCGGGTGACGCAGCCGCGCGGCGACGCGGGCCTCGCCCCGGAAGCGCGCGAGCGCCAGCTCGTCCCCGGCGTACGCGTCCAGCAGCACCTTGATCTCGACACGCCGGCCGTGCAGCCGGTCCCAGCCCTCGTACACCTCGCTGATCGCGCCGGTGCCGAGCAGCCGTCCGACCTCGTAGCGATCCCCCAGGAGGTTTGGGACCATCAGAGCTCCCCGATCAGCCTGGTCTGCTCCGGCGAACCATATCCCGGGCAGCCGGCCGGCTTGCAAGCACCGGAAGAACAAGACACCCCCGGCTGTTGGGGCGAATGTCTCAGGGATTCCTACAATGAACCCGGACTTCCCCGTGCCCTCAGGAAGGGAACGCATCCTGTCCGTCACCGACCGGCTCGTCATCCGCGGCGCGCGCGAGCACAACCTCAAGAACATCCAGCTCGACCTGCCGCGCAACGCCCTCATCGTGTTCACCGGGCTGTCCGGCTCCGGGAAGTCCTCGCTGGCCTTCGACACGATCTACGCCGAGGGCCAGCGCCGCTACGTCGAGTCGCTGTCGGCGTACGCGCGCCAGTTCCTCGGCCTCATGGAGAAGCCCGACGTCGACTTCATCGAGGGCCTGTCGCCGGCGATCTCCATCGACCAGAAGTCCACCTCCAGGAACCCCCGCTCCACGGTCGGGACGATCACCGAGATCTACGACTACCTGCGCCTGCTGTACGCGCGCATCGGCCAGCCGCACTGCCCCAGGTGCGGCAAGCCGATCACGCGCCAGACCCCCGACCAGATCGTCGACCAGGTCCTCGCCCTGCCCGAGGGCACCCGCTTCCAGGTGCTGGCGCCCGTGGTCCGCGGTCGCAAGGGCGAGTACGAGGCGCTGCTGCGCAGCTACTCCACCAAGGGGTTCGCGCGCGCCCGGGTGGACGGCGAGGTCCGCGACCTGTCCGAGCCGATCCGGCTGGCCAAGCACTACAAGCACGACATCGAGATCGTCGTCGACCGCCTGCGGGTCAAGCCCGACGGGCGCCGCCGCCTGGCCGACTCCGTCGAGACCGCGGTCGGCCTGGCCGAGGGGACGGTCCTGGTCGAGCTGGTCGACGAGGGGCGGGAGCTGCGCTTCTCCACCCACCTCGCCTGCCAGGACGACGGGCTCAGCTTCGAGGACCTGGCGCCGCGCAACTTCTCGTTCAACGGCCCCTACGGCGCCTGCCCGGTGTGCACCGGGCTCGGCGTCAAGATGGAGGTCGACCCCGACCTGGTGGTGCCCGACCACGGCCGCTCCCTGGACGACGGCGCGATCGACCCGTGGCAGTGGGGACGGGGGAACACCGAGTACTTCGACCGGCTGCTCGGCGCGGTCGCCTCGACCTACGGCTTCGCGACCTCCACGCCCTGGCGCGACCTCACCGACGAGCAGCGCCGGGTCGTGCTGCACGGCGCGGACCGGCAGGTGTACGTCACCTACAAGAACCGCTACGGCCGGACCCGCTCCTACCACACCGGGTTCGAGGGCGTGATCCCGTACCTGACCCGCCGGCACAGCGAGGCGGAGACGGAGTCCACCCGCGAGCGGGTCGAGAACTACATGCGCGAGGTGCCCTGCCCGGCCTGCAAGGGCGCGCGGCTGCGGCCCGAGAGCCTCGCGGTCCTGGTCGGCGGCCGCAACATCGCCGAGGTCGCCGCGCTGTCGGTCGGTGCGACCGCCGGCTTCTTCGCCACCCTGGAGCTGTCCGACCGCGACGCGTTCATCGCCGCCCGGGTCCTCAAGGAGATCCGGGCGCGGCTGGGCTTCCTGCTCGACGTGGGCCTGGACTACCTCGCCCTCGACCGCGCCTCGGCGACCCTGGCGGGCGGGGAGGCGCAGCGCATCCGGCTCGCCACCCAGATCGGCTCGGGCCTCACCGGCGTGCTGTACGTGCTCGACGAGCCCTCGATCGGGCTGCACCAGCGCGACAACCACCGCCTGATCGACACGCTGGTGCGGCTGCGGGACCTCGGCAACACCCTGATCGTGGTCGAGCACGACGAGGCCACCATCCGCACCGCGGACCACCTGGTCGACATCGGCCCGGGCGCGGGCGAGCACGGCGGCCGGATCGTCGCCGAGGGCTCGCTGGACGACCTCCAGGCCGAGGCGGACTCGCTCACCGGCCAGTACCTGTCGGGCAAGCGCTCGGTCCCGGTCCCCGCGGTCCGCCGCAGGCCGGGGGAGCGCTGGGTCAAGCTGACCGGCGTGCGCGAGCACAACCTCGCCGGGATCGACGCGCGCTTCCCGCTCGGCCTGTTCACCTGCATAACCGGCGTGTCCGGCTCGGGCAAGTCGACGCTCGTCAACGACGTGCTCCTGCGCGGCCTGCAGCAGGCGATCCACCGGTCGCGCCCGGTGCCGGGGCGGTTCGAGTCCCTCACCGGCGCCGAGCACCTGGACAAGGTGATCGACGTCGACCAGTCGCCGATCGGCCGGACCCCGCGCTCCAACCCGGCGACCTACACCGGCGTGTTCGACCACATCCGCCGCCTGTTCGCCCAGACCCACGAGGCGAAGGTCCGCGGCTACCAGCCCGGCAGGTTCTCCTTCAACGTCAAGGGCGGGCGCTGCGAGGCGTGCGCCGGCGACGGCACGATCAAGATCGACATGCAGTTCCTGCCCGACATCTACGTGCCGTGCGAGGTCTGCAAGGGCAGCCGCTACAACCGCGAGACCCTCGAGGTCCACTACAAGGGCAACTCGATCGCGGACGTGCTGGACATGAGCGTGGAGGAGGCGCTCGGGCTGTTCGCCAGCCTGCCCCCGATCGCGCGCCACCTGCAGACCCTCAACGACGTCGGGCTCGGCTACATCAAGCTCGGCCAGCCGGCGCCCACGCTGTCCGGCGGCGAGGCGCAGCGGGTCAAGCTCGCCAGCGAGCTGGCCCGGCGCGCCACCGGCCGCACGCTGTACATCCTCGACGAGCCCACCACCGGGCTGCACTTCGACGACGTCGCCAAGCTGCTCGGCGTGCTGCACCGGCTGGTCGACGCCGGCAACTCGGTGCTGGTCATCGAGCACAACCTCGACGTGGTCAAGACCGCCGACTGGATCGTGGACCTCGGCCCCGAGGGCGGCAGCGGCGGCGGCCGGATCGTGGCCGAGGGCGCCCCGGAGCGGATCGCCCGGACGCCGTCGTCCTACACCGGCGCGTTCCTGGCCGACGTGCTCGGCGTGGACCGCCCCGCGTGACCGGCGGGCGCGCCCGCGGCGCGCCGACCGGTCCGGGCGGCGCGGTCCGGCCGCAGCCGTAGAATCGGGACATGAGCGTCCCCACCACGCCGCGGCCGGCGGCCGGCTCGATCCCCGACCAGCCCGGCGTGTACCTGTTCCGCGACCGGCACGGCCGCGTGCTGTACGTGGGCAAGGCCGGCTCCCTGCGCAAGCGCCTGGCCAGCTACTTCCAGCCCACGCGCCACCTGCACCCGCGCACCGCGGCGATGGTGGAGGCGTCCGCGCAGGTGGAGTGGCTGCTGGTCCGCGGCGAGGTCGAGGCGCTGCAGCTGGAGTACACGCTCATCAAGGAGCACCGCCCGCGCTACAACGTGCGCTACCGCGACGACAAGACCTACCCGTGGCTGGCCGTCACGCTCGACGAGGAGATCCCGCGCGCCCGGGTGCAGCGCGGCGCCAAGCGCAGGGGCGTGCGCTACTTCGGCCCCTACACCCACGCCTACGCGATCCGCGAGACGCTCGACCTGCTGCTGCGGACCTTCCCGATCCGGACCTGCTCGCAGGGGGTGTTCGACCGCCACCGCCGGCTCGGCCGCCCCTGCATCCTGTACGACATCCACAAGTGCTCCGGGCCCTGCGTCGGCCACGTCAGCCCGCAGGAGCACCGGCGGATCGTCGACGAGTTCGTCGAGTTCATGGACGGCCGCACCCGGCCGACGCTGACCCGCCTGGAGGGCGAGATGCGCGCCGCGGCCGCCGAGCTGAACTTCGAGGCGGCGGCGCGCCTGCGCGACCAGCTCGCCAGCGTCCGCACCGCCATGGAGCGCCAGCAGATGGTGTCCTCCTCGCCCGAGGACTTCGACATCGCCGCGTTCGCCGAGGACGAGCTGGAGGCCGCCGTCCAGGTCTTCTTCGTCCGGCGCGGGCGGGTCGTGGGCCGGCGCGGCTACATCGTGGACAAGGTGGAGGCGCTCGACACCGCGGCGCTGGCCGCCAGCTTCGTCCAGCAGCTCTACGGCGACCGCGTCGACGGGGACGCCGACGCCGCCGACGACCCCATCCCGCGGGAGGTCCTGCTGCCGGTCCAGCCGGCCGGGGCCGGGACGCTGGCGGCCTGGCTGGCGCGGGGGCGGGGCGGCCCGGTGGAGTTCCGCGTGCCGCAGCGCGGCGAGAAGCGCGCCCTGCTGGAGACCGTCGGCCGCAACGCCCGCGAGGCGTTCACCCGCCACAAGCTCCAGCGGGCCAGCGACTTCGACGCGCGCGCCCGCGCCCTCAAGGAGCTGCAGGAGCACCTCGGCCTGGACCGGGCGCCGCTGCGGATCGAGTGCTACGACATCTCCAACCTGCAGGGCAACCAGGTCGTCGGCTCGATGGTGGTGTTCGAGGACGGGCTGCCGCGGCGGTCGGAGTACCGGCGCTTCGAGGTCCGCTCGGTCCAGGGCCAGGACGACCCCGCCTCGCTGCGCGAGGTGCTCGGGCGCCGGCTGGCCCGCCTCGCCGCCGAGGGCGAGGCGCCCGCCGACGCCGCCGGGACCGCCCCGGCCGGGGACGGCCCGGCCGCGACCGGGCAGCGGCGCAGGTTCGCCTACCCGCCGAACCTGGTCGTGGTCGACGGCGGGCGCGGCCAGCTCGCCGCGGTCATGGACGCCGTGGAGGCCAGCGGCGTGACCGGCCTGGCGGTGGTGGCGCTCGCCAAGCGCATGGAGGAGGTGTACCTGCCCGGCCAGCCCGAGCCGGTCGTGGTCCCGCGCGGCAGCGAGGCGCTCTACCTGCTCCAGCGCGTCCGCGACGAGGCCCACCGCTTCGCGATCGCCTACCATCGCAACCTGCGCGGCAAGGCGATGACCGCCAGCGCGCTGGACGCGATCCCGGGGATCGGCGAGCGGCGGCGCAAGGCCCTGCTGCGCCGGTTCGGTTCGGTCAGGAAGGTCCGGGAGGCATCCCTGGACGAGCTCGAGGGGGTTCCCGGGATGGGCGCGGCGCTCGCGGAGACCGTCTACCGGCACCTGCACCAGCCGCAGGCGGGGCGGGCCGAGCGGTGACCGCGGGCAGGGGCGCGGCGCCGGGCGACGGCGACTGGATGGACACCCGCCCCGACGCGGGGCGGGCCAGGGAGTTCGTGGTCATCACCGGCATGTCCGGGGCGGGGCGCTCCGAGGCCGCGAAGGTGCTGGAGGACCTCGGCTTCTTCGTCATCGACAACCTGCCGCCGAGCCTCATCGGCCGGGTCGGCGACCTCGCCGCGACCGGCCGCGAGTCCGCCCACGTCGCGTTCGTCGTCGACGCCCGGGCCGGCGGCTTCACCAGCGCGATCGACGACCTCTGCCGCGAGCTGGAGGTCCTGCGCCGCAAGGGCGCGGACGTGCGCATGCTGTTCCTGGAGGCCTCCGACGAGGTGCTGCTGCGCCGCTACGAGGCGACCCGGCGGCGGCACCCGGTCGCCGGCGAGCGCGTGGTCGACTCGATCGCCAGCGAGCGCGCCCTGCTGCTGGAGCTGCGCGCGACCGCGGACCTGGTGATCGACACCAGCGACCTCAACGTCCACGAGCTGCGCGGCAAGGTCCAGGCCGCGTTCGGCAGCGACGGCGGCGGGGCCGGCCTGCGCCTGACGGTGTCGTCGTTCGGCTTCAAGTACGGGCTGCCGCTGGACGTGGACATGGTCCTGGACGTGCGCTTCCTGCCCAACCCCCACTGGGTGCCCGAGCTGCGCCCCCAGACCGGCGCGCAGCCCGCCGTGCGCGACTACGTGCTCAGCCAGAAGGACACGCTGCGCTACCTGGAGCGGCTCAAGGAGCTGCTGGAGGTGGCCCTGCCGGGCTTCGTCAAGGAAGGCAAGCAGTACCTGTCGATCGCGGTCGGCTGCACCGGCGGCAAGCACCGCAGCGTCGTCCTCGCCGAGGAGCTGGCGGCGTGGCTGCGGGCCGGCGGCTACAGCGTGCACGTGACCCACCGGGACGTGGACCGGGAGTGAGCGCCGCCGGCACCCGCGCGGACGGGCGGCGCGGGCGGGGCGGCTCGCCGCGGGTGGTCGCGATCGGCGGCGGCCACGGGCTGGCGGTGACCCTGCGCGCGCTGCGGCTGCTGGACCTGGAGCCGACCGCGATCGTGACCGTCGCCGACGACGGCGGCTCGTCCGGCCGCCTGCGCCGCGACCTCGGCATGCTGCCCCCGGGCGACCTGCGCAGGGCGCTGCTGGCCCTGGCCGGCCGGGAGTCGGTGGCGACCGCCCTGTTCGCCTACCGCTTCCGGGCCGGCGACCTCGCCGGGCACAACCTCGGCAACCTCGCGCTGGCCGCGCTCAGCGACCTGGAGGGCGGCTTCCTCGGCGCGCTCGCCGCCGCGTCCGGGCTGCTGGAGGTGCGCGGCCGGGTGCTGCCCTCGACGCTGGAGCCGGTCCGGCTGGAGGGGCTGGTCCGCGGCGAGGTCGTGCGCGGGCAGGCGGCCCTGGCCCGCGCCGAGGGCGCCGCCGCCGTCGACCGGGTGTGGCTGGTGCCGCCGGACCCGCCCGCGCTCGCCGCGGCGGTGGACGCGGTCGAGCGGGCCGACGTCCTGCTGCTCGGACCGGGCTCGACGTTCACCTCGGTGGCGCCGAACCTGCTCGTCCCCGGGCTCGGTCGGGCGCTCGCCGGCACCCGCGCGCGGGTCGCCTACGTGTGCAACCTGGAGCCCGACGTCACCTCGTCGCGGGCCGGCCCGGCGGCCCACCTCGGCGCGCTGCTGGCGCACTGCCCGGGCCTGGCGGTCCCGCTGGTCCTGTGCCACAGCCCGGCCGCCGCGAGCGCGGACGGCGGCCGCGACGGCGAGCGGCTCGGCGAGCTGGGCGCCGCGGTCGTGCACGCCGACGTCGCCGACACCGCGCAGCCCGCCAGGCACGACCCCGACCGCCTCGCCGCCGCGCTCAAGGCACTGGTGTGCTGAGCAGGTGACGGCCAGGGCGGCGAACCCGTTCACGGCGCAGGTCAAGGAGGAGCTGGCCGCCCTGCGCCCGGACGCCCCCGCGGAGCGGCGCGCCCTGCTGGGCGCGCTGCTGCGGTTCGCCGCCAGCCTGCACATCGCCGGGACGGTCGGCCCCCGCTACAGCCTGGTGCTCGCCACCGAGTCCGGCCCGGTCGCGCGGCTGGCCTACTGGCTGCTCGCCGAGCACGGCGTCCACCTGGACCTGCGCGTGCGCGAGCGCGGCGCGCTCGCCCCGCACGCCCGCTACGAGGTGGTGCTCAGCGAGCGGGTCGAGGCGGTCCTGGCCGACTGCGGGATCCTGCGGCCCTCCGGCGGCCTGGTCCCCGGGGTGCCCGCCCGGCTGGTCCGCGGGCGGCAGGCGGCGGCCTGCTACGCGCGCGGCACCCTGCTGGTCCGCGGCTCGGTGTCGCAGCCGGCGCGACCACCGCACCTGGAGGTCGGCGCGCCGGGCGAGCAGGCCGCGGCCGACCTGGCGCGCCTGCTCAACCGGATCGGCCTGCCCGCCCGCGCGCAGGCCCGCGGCCGCGAGCAGTGGCGGGTGGTGCTCAAGGGCGGCGAGGCCATCGGGCGGGCGCTCGTCGCGCTCGGCGCCCGCGACGCCTACCTCGCCTGGGAGGACGGCCGCATCCGCCGGGAGGTCCGCGCGCAGGCGGTCCGGCTGGCCAACGCCGACCAGGCCAACCTGCGCCGCAGCGTCGACGCCGCGCTCACCCAGACCGGCACGATCCGGCGGGCGGTCGCCGCGCTCGGCTGGCAGGGCCTGCCCGGCGACCTGGTGGAGGTGGCCCGGCTGCGCCTGGAGCACCCGCAGGCGTCGCTCGCCGAGCTGGGCGCGCTGCTCGACCCGCCGCGCCCGAAGAGCACGGTCCTGGCGAGGCTGCGGCGCCTGGAGCAGCTGGGCGAGGTTGGCGGTCGGGCGGACGGGTAGGCCAAGATTGACCTCGCACAGCCAGTTCCACGAGCGATCCTCGAAGCAGCGATCCCCAAGCCAGGAGCAGCACATGCCCACCCGTGTCGGCATCAACGGTTTCGGCCGGATCGGGCGGAACTTCCTCCGCGCCGCCCGCGGCCGTGAGATCGAGATCGTCGCGGTCAACGACCTCACCGACAACCACACGCTCGCGCACCTGCTGAAGTACGACTCGACCTTCGGGCGCCTGGACGCCGAGATCGGCTACGACGACGAGTCGATCTCGGTCGACGGCGCCCGCATCCTCGCCTCGGCCGAGCGCGACCCCGCCAAGCTCGGGTGGGGCGACCTCGGCGTCGACGTGGTGGTCGAGTCGACCGGCCGGTTCACCAAGCGGGACGACGCCGCCCTGCACCTCAAGAGCGGCGCGCGCAAGGTGGTCATCTCCGCGCCCGCCAAGAACGAGGACATCACCATCGTGATGGGCGTCAACCAGGACAAGTACGACGCCCAGGCGCACGACATCATCTCCAACGCGTCCTGCACCACCAACTCGGTGGTGCCGATGGCCAAGGTCCTGCTCGACAGCTTCGGGTTCGAGCGCGGCTTCATGACCACCGTCCACGCGTACACCAACGACCAGGTGATCCTCGACTTCCCGCACAAGGACCTGCGGCGCGCCCGCTCGGCCGCGGTCAACACGATCCCCACCACCACCGGTGCCGCCAAGGCGACCGCGCTGGCCATCCCCGAGCTGAAGGGCAGGATCGACGGGAGCTCGCTGCGCGTGCCGGTGGAGGACGGCTCGCTCACCGACCTCAGCGTGATCGTCGGGCGCGAGGTCACCGTCGAGGAGGTCAACGGGGCGTTCAAGGCCGCCGCGGCCGGGCCGCTGGCGGGCATCCTGCGCTACTCGACCGACCCGATCGTCTCGCGCGACATCGTCGGTGACGCCGCCTCGTGCGTGTTCGACTCGCCGCTGACCATGGCGATGGGCAACCTCGTCAAGGTCTTCGGCTGGTACGACAACGAGTGGGGCTACTCCAACCGCCTGGTCGACCTCGTCGCGCTCATCGGCGGGCAGCTCTAGGAGCACCGCCGCCCACGCCGGCCCGGACGGCGCGTCCGGGCCGGCGCCCCGCGACCCGGTGCCCGCACCGGACCCGGGCCCACAGGAGTTCGAGGAGGCAGCCGTGGAGCTCCGTACGGTCGATCAGGCCGACGTGAACGGCAGGCGTGTCCTGGTCCGCAACGACTTCAACGTGCCCATGGACGACCAGGGGCGCATCACCGACGACCTGCGCCTGCGCGCCTCCCTGCCGACGCTGCGCTGGCTGGTCGACCACGGCGCGCGCGTGATCTGCAGCTCGCACCTGGGCCGCCCCAAGGGCCGGCGGGACGAGCGGTACTCGCTGGCGCCGGTGGCGGCGGCGCTGTCGGCGCTGCTGGGCCGCGAGGTCGCCTTCGTCGACGACGTTGCCGGCGGGGCGGCCCGGGCGGCCACCGCCGGGCTCGGCGGCGGGGACGTGCTGCTGCTGCAGAACCTCCGCTTCGAGCCCGGCGAGGAGGCCGACGACCAGGCGTTCGCCGCGCGCCTGGCGGAGCTGGCCGAGGTGTACGTCGACGACGCGTTCGGCGCCGCGCACCGGGCGCACGCGTCGGTGGTCGCGGTCGCCCAGCGCCTGCCCGCCTACGCCGGGTTCCTGCTCGCCGCCGAGGTGCGCGAGCTGTCCCGCCTGCTCGAGGACCCCGAGCAGCCGTTCGTCGCGGTGCTCGGCGGGTCCAAGGTCTCCGACAAGCTCGCGGTGCTCGGCAACCTCCTCGGCCGCGTGGACGCCCTGCTCATCGGCGGCGGCATGTGCTTCACGCTGCTCGAGGCGCAGGGCAGGGAGGTCGGCGACTCGCTGCTGGAGCGCGACCAGCTCGACGCCGTCCAGGGGCTGCTCGCGCGCGCCGCCGACTCCGGCGTCCGGATCGTGCTCCCCGAGGACGTGGTGGTCGCACGCGAGGTGCGCGCCGACGCCGAGCGCCGGACCGTGGCCGTGGACGCGATCGAGCCCGGCTGGCGCGGGCTCGACATCGGCCCCCGGACCGCGGCCCGCTTCGCCGCGCACGTCCGGGACGCCCGCACGGTCTTCTGGAACGGCCCGATGGGGGTGTTCGAGCTGGCGCCGTTCGCGGCCGGCACCAGGGCGGTCGCCGAGGCCGTCGCCGCCAGCGGCGGGTTCACGGTCGTCGGCGGGGGAGACTCGGCCGCCGCCCTCGCCCAGATGGGGCTGGCCGACAAGGTCGACCACCTGTCGACCGGCGGGGGCGCCAGCCTGGAGATGCTGGAGGGCAAGACGCTGCCCGGCGTCGCCGCGATCCCGAGCGCGTGACCCGCCCGCGCCCGCCGCACCGACCGTCCGTCCCGACGTACCGAGGAGTCACCGCGCCATGGCCCGCCGACCGCTGATCGCCGGCAACTGGAAGATGCACAAGACCCACTTCGAAGCGGTGCAGCTCACCCAGAAGCTCGCCTGGAGCCTGGAGCCCGAGCACACCACGGCGGTCGAGGTCGTGGTCTGCCCGCCGTTCACGGCGCTGCGCAGCGTCGGCACGCTCATCGACGGGGACAAGCTGCCGATCGGGCTCGGCGCCCAGGACTGCCACCCCGAGCCGGAGGGCCCGTTCACCGGCGAGATCGCCGCCCCGATGCTGGCCAAGCTCGCCTGCGGGTACGTGATCGTCGGGCACTCCGAGCGCCGCCAGCACTTCGCCGAGACCGACGACCTGGTGAACCGCAAGGGCCGGGCCGTGCAGGCCGGCGGGATGCGCCCGATCGTGTGCGTGGGTGAGTCGCTGGAGCAGCGCGACGCCGGCCGGACCGCCGAGGTGGTGCAGGCGCAGGTGCGCGGCTCGCTGCCCGGCCTGACCGGCGACGGCGACGAGGTGGTCGTCGCCTACGAGCCCGTGTGGGCGATCGGCACCGGCCGCGCCGCGACCCCCGACGACGCGCAGGAGACGATCGCGCTGATCCGCGGGACCCTCGCCGAGCTGGCAGGTCAGGCGGTCGCCCGTGACATCCGCATCCTGTACGGGGGGAGCGTCAAGCCCGAGAACGTCGACGACCTGATGGCCGAGGAGGACGTCGACGGCGCCCTGGTCGGCGGCGCCAGCCTCAAGGCCGAGAGCTTCGCCGAGATCGTCAAGGGCGCAGCCAAGCACGCGGGCGCTGGCCGCGGGTAGGCCGAGCCGCCCGCGTTGGGTCAACCCGGCGCGGCTCGATACACTCGGATCCACCGCGCGGCCCCGGGCGACGGCGTCTGCGACCTGCCGGCCCCGCGGCCCGACGACTCCGACCCTGCCCGACGAACCCGACCGCCCGGCGACGCCACCGTCACCGCGACCCCCACCGTCCCAGCGACCAAGGAAGCCACCCGTGATCGCGCTCCTGATCGTCCTCCACGTGATCGCATGTCTCTCGCTCGTCTCCCTGATCCTGCTGCACGCGGGGAAGGGCGGGGGCCTGTCGGACATGTTCGGGGGAGGCGTGACCTCCAACCTCGGCGGTTCCACGGTGGTCGAGCGGAACCTGGACCGCCTCACCGTCGGCGCCGCCGTCCTGTTCGGGACGACCAGCGTGCTGCTCGGCCTGAACCTCTAGCGCCGGCCTTGCCACCCTCCCGCGGCGCCGCCGCCGCGCGGACCCGCACGCTCGCCGCCCTGCTCGCCGTCGTGCTCGCCGCGAGCGGCTGCAGCCCGGGCCGCGGCGGGCGGCCGGGGGGCGCGACGCCGACCACGGTGCCACAGCGGCGGGGTGGGACGCTCCAGATCGCCCTCGTCCAGCCCCGCTCGCTGGACCCGGCCCGTGCCGAGCGGCAGGGTGAGCGGATCCTCGCCGACAGCCTCTTCGACGGGCTGACAGCGCTCGGCCCGGACGGAGCGGCCGTCCCCGCCGTCGCCGCCTCGTGGTCGGCGGACCCGTCCCAGCGCCGGTTCGAGTTCCGCCTGCGGCCCGGGCTCACCTTCGCCGACGGCTCGCCCGTCCAGGCCGACCGCTTCGTGGCCGCCTGGGAGCGGGTGGCCAGGTCGCCGCAGCCCGCGCTGCGGGCGCTGCTGCGCCGCGTGGTCGGCGCCCAGGAGTTCGCCGACGGCCGGCGGCCGCGCCTGGACGGCCTGCAGGCGCCGGGCCCGGACCGGTTCGTGGTGGAGCTGGTCGAGCCCTTCGCCGACCTCCCGTCGCTGGCCGCCGACCCCGCCCTCGCGCCGGTCCCGGCGCAGGCCAGGACCGACCCGGCCCGCTTCGCCGCCGCTCCGGCCGGCAACGGCCCGTTCGTGCTCGCCGACCGCGCCTCGCTCACCCCGGCGGGGACCGGCAGCCGCATCGAGCTGGCGCGCAACCCGGCCTTCCGGGGCCGGCCCGCCTGGGTGGACGCCGTCCACGTCCTGGCGGTGCCCGACGGGCAGACCGCCTGGCTCGCCTTCCAGGAGGGGAAGGTCCGCTTCGCCCCGGTCCCCGTCGATCAGCTCGCCGCCGCGCGGGCCCTGCTGGGGGTGACCCCGGACGAGCGCTCCCGGGCCGGCCTGGTCGCCGGGCCCACCGCCGCCGTGGACCTGATCGGGCTGGACACCCGCGTCGCACCGTTCGACGACCGCGACTACCGCCTGGGCTTCGCGCTCGCGATCGACCGGCAGCGACTCCAGCGCGCGCTCGCCGGTGCGCGCGCACCCGCCGACGCGCTGGTCCCCGACGGGCTCCCGCGTGGCGGCCCGCCGCCACGCTGCGAGCCGTGCGCCCACGACCTCGCGCGGGCGAGGGCCCTGCTCGCCCGCGGCCGCGCCACCCCGGTGACGCTCGCCATCCCCGGCGACGATCGCTCCGGCCAGGTCGCGTCGCTGATCGCGCGCGACCTCGCCGCAGCCGGCGTGCGTCTGGAGATCGTGAAGGCGCCCGCCGCCGGTGCCGTGCGTCCGCGCCCGGGTGTGGTGCTGCGCACCCTCGGCGATGCCTCGACCATCGGTCTCCTCGCCGCCTCGCTCACCGTGGCCGGTTCGGCCGCGCCGACCGCTCCGGGCGGCACCGAGCCGGACCCGCGGCTGACGCAGGCGGCGAGCGCGGCGGACCCTGCGACGCGCCTGCGGCTGGCGGCGCAGGTCGAGCAGGAGGCGCTCGACGACGTCGACGTGATCCCCCTCATGGAGCACCGCCAGACCGCCGCACTGGCGCCCGGAACGCAGGGTTTCGACCTCACCCCGCAGGGGACCGTCGACCTGTCGGCGGCGAGCCTGATCGGATGAACCGGCCCTGGTCCGGCTGCTACAATCCCGGCCTCTGCCCGGACGCGGGCATCTCGTCGGAGTGGCGGAATAGGCAGACGCGCTAGGTTGAGGGCCTAGTGCCCGAATAGGGCGTAGGGGTTCAAGTCCCCTCTCCGACACCCTAGCTGAGCAGCACACTTGCACATCGGTAGCTCCTCCGCATGCCATCCCGCAGGGCGGCCTGATCCACAACCTGATCCAAAACCCCTCAACTACGTCGTATTTGGGCTTGTCGTCGGCTGGGGCTACGGTATCCTCCGCCTGTGCGTACAACCGACCAAGCTTCCGTTGAAGCGACTTTGTTGGAGTTGAGGTCAGTGCCTCGAATCAGTCGGCGAAGTGCCTGGCCGCTCTATCTCCAGATCGCCGACGACCTCCGCGAGCAGATCCTGGATCAGAAGCTAGCGCCGGGGGAGCGGGTGCCTTCCGAGCACACCCTGATGGAGACGTATGACGCGTCCCGTCAGACCGTCCGCAAGGCGCTGGCTGAACTCAAGTCCGAAGGCCTGCTCGACGCCGAACAGGGCCGGGGGGTCTTCGTCAGGTCGCGGGCGCCGATCATCCGCTCCGCGACCCAGGTGCTGTCGCGCCGGCAGTGGATGTCCACCGATCATCCAGAGGCGCCCGAGGGCACCAAGGTGGAGGTCAAGGTGGGCCAGGTGCCGGCCACGCCCGAGATCGCTACGCGCCTTGGGGTCAGGGAAGGTACCCCGCTGCTCGTCCGGCGAGAGCGGACGTTCGACGACACCCAGACCCTAGGCACCGTCACCAGCTACCTGCCGCTGGAGCTTGGGCGTGGGACGCCGCTGGAGCGCGAGGAGATCAGTGGGGGAGGCACCTACCGCTGCCTGGAGGAGGCCGGGCGCCGCCTTGAGCGCTTCGCCGAGCGAGTCTCCACCCGGATGCCGCGACCAGCCGAGGCCAAGGCGCTCGACCTCGGCCCGGGACTCCGGTGCTCCTGATCGAGCGTACCGCCTGGACGGTTCAGGGACAGCCCGTGGTGACCTCTGATGAGCTGCTGGCTGCCGATCGCGAGGAGCTGCTCTACGAGGTTCCCGCTGGCGATCGGATGCGGCTGGTGCGGTCGGTCGATGACCTCCAGGCGGCCATGATCACGGTCGCTCGGGAGGCGCGCGAGTGCCTGGTTGCGGTCGGCTCCCGCTCCCGTGACGCAGGCTACCTGGACGCGATCGAGCAGGTACTCAAGGAGCGGCCGCGGCTGGTGCACTACCGGATCCTGGTCGGCCCACCCCACCACCTGGTGTTCAAGAACCACCTGTTTCGGCTGCTGGAGCTACGGGATCCGGCCAGCCGGGAGCACGGCATCCAGACCCTGTTCATGGGCATGGTCGAGGACCTGGTGCGGGAGCCGGAGCGCTTCTTCGTCGCCAACGAGCGGTCGGCGGTCATCACGCTGCCGTCGCTGAACACCGCGGGCTACTTCGACACCGGCATCGTGGTGGATCACCCCCAGGAAGCACAGGGGCTGCTGCAGCACGCCAAGGCGCTCTACTACGGCACCACGCGGCTGGAAGACGCCCGTGCCGTTCAAGCGCTACCGGTGCTTCGATGAGCCTGCACATCGGGCGCGAGAGGATCCCAGGCCCGCTCTCGGCAGCGATGTCCCCGGCTGTTCGCAGGCAGGCCGAGCAGGACCAGGAGCGCGTGACCAAGCTCGTGCAGCGACTGGTGCAGGTCCCCAGCCGCGGCGGCAGCGACCCCTACGAGCCCGTCATCGACCTGATCGCCGCATGGCTGACCGAGCATGGGCTCACGCCGCGGCGCCTGCTGGACTCAGGCGGTCGGGCGGTCGGCGTGGTCTGCGATGTTCAGGGGGGGCACCCCGGTCCCCGGTACGTCCTGGACGCCTGCGTGGACACCGCCCCATTCGGTGACGAGTCGGCATGGCGACACCCGCCAACCTCCGGGGTGATCGAGGACGGCTGGCTGTACGGGCGGGGCGCGGCCGACTCCAAGGCCGGCGTGGCGGTCTTCGCCCACGTTGCGGCCAGGGTGAAGGCGCAGGCAGGCGACCTGCACGGCACCCTGACCGTTCTCTACGACGCTGACGAGCACACCGGCCGCTTCGGCGGCGCCAAGCGCTACTTCACCGGCCCAGACGCCCCCGCGGACATCGCGGGCGTGATGATCGGCTACCCCGGCGTGGACAAAATCGTCATCGGCGGGCGCGGGTTCCTGCGTGCGACGCTCACCATGCATGGCCAGGCAGCGCACAGCGGCAGCCAAGCGCCAGCCCAGGGCAACGCAGTGGAGAAGGCCGCAGCCCTGATCCGCACGCTTGGGCGGCATCGAGCACCCGCGCCTGCCGACCCGGAGCTTGGCCTGCCGCCCAAGCTGACCGTGACCGCGGTCCGCGGCGGCGAGGGCTACTCCGTCGTCCCCGATCGCTGCGAGGTGCTGGTCGACATTCGACTCACTCAGGCTTTCGACGCTGCAGCCGCGACCGTCGTGCTAGAGCGCGTCGTCCGGGCCGTCGACCGGCGATGGCCGACCGAACGGCCGACGCAGATCGCCTATGCGGAGAGCTGGCCCGCGTTCAAGCTCGAGGATACCGCTCCCGTCCGAGTGGCTCTGCTCCGTGCGGCTGCGCGGCAGCTGCCACAGCCGCCGCAGACGAAGGTCGCTGGTCCCTCGAACATCGGCTGCTACCTGTCCAGCCTTGGCATCGACGCGACCGCAGGATTCGGTGTTGCCTACCGCGGGCTGCACAGCACCAACGAGTGCATCGACCTCAGCACCATCCCCGGCGTACAGGCCAGCTATCACGAGACGGTGCTGAGCCTGCTGGGTGTTGACCAGCCGAGGTAGGAGCGGGCTGCCGCGAACCTGAACTGCAGGAGCAAGGATGTTCGGGTCTAGTCGC
>Ga0126377_10000576_pt1 | contig 22553 bp, 37 predicted proteins | sample PanSoiMetPlot_22_FD_92647 | JGI IMG/M metagenome (GOLD analysis project Ga0126377, IMG submission 92647) | Tropical forest soil microbial communities from Panama - MetaG Plot_22 | ecosystem: Environmental > Terrestrial > Soil > Tropical forest > Bulk soil | place: Panama | collected 2016-02-17 | reverse complement strand
CGGCTGTCTAACGAATGCTCTAATTCTATCAGAAAAATTAGGATCTTGAGGCATTAGTATTTACTTTTAGCAAATTGTTTTCTTTTCTTAGCTGGAGTCTTTTCAATAAATTCTTTAGCAACTTCTGGAGATGGTCCTGCGCCGTGTCGTTTCCCTAATTTCGTTGGTTTCATTCCATGAGCTATTCCGGCCATTAGACGCCATTGTTTAGGACTAGTGACTGACATTTTCCTGTTATCATAAAATTTTCTTCTCTATTTCATCCATTTCTCTACGTCTATCTGTAGCAAAGAATTCAGATCCTTGATTCACTTTCTCTTTAGCTTCTTGTTCTTTTTTTCTCTGTTCCCAATATTCTTCTCTAGCTTTCATCTCTAGATTTTGTTGAAGATCTCTCCAATTCGCAGTCTTCCCACCCATTGCAACTGGTCTTTGTCTAGAAAAACCTGGATCTGCAAATGGAGTTTTTGGAGCCAAACCTCCTATTTCTAATAATCTAGTCAACAAAAAAGTCTCTTGACTTTGAGATCTTCCGAGTTCACGTTCCAGAATATTGTTAGCTCCAGTCACAATCTCAATGGTTCTTTCTAATTCTCTTATTCGTGCTTCTAATATTTTATCGAAAGGCCACACCTCTTCTCCTCCCCATAACAATATATTTTCTGGTTGGTTTATTCGCTTGATCTATTTCTAGTTTACGATAATAAACATTCCAATCCATCCCACCACTAGTGGGATGACTTAAATTGTATCGTTCGTTAAGTTTATTAGAACTCGTTGCCCACATTGCGTGAGTCATTGCACTAAATCCCCAATCTATTGAAAGAATTTGTGGCAAGTCTTCTAGTTTAAATCTGTCAGCCGTCTTCAGAAGATATCTCAAATTATCATAAGGATCATCCCCATCAAATTCTTTAACATCCTCAATATTCTTCTCATCATAAACACAAAGAGGAATGGTCTTTATTAATACTGGGCAGTCTTTAGTTATTTGTAATCTTGGGATATCCTCTTCAATTGTATCGCTCGGAGTCGTGAATTGTGCAAGATATAATTTATGTGCCTGTATTCCGTGGTTTCGCATAATCCACGCAGCTCGCTCAGGGTCATAATCTTCTGCAATTGTTTTATTATATTTAGGTCTGGATCTCCAACGTAAATAGTCGTGGACGAGCATTTTTCCACTGATTCTATCATTGTCTGCTTTCTCCAGTCGTGGAGACTTACCAAATACTCGTTTCCATTCTTTAGAGAATTGATCTGCAATCGTTCCTTGACCACGATTTTGCCAAGCAGAGGGATCTATTACTACTAATGGATCTAAATTGTCAGCCAGACAAATATTAGCTAATTGAGCAGTCCATTGTTCTACTGTAGTTTTTTGGCAAGTAAATTCTTTGTAGATTACTAATTTTCCATTAGGATAGATAGCTGTAGGAGAGATAACGTGAGAAGCATTCAAAGGTTCATCTGGAAAGATTTGATCTCTAAATTCTCCAAAGACCTGCCCTTCAAATGTCCACCAATCTCCGTAGAGTTTCGCACGCCGGTCAGCCTCGGGAAGCATTTCCAGACGAGTTATATAGAGAGGATCATTCTCCATTAACCTTGGATTGTCTGTCAAGAATGCTGGAATAAAAATTCGTTTTACTAATACTCCTTTAATATTCTCTACTATTATTTTAGATCCTTTGGGTGCTGGCTCGACGAATCTTTCTCTAACCCATCTATGTCCGATGTTTCCGGGATTGGAAGCACTACATACCAATGCGGGAATGGAAGGTATAACACTACGGACTCTAGAGAAAGCGATAAATTTGTATTGAAATTCTGTGAAAGAGGTAAGTTCGTCGAAGGCAGCATATTGATATTCGGCTGTATCATATTTTCGGACATCGGCTTCTTCTTCGGCATGTCCAAAAGTAATTGTGGCGCCGGATGGAAAGCGCCACTTCTTTTTTTGTTCATTGAAATCAGCTCCGAAGTCATAAAAACTTGGAATTTCCGATCCATCTTTATTCATGCCTCCACGTTTAGATCTTTCTATTAAACTTTCTTCTAATTCTTTGTAAGTTCTTCTGAGAATCAAAGCTTGAAATCTGTTATTATCAATCCAATTCCTTAACAATGGTTTCATCAACAAAATTTCGCTTTTTCCTCCTCCTGCTGCTCCTCCATAAAATTGCTCAAAAATAGAATCTGGTAAACCTGCATACAGAGATTGCTTCCCTGAATTTGGTTTCCAAGATTTCTCTATGACTGGAGTAGCTTCAATCATCTTTTCTAAAATAAAGAAGAAGCAACTAAGAATGCCAATCCCGCGGCTGTTAGATCCACTCGGCTAGTCGATTTTATTGCAGCTAGAATAAAACAAACGAAAGCAAATACTAATAAGATTATGTGTACTGTAGTTCTCATAATTAGCCTCTAATGTTAGCCCTTTATATATGTCCCTGAAACAATAACATTCCCGGCACCGCTACCAATCACAGCACATACTGTATGATCTTGTTTAGTAGTCTTAAACACGGTTGCACCTGCGTCGCCCCGTGAAAATCCAGGTCCAATTCTGATTCCTCTAGATGGTTCTGGATCTCCAGCTAAAACTGTAGGATCTGCTGCACAATTTACTCCACCACCCTCAATAATAGTAATTGTTACATCATTGGTAGTATTTCTAGCAACGTGAATTCCACAAATGTGAAGTATTTCAGTGGTAGGAGAAAGCAAAGCAGTCATCGTAGAGCTAACAACTTTATTGAAATTTTCTAATTTATTCGCAAAGCATGGATCTTGTGCAGCTTGTAATTCTGGGACTGAAACTTTCTGGATTCCGTCTGCTGATGTCGAAACCGCTTTTCCGGCGACTTCTTTCAAGTTATTATCTGCGGTCCCGCTGACTACAACACCAGTCGGAGCCACTACACTCCACAGCGCCTCCGAGCCTCGATAAATGAGGAGAGAAATGATTATAACAATTCCTAGAGCTATATACTGAGGTTTCTTGAGTTCTTCTTTAATCATATTCTCTCCTCTTATCTCCTTTTATTTCCCTGTATTCCTTTCACTATTCCTTTCACTATTCCCTGTATGCCCCAAAAGAAAAGACCCCACTCTCCCTCTTGCAAGAAAAGTGGGGTCTTGAATCTTCTTTTGGGATTTCCCGCTCGTGGCCGCGAACGAGATTTTAAATTGTCAGACTATTAAATTAGTTCTCTTGTCAAATCAAATAATTTCTGAAAATCTGGATTCCTTTCCAAAAGTTGAAGCAATGCATCTATTTTATTTATTCTATTCATTAATTCCTGTCTCTGTGCTTTGAGATTAGGAACAATATCTCTATTTCTTACTTCTATAGAAGTAGCCAATTGCCCGATTGCCACTGCATCTTTGTCCCAAGCCATCTTGAACTCCTTTTGTCTTCTTAATTCATTATCGAAGAATTGTTTCATTATTAAATCGCTACTATTCATATTATTTCTTTAAATATTGATTACAACAGTCACCGATCATCAAATTCGCGTTGACCCATTTGCATTTCTTTCCATTACCATTGAAATAATGACAGTTCCCACATTTAAAAGGCCCAAGTTCTGCTCGCATAAAATTAACTTTCGGGTCTTTAGGATCTAATGGTTTACTTGGTGGCTTTTCCATTCCCTAACATCAAGACAATAAAAGTAGTTTGTAAGATTACATAGATTCCGTAACCAGTAACAAGAAAGAAAGAATAATAAGTTAACCTATCCATTATTGCATGCAATGCCATTACTTTGCATTCGTAACTCATATTCCCTTTATTTCTCTTCACTTCTTATTTATCCTGAGCGGCTTTGCTTCATTGGAGGCAATTCCCAGGATTGGGAAGAAGTGTAGAAACCTAAGACTTTCGAAGGAATTTTTGGATGATCGAGAGACTTTTGTTTTATAGTGGTAGTACCGTTTCACCTCCATCCGCATTGACTCGTTCTTCTAACTCGTCAATGCTTTCTAGTTCTAACAAATAAATTTCTCTTTCTAAATCCTCTTTGGTCATTTCCTCTCCTTTCCTTTTGTCTTCTCTTTTCGTTACTTCTTTTTCACCAGTTCCCTGGGAGAGCAGAGAAGGATTGGGAAAGAAGCATAGAAACCAATTGCACACTGAAGCAGAAATGTGCAACTCTTTATTTTCTCTTATTCGTTAATGGCAATGGAAGCATTGGCCCACATTATTGTATTCTGAAGATGCGTAATAGCCAGAGATTTCTCCCTAGATTCAGGACACAAAGAATTAATTACGAGAGCTAATTCTTTTGCTTTGGCTCTCAATAATTCATATCTCTGTGCCTGGTCGTTTTTTGGAGCATGATAAGTAAAAATATTGTCTAATTCTTCTATTTTCATTAGTCTCTAACTCCTCTCCTCTGAAATCCTAAACTTGAACGATCGCCTTCTCGTCTCTCAATCTCATGATTGATTTCTTCTCTTTCTGGATCTGACAAATTTGAGATGTTCTCCTCAAACCATTTAAGATAATCTATTGGAATATCCATAATATCTTCGCCCTTATGTTTACCAAATTTCAATTTCATGCTAAGATCCTAATTGAGCAAACAATCTAATGATTACGTATGCCAGAATAATAACCGATATTAATGTTACTACAGTCCAGAAGATATCATACCAAGCAAATTTCATTAAGCAATTACGACTATCCTGACTTCTGGAATAACACGAACTTCTTCAACAGGATCTCTGATAGATTCTGATTCATGAGAGATTTCTACTTCCCAATTCGAATCGACTTTTTCCAATATTTCTATTAATTCTCCAACAGTCATGAATTCAATCCTATTTCTACAACATCGAAGCTCGTTTCACTCGCTTCCCTTGGTTGATGCAAGATTATTTTCACGCTTGACTTTCCATTCCCATTCCCAGAATTGGCAGAGATAGTCATATTACGAAGAACTTGAGACATTTGATTACTAATCTGAGCAGCATCTTTTGCTGAGACATTGGACAATTTATCTGTAGTAATCATTCCCATTGCTTCGAGCAACTTTTCAGCTGCTCTTTCTGATATTGAAAGTTTAGTCTTTTCTATTTTCTCTGCTATTTTATCTTTTAGAGATTGATCTTGACCGTATCTTTGTGTTCCCTGACCTTCTGATAATGTCGTTTGGGCAGTTCTAAGGTGTCGTGCAGTATTTTCGGAGACTCCTAACATTTCTCCCGCTAGTTCATTTCCTACTGTATTTGCGAGAACTCCAATTGCTAACTTTTCTTCGTCAGAAAGATTATGAGATCCGAGACGTCCCTGATGATTCTTGCCGTCTCTTATCTCAATTTCATACTTAATCTTCTCACGTTCTAATTCTGCTTTATTGACAATATTATTAGGAGATGAGACTCTTTTAATAACTTGTTCTGGATCTAGAATCATGAGCGGATACACCTCTGACCTGATGGGACCATCATAACACGCGGCTCCGGAGTTGTCAAGGGCTTTCTTTGGGCCTCCTAAGTGCTTTGGTTGATTGAATTTAGAGCTAAAATCGTTTATAGGCGTCCCCGAAATCAAGCCATGTTAGGAGTCGGCTTAGGTAAGATGCGAGCGTTAGCGAGCATCCTGACGAGGAAAATTTTTTAAAATTGGCTTGAATTATAGAATATGAGACTCTATTTTACTGTAAGTTATTGGAAATAGACACTTACGTTGAAGGATCAAGAAGCACGCCGCTTGCCACTCGATGGAACCATTTAAAGACTGCATAGGGGGGATCTCCTGCAAAGCCTGCAATAACTTACTTTGCTATGTAAAGTACTTTGAAAGTTATTAAAGTACTTTGTATTGTAGAGTGCTTTGCACGGCAATTTAACTCTGTAGAATGAAGCACTTCACGAGGCAAGGCCCGCGGCCGCGCGAAGTTCTTTGTCTACTAATTATTTAGCACGACCTACTATAAAGTTAGTACCTAGCGAACAGAAAAAAGGCCCGGATTTTTAGGTCCGGGCCAAAAGGTTACGACTTGTTAGTGGCTGCTGTAGTCATGCCAACAAGTTTTGCTAAAGCCTGTTCTCGATTCAAACCAAAGCCTTTCATAAAAACTTGAATAGACTTCTCAAAAACAGACTCTTCAGTATTCTCGGCCTTAACGCGAGCCGTTCTATTTAAATAACTGTTAATTCCATCAACTAAAAATCCGACAATTGATGGACCTTCGGGTTGATTTTCGGAGTTCAGTTTAAACTCCGTTGTATAGCTGGCTTTCTGTGCCCAAGCTATGATCTCAGACAACTGCGGGACTGCGCCAAGCACTTCGTTTCCTTCCGAATCTTTTCCAGTCCTAGACCACGGCAGAACGATTCGGTCATAAGTATACTTGATTTCAGGACTCTTCACGACTTTGCCGTCTTTAACTTCAGCAATCTTGCCGTCAAAGTTCCTGATCTGCAATCCGCGAGCTACCTTCTCTTCGGTCTGTTCGGTCTTAATTGTCTCTTCGGTTTTCATACTTGTCTCCTATTTGAAAGTTTGTTTCTAGATCCGAGTTCAATTATAGGTTTTTGCTCTCCACTTGTCAAGTCCCTATCTAAGTTATTCTATAACTTTTTGGGCCTGCTTCAAAAATCCTTTTGCCCCCGAATCTGACTACTATCTTCTCATATTCTGCCCTCAATGTCAAATGTCCTCGCTGCGCTCGGCCAGTTATACAGCCCGCAAACCATTACAGGCCCATGACTTACGGCCTAGACCAATCTCCGAATTTTTGTGATTTTTCTACTCCTGAATTCGGCCCTCGGCCTCATCTACTCAGTTATAGAATAACTTTGTAATATTAAAAGTTGAGAATAACTTTGTAATATTGAAAGTTATTCTAGACCAAAATTCGCATCTTTCTCTGATCTTTCAATTTTGACTTTTACTAGCATCTTACGAGTATCTTATGAGTATCTTATGGGCATCATGTGAGCATTCCCTGCTGATCGGATGGTGACCTAACCACCTGAGCTGATTGAGGTTAGCGAAAAGACCCTGTCTCCTATTGATTATTTGTGAGGGGGTAGCACTTTAGTTCTACTCTGTATCTTATTGATATATATACACATATATTATATATATAAAATTAATATATATAGGGGGGTATTCGATAACATCTATGGAATCAGGCACCTACCCCATTACAAGATGCCCCTCGGATGCCCGGATGATGCCCGGATGATACTCTTTTTTTGCCCGTAAGATGCTGACAGCACACGACTTAGACGTCAGGCCGATTTGACACCCTCCCCCACTTAATGCTACAATTGTATTCGTAGGCGGAAGTCTATCTAATAGGAGTAAAAAAATTATAATATAACTTTCCAAGAAAAGAGAGAAAATTATGGCGAAAAGATTCAAACAAATACATTATCACTTATATCTAAAACGCCCATTTCCATCTGGAAAGTTACGCTGGGTTTGTGTTAAATCAGGATGCAATCATTATAGACACGCGGCTGACATGGTTGGGAGAGAAGCAGAATGTTGGTATTGCCACAAACCATTTATAATATATCAAAAAGTACTACATAACGCACAAGCCAAACCTCACTGTGTGAATTGCAATTCTCCGCATAGATTTGGAGCTGAAGCAAAAAAGAAGAAAGAAGAATTAAACAAATTAACAGGAGATAACGCAGAATTAGACAAGTTATTGGAAAGTAAGAAACCAAGAGAAAATGGAGAGAAAGAAATGCACACATTCAATTTAGATCCTGCCGAACACGAAGAAGATATTGAATTAACAAAAGAATCCGAGAATCTTCCTGAAGAAGGAGAACAAAATGCCGGGTGATTGGCCAAAAGATAGTAAGTCTTTTGATGTTGCTTTACCAGAAGAAAAATTGGGAATAGTAGAAGAACTAGAGGATGGATTCTATCTGACAATCATCGAGGCTGACGATGCTGGAGAGGAAACAATCAAAGTTAATGCACTGAAAGCAGCATCATTAGTATTTGCACATTCAGTCAGAATTTACGAGACAGATGAACAAAATTAGGAATACAATATGACATCAAGAGAAAATCTAAAATACTTCTGCAACAACCGAAATTGCAAGACTCTCAGACGTTCACAATTCGAGCTTGCCGACAATCCGAATTCTACAATTCAAGTCCTGACTGAGGTAATAATCGAAAAGAACGGAAAGAAATTCAGGAAATTAACTTGTGGACATTACGTAAACTTGGCCGAATTCGGGGCAGTAGACAGCGCATCAGATTCTTTAGATCCAATCGAAACTCAGGAAATTAGAAGAAGGATAGGAAAAGAAATGCTGATAGGGAAAACTCCTGAACAAAGGGAACAAATTATCCTGAGACAAGTAAAAGAATACCAAACAATGCTCAAGGCCCACAAGAAACAAGTGCAACAAGAGAAGTATGCACTTCAAGTCTTACAAGAGGAAATAGATAAACACGTAGATTCTGGTCTACTTTCAAAAGAAGAAGCTCAATCTAGTAAAATGCGTCTCGCTCATGCAATGGAACAACGACCCGCAAGTCAAAAGACACTAGATCGAGAACGTACGACAGTGGACAAGAAAGTAGAGACTGGAGAATCAGTAATGCAAAAGATGCGAGCTGAACTAAAGAAAATGGGAATAGATTTCGGTGGAGAGAAGTACAAAGAATTGCTTGCGGCTGCGACGGCCAAGAAGAATACAGAATAGTGAATAGGAGAATAGAGTATGAAATTAGTATGCTGCAGATGTCAGAAAAGATTCTATGATTACACAATGTTGGAAGTCAATGCACTAGAATCCGACATTAAAACAACTGAATTTACGAGGTGCGAGGCTGCGGGAGATCGAATCATTGTTTGTTCAGGATGTGCCACAGAAGCCGAATTAGAGGAAGGAAATTATTTAGATTTTGCTCCAGAACTTCCAGAAGATGAGGAATACAATGGCTAATACTAATATTCGGAAAGCATGCAAGTTCTGTGGAAAGGTCTCAGATTTAGAATCCGAAATAGATTTAGGATCTTCAGGTAAAATGTTGGTCTTTGCCTGTGGACATTCCTATATTGAAGAGTCCCTCCTCGCTTCGCTCAGAGGAGAAGGAGAAGAAAAGACAAATACAGTGCCTAGCGAAGGGAATACAGTAAAACAAGACGAAATAAAAGAGACAAAATCTCTTATCGAATTGTTAATCGAACAAATAGAAAATCCTCCATACTGCCCAACTCACGAAAGAAATTGCGTTACCGCAATCAAGACTCATTCTGGAAAACATCTTTTCCCATATCAGGCAAAAGGGATCTTAGCCGCATTAAAAGCGAATGCAAAATTTATTTTCGCAGATGAAATGGGACTTGGCAAAACCGTCCAAGGTCTAGGAACAGTCTTAGCAAAACAAGATGAGCTTTTGCCTTTGCTATTTGTTTGCAAAAGTATTGCTAAAACGAATATGCTTCTGGAAACAATGGACATTCTCCAGATTCCAGCACAAGTCATAGAATCAAGCTCGCAGACTCCATTCGAGTTATTCCAGGTCCATATCATTTCTTATGATCTACTGAACAGACTGGATAAGATGTTTCATTTCTCAGATCTTAAGAATACTTGCGACGTTTGCGCCGGTGAGGGAACCCGGACGCAAACGAAATATCAAGATTCAGGGCTAGATGCAGTTATTATTGAGAGGACAACAGGCCGTGAAGTCCAGAAAACAGAAATAGGTCCTAAAGAAATAAAAGAAAAAGTGACATGCGAAGCATGTCACGGTCGAGGTTATATCTTATTCGCAACAAATAAAGACATGACTGTTCGACAGAGAGATGAGAACAAAGAAGCTTGGGCTAAGATAATTGACAGAACTAAAACAATAATCTTAGATGAAGTTCATCTTATCAAGAATCCAGAGTCTCAAAGAAGTAAAGCAATAAAAGGACTCGTAAGAGGAATCCCACACGTTCTACCAATGTCTGGGACGCTGATGAAGAATAGTGCTAGTGAATACTTCGTCCCATTAAATTTAGTACGGCCTGAAAAATACTTTAGGCCGTCTCAGTTCAATCAGAATTATGTCAGATATGAATATGTAAAGAGTGCAGTTGGCTATAGTCAGAAGTGGACTGGATTAAGAAATCCTGAGGCATTCAAGGAAATGACCAAAGATTACATGATTAGGCGCACAACTGATGAAGTCATGCCAGAATTGCCTAAACTATTCAAGCAACAAAAGTATGTTGAGATGGATCAAAGAATGAAATCTCTGTACGAAGATTCGGAGAAAGAATTTATTGACTGGTACGAATCTGCTAGTCAAAAAGAGATACAACTTAACTTGCTCGCTCAATTGGCAATACTGAGGCATGAAACGAGCCTCGCGAAAGTAGAATTCACTTGTGATTTAGCATTAGAGTATTTATTAAGTAAGTCTGGGAAACTTGCAATATTCACGCACCACATCGACAGTCGTGAATTCTTAGCTGAAAAATTAACGCAATTCATGAAGGAAACTGACCAACATGAGAATACAGTAAAAGTATTGACTCAAGGAAAAGACGTTCAGACAGAGATTGAAGAATTCAAGAATAATCCGAATGCCAGAATCTTAATCTTGAGTACTTTGAGTCATGGAGAGTCAATCAATCTCCAGTTTATGAGTGATTCAATTCTTCACGAAAGACAGTGGAATCCAGCAAACGAGGATCAGGCTATTAGTGGACGATTTCGCCGTATAGGACAAGAAAGTAAATCAATAACCTGTATGATTCCAGTAGCTCTTGGAACAATAGACGAATATCTCCTAGAATTAGGAGAAAGAAAGGGAGCAATCGGTAAAGAGATCGACACAGGAAAGATTGAATCTTGGAATACTGGACTCGTTAGTGAATTGGCAGAAATGATTGTAAGGAAAGGAAGAGAGAAGTGGAGACTCTAGATAATGTTTGAAACAATAGTAGTACCAATATTGATATTCCTCAGTGGATTGCTATTTGGCTTTCTACTAGGATGGTTCCATGCGATTCTAAGTAAAAGTAAAGACAATCAATAGGAGACAATATGAGTAAAGAAAGTAAAGAAAGTAAAACAAGTCAAGAAAGAAAGTTAACATTGCAAGAACTGGGAATTACAGTAGAACTGGAGATGATTAGTCCAGAAGATGCAATAGCAGCATTGAGCGCGGTCCCGGAATTCCAGCGGAAGGTAGCGAAAACTCATGTGGAGAAAATTGCAAAAGCAGTAAGAACAGACAATTGGAAATTCAATGGGGCCACAATAGTCTACGACAAGTTAGGAAATCTAATAGACGGACAGCACAGACTTCAAGCCATCGCAATCTCAGCAAAAACAGTTCCCAGTTTAGTAGTCAGAGGGATTGACACAGACATAAAAGTCTTCGAGACTATTGATGATGCCAAAGCCAGAAGAGTGCAAGATTTTCTCCATGTAAAGAATGGTGCCACAGTTGGTGGAGTAGCCAGATTATATCACCAACTTCTGCACAAGCAATGGCCGCCAGTGAATCTAGCTGGTGGTGGAGCTAAATTCGCAATTCCGACAGTTGAATTAGTAGAGCTGGTGAAACCACATCTGGAATATCTTTCAAATCTTTCTGCTGAATTCTACGCGGCTGGGAGGTTTCTGAACCAGCCAAGTTTTGTAACATTCTTGGCTTTCTACTTTGGCAGGATCTATACAGTAGAACATCTAGAACAAAAAGTCGCAGAGTTTTTCGCCAAATGTGCCGATGGAGCCAATCTAGATAGTAATGATCCAGCTTTCGCCTTGAGGAAAAGATATTTCACTTATAAAAGTGAGAATGTTGAAATTACCAGAACAGCCAAACAAGCTTTGATATTGAAAGCTCTGAATCATTATCTAGATGACAACAAAATTCAAATGGTTCGGTGGGAATCTGGGAGAGAACCATTTCCAGTTCTGAGAGGATACAAGGAGAATTAAGTATGATTAAAGGAAAGAAATATTTCGTCAGAATACTTAACAAGAGCGGAGTAATTGTTTGGTCTTACGACAATATTCTAGCTCTATCAAAGGAGGAAGCCGAAACTATTGCATTGAGTTTCTACGCTCAGATTAAGTTAGGCTTCAAAACTGAAGCAGAAGAAGTCAGAAAAGAAAGAGAAAGTTTGGGAGAAAAAACAAATGATCAAATTTGAATTTTGGCTTGAAGATGTTCATGGAACAATTGAAAGGCAAGAAGATGGAGCTTATCTTCTGAAAGCAGTAGATGGAGAAGGCACAGAGGATGAAAAAAGAATAAGTTCGTTCCAAGCTGCTTCTCTATTGTTTGCTGGTTTTGATGAGCAACCAGAAGAAGTGGATCAAATTTTCGATGCGGCTCAGAATGCCCAGAAAGGTTTCAAAATCGAATTGATTCCGTAAAATTCCTTTCCCGCTGCTCCGGGACTGCGATTCCGAGATATGATAAATTATCATTCCGGCCAGCCTGAGAGAAATGGAAGGGAATAACTCAGTGACTATAATAGCTAAAATGACAAAGAGCAGAGAGAGGCTTAAATCATTGGCCTATGTTAATTTGCTAGCGAAATTAATATGGGAAAGCGTTAGAGAAGAAGCAGGACTCTATCGCGTTTGGTCACTGAGAGGAATAGTGAAAGGAATACAGGGCATAGTGAAAGAAATACAGTAAAAGGAACGAAATGAAATATATTGTATCTTGGTTAATATTATCAGTAATGTTTATGTCAGGGTATTATTTCGGAAGATTCACAAAGAGAAAGTGAGAATATAATATGAAAGCATCAAAAGAGATAATTGATCGTAGAATAAATTCTTTAGTGAAATTGAAAGATGCACTGGAAGAATTTCAGGTAGCTTGGGAGGATTCAATAGATGATTATGACACAATGATAAATTTTGCAGTAAAATATTACCCTGAATTGTTGGTAAAAGTAAGAAATGAGAATGGTGGAACTGCATCTTTGCTAGCGTTGTCTATTTTCATGGAGTTTGAAGTTGAATTAGGATTGAAGGCTATCTTAGATGATAGAGCTAAGAAAGAAGGAATATGAGATCAAACACAATTATTTTTGTGTTCATAACTATCCCAACTATAATCATATGTCTGATAGTATTGTACTATTGGATAGTATTAGGGAGATAAGTATGTGTGCTGAAGTCGCAGAAAAAGATGACAGAAAAATAATAATAGCATTCGACGCAACTGAGCTTGACAATTGGGAGATGTGCAAGTTTAGATGGCATATGTTCCATCAGAGACACATTAGAGGAAAACATCAAGAGAGTTATTTCGAGAAAGGAACTGTTCTCCATTACTTCATGGAATTGTATTACAAAGCAAAATTAAATAAAGAAACAATAGACCAAGCAAAGTTAGAAGAGATAGTCGAGCGAGGAAGAATTAAATCGCTCGACTATGATTTGACTACTGAGGAAGTCGCAGAGACAATCTTTCAGTTTAGAGAATATCACAGATTTTACGAAGACGAGAATATCATTCCTCTCTATGTTGAGGAACCATTCACAGTCGAGATATATAGTGATCAAAAAATCCAAGTCTTGATCGCCGGGCAGCCAGATCTAATCTTCAAGTATTCTGGAAGTTCTGACATTATCGTGATGGATCACAAGAGAATGTCTAGGAATACAGATTATTCCCCCCTAAGAAATCAGTTTAATTTATACGCAACTGCACTAAAGACTGACACCGTAATTGTGAACAAAATTGGATTCCAGAAAACTTTAAAACCAAAAGATAGATTCTTAAGAACTCCATTTGTTTATAATCCAGAAAGTTTGGATGAATGGAAACAGGAAGCAGTTCGTGAAGCGAAAGAAATGATTCTCTACAACGACGGTAGTAAAGGATTTCCAAAGAACAGAACTAGTTGTGAGAAATGGAATGGTTGTTATCTTCAAAGATACTGTGCAACAAGACCAAGCGGAAGAGAATTTTTAATTGGTAGTGAATATTTAGTCGGAACTCCCTGGGACATTGGGAAGGGATTAGAATAGGAGTAAAAGATGAATAGTCCATCAAAAGAAGTAGACAAGATAAGTTGTGCAAATTGTGCATTCTTCGACAAGTTTCCAGTACAAAAGAGAACAGATAATGTTTTGGGAGCTTGCAAAGCAAATCCACCATTTCCGGCTTCGTATTCAAATATTGATCAGTATTTAAGTGAAACCCAAGATAAGCCAAGCAAATTAGGAATATGGCCATTAGTTAGAGGTGATTTCTGGTGCGGTGTCTTCACTCCAAACGATGAATTAGTAGGAGAAAAGAAATGACGAATAGAGAAGAAGTAGAATTGATAGTAAAATTGTTGAAGAAATTAGAAATGGTTTCAAAACTTTTAGCTAGTATCTGTGAAGATGTCCAAAAATATGCAGACAAAAAATTAAAGGAGATAGGAGAATGAATCTAAACGAATACAATAGTAATGATCAACCACAAACAATACTCCTCGAAGGTGATTCTGGAACTGGTAAAAGTATCGCGGCTGCGAGCTGGCCTGGACCATTATACATGGGGAATTGTGATGGAAGAATTAGAGCGGTCGCAGAATGGTATCGGGGTAGAAGAACAGATATTGATTTTGATGTCTTCACAGAGTTTGGAGAGTTAGATGAAAAAGTAAAAAGTTTGGAGAAAAGTTGTCCATATAAGACAGTAGTTCTCCCAGATCCAATTACCATGACTTCTGAACTTCTACTTAGATATTCTGTAGGATTGAGAGGAATATTAGAATACAATACAGATACTGGTCAAGTAGAAAGAGGATCTAAAGGAAGGAAAAAAGGAAAAATAGATTTAATGACTGTGGAAGATTATGGAGTTGAGCACAGAGGAATTTCAGATTTAATATTGGATCTAAAAGTCGCTCAGAAAATTCATGGATTCAATCTAATAGTAACAGCCCACCTTGTCACAACTCAATATACAAAACCTGGAGGCCAAGAATCTAATATTAGAAGAGATATCTTGACAGCAGGAAGGAAAGCAGCAGCATTCTTACCAATCCATTTTGATGAGATTTATCATTTCTATTGTGAAAATGATCAATGGATGATGAAAACTCACAATGATGGAATTGTCGCGGCTCGGACATCTTTCACGACCATGCCGAAAATCTTCAATTGGACGAAAAAAGATTTATATGAGGAGGTGAGTCAATACTATATTCAGGGAAAGAAAGACTAGGAACGAATGAAAGGAGAAAGACAATGATTGATGAACAAACTGCTAGGGCAATGAAAAGAGTTAGTGCTGCTTCCAGTTCTGGGGAAGGCAGTGAAGAAAGTCTCAAAACAATCACAGATAACATAGAGAGAAAGACAGGAGGACAACCAGTCGTGATCACGGAACAATTCATGAAAGCAGCCAAGAGAATCGTTAAGAGTTGTATTGCTCAATCTGGAGATGCTTGCAAAGACGATTTGGCTATGCTTCTCACAGAAGCCGGAATGTCAGCTCCGGCAGTAGAACAGAACTTTCCAGAACTCTTCAAAGCAGAAGAGATTGAAGAAGGAAAAGAAGAAGAAGCAGCATCTGAATCTGATGCGTATTATGAAGCAGGTTTGACAGATGAAGAAAAAGCTGCTAGAGGGGAGGCAGAAGAAGAAGAAAATATCACAGATGGAGTAAAAGAAAACTAGTAATTCCAAATTCCAAAACAATTCCAAAAGAAAGAGAGAAAATGAAATGGCAAAGAAGATGACCTTCTCGCAACAGGATATTCTCAGAAGTAAACTCTTACCTCCGGGCTGGTATCCTCTGCTAGTTAAATCTATGGCAGAAGAACAAGCAGGAACAGATGGTTCAGATCTTTTCGTCTACGATTGTAGAGTGGAAACTGGACCATTCAAAGATGTTCCATTAAGATTTCAAATTTCAGAGAAGGCTCCTGGATTTGGAATCGACTTTTTTGAAGCTTGTGGAAATGTTATCCAGCCAGGAGTGCAACAAGACATGGGAATTCCCGTTGGAAAACATATCGACGGATATGTTCAGAGAGGAGAATACAAAGGAAGGCCAAATAATAATTTGGTAGCTTTCCGAATGCGAAAGACTGAATCTTAGTCTGGTTTGGGGTGTAGTTTATATCGGTAAAACATTCTTTTACTGAAAGATGAAGGTTCGACTCCTTCCACCCCAATATAAAATTAAGCAAAAAGGAAATAAAATATATGAAAAACAAAAAACTCACAGCCGCTGTATTCGCTAGAAATTTCAGAGAGAATTTCCTTCGCGTAATAAACATGAAAAGAAATTCCAGAGGTAATGCAAGTCTAGATAGTGAAGAAGTAATGAGAATATTTGACGATTGTTTGCGATTTGCTTTATTAGAAGAATTGGATAGAAAGGATGAAGAAGTATGAAAACGATTAATTTATTACTACCAACAAAATCAGGAGAACGAAAAGTTGCAGCTACTCTAAATGTAATGGGATTGCCAAAGGAAATGACAGCAGAAGACGTAGTTATGATTTTGAATAAAAAATTATTAGAAATAGAATTCTCTTATTCTGAAGTCATAGAAGAGACGGGGAGAAATGACTCCTGATTGGATTACTGGAAATGGGCCAGCCAATGCAAAATTGATGATAGTTGGCGAGGCTCCGGGGAAATACGAGGAAATACAGAGAAAACCCTTTGTGGGGCCATCGGGAGAATTGTTGACTGAATTATTAGAAATAGCAGGAATATCTAGAAGTCAAACTTATATTACGAACGTCGTGAAAGTTAGACCTCCTGATAACGAATTGCAAGTTTTGCATTTAATAAACAATCCAGAAACTGGACAGGGTTATAAAGTAGAAGACTTCTTGCCTTTACTCTGGAATGAAATAGAAGCAATTCGACCAAATGTTATAGTCGCTTGTGGATCTTTAGCATGTGAAACACTAACTGGAAAGAAGGGAATAAAAAGTTGGCGCGGCTCGATACTTCCGTGTATTAACTATAATATTAAGACCATTCCAACAATCCATCCAGCCGCATTGTTTCAAAGATTTAAGAAGAATAGCAATCCAGAGGCGATGTTCACATGGAAACAAAAGGCCCATATTCAATTCGATATAATAAAAGCAGTTGAAGAATCAAAGTTCCCAGATTTTAACATTCCAATCAGAAATATTGAAATAATAAGAGACTCCCTTAAACTAGAAAATTTCTTTAGAACTTATGAAAATCATTATGATAAAGTTTATTGTGATACAGAAGTCTACAAAGCTCAATTAGTCTGTATAGGATTTGCATTCACTCCAGAGCATGCCTGTTCTATTCCATTGTTAGATCTTCAAAGTAATGAAAATCATTCCGGCATTCCTCTTCACGAACTATCTGAGATATGGGGAATAGTAGCTGACAAACTTGCGGATATTCGCTTGAAAAAGAGCGGACAGAATTTCAAAGCTGATAAAGTCTATTGGTTAGAGACAGCAGGATTTACAGTAAATAATTTTTATGATGACGGAATGTTTAAGATGCACACGATATCCCCGGAGCTGCCTAAAAGTCTAGCGTTCCAAACAAGTATATTAACTAATGAGCCATTCTATAAATATGAAGGTAAGGAATACAATCCTCACAAAGATAATCTTGATGTTTTACTTAGATATAATGCTAGAGATTGTGCTGTCAATTGTGAGTGCGATCAAGCGTTGGACGAAAATTTAAAAGATTTCGGTCTGACTAATTTCTTTTACAATTTCGTAATGAGATGTTATCCTATTTACGAAAAGATTGAGAAGCGCGGATTTCTAATAAATAAGACTAAGCGCGAAGAGCTTAGTCAATTCTATGGAAATTTATTAGAAAAGACGAATTCAAGACGTTTAGATTTGTTAAGAGAATTCGGAATAAACGAGGACGTCAATTTCAATAGTCCAAAGCAAGTTGGATATTTAATATTTGGAAAATTAAGATGTCCACAAAGAGCCGACACTTCAGACCAAACCCTTACCGCACTAATGAACAACGCTGTAAAGGACAAAAGAAAAAAAGAAATAATAGAAACTGTCCTAGACAGTCGAAGCTTAAAGAAAGTAAAAACTGTTTACGTTGACGCTAGGGAGGATTATGACGGAAGGATTCGATACACTTATAACCAGGTTGGAACTGAAACTGGGAGAACTTCAACTTCGATTATTAAAAAGCCGCTCAGAAACGGCAAGTGGGGAGTCCCTATTCAGACTGTCCCAAGAGCTGATGAGTTTGGCGGAAGAATTAGAGAGATGTTCATTCCTGATCCTGGGAAGATTCTCATTGAATTTGATCAAGCACAAGCGGAAGCAAGAATAGTAGCTCTATTAGCAGAAGATTATGAATTATTAGAACTGTTTGATATTCTTGATATTCATAGATTGACTGCTAGTTTTATTTATGGATTGTCTGGTCCCTGGAGTGGTCCAGAGTTAATGCAATCTGCAATCAATAGACATAGAAATGTATCTGAAGAATACAAAGAAAATTTAATAGATTTCACATTTTTAAGTCAAGTAGATGATTTCCAAAGACAAATGGGAAAGAATACTCGTCATGGTCTTGGTTATGATTTAGGAGAAGAAGGACTCTCTATAAAAATGAAAGTTTCTCTTTATAGAGCTAAGATAGCCTATCAGAAAGTTCATGAAATGTCTCCAAAAATTAAAGGAGTATTTCATGAAGGAATTCAACAGGCATTAGCAGAGAATAATAAAGTTCTCTGGACACCGTTTGGTAGAAGGAGAGAATATTTTGAGAAATGGGGAAAAGAATTATTTAGGGAGGCTTATGCTGGCATACCTCAGTCAACTATTGGTGATAATACCAAGCGTTGTCTTATTGGTATTGATGATATTGATTGGATTGAAATTCTCGCTGAAATGCATGATGGATTTGTCGCTCAAATTCCAGAGCATCGAGTTAGAGAATGTTACGATATTGTTAAACCAGTTTTTGAACAGCCTATCGACTTTAGTAAATGCACACTAGAGCGACCAGCGATAGTGATTCCAGTAGATTGTAAAATTGGTGAAAATTGGGGAAAAATGGAGAAATTTAAATGAGTCCAAAATGTAAATATTGTTCAGTAAATATAAGTGAAGGAGAAGAATAGTATGGGAGATGATTTTGTTGGTAATCTATTTGTAATAGGCACATTGTTTTTCATGATATTTTGGATAATTGCTCCAATGGTTCTAATGTGGAAACTTATCGTATGGATTTCAAGGAGGTCAAAATGATTTCAGGCAAGCACGATCACTATTGTCCAGATCATAATATCTGGTTTGAATGTATGAATAAAACAGAATGCACAATTGAGGATGAACCAAATGCTGTTAGATCACAAATAGTGACACAAATGTGTCCTCAAGCTGGGAATATAAAATATCCCCATTCAAAATTTAAGACAATTCAAGAAGAAGTGTTGATTTGGCAAAGACATAATTTCCCTGGGCGCAGCCCGTGGATGCCGCTTGTAGGTTTGGGAGAAGAATTAGGAGAATTAGCTGGAGCAGAAAGTAAAGCAGAGGTAAATGATGCTATTGCTGATTGCGGTATTTATCTAGCTGATTACTGTAATGGAATGGGATACAATCTGAATAGTTTCTATCTAACAGACGGAGCTGATAGAGCAACAGTATCTTTTTCCAAAGCATTAATCTATTATGGCAAGTTATGCCATTCACATTTGAAACAAGTTCAAAGAATTAGAATGCATGAAGATCATAAAGGAGAGGCAGTAAAAGCAATCAAAAGTATTCTACATTTTCTCAGTTCATTCTGTGAAACACCATTGGATGAATTGACATACTCAATTTGGCAAAGCGTTAGACAAAGAGATTGGCAGAAAGATCCAAACACAAGTCATGTTCAGAAAGGAGATGGACAATGATTGTATACATTGCTGCTCCACTGACGAAAGGAGATAGACCAAAAAATCTTAATAGAGCAATAGATGCAGGAGAAAGAATAGCAAATAGAGGTCACGTAGTTTTCATTCCTCATTTATTCGATCTTTGGCATTTAATTCATCCACATGAATATAATTTTTGGATGAGACAAGATTTAGCATGGTTAAGAAAATGTGAAGTTTTAGTAAGACTTCACGGATTTTCTGAAGGAGCAGACAAAGAAGAGGGATTAGCAAGACAGTGGGGATTAGCAGTCTATGGATCTGCTACAACAGATGGACTCAATGAGTTCATGAATTCTCAACATTGGTGTATGACGAATGAGTATTAAAGATATTAATTCTGTTTTAGTGGTTGGAGTTGAGGATGACATGGCTTCAATCTTTTCTAGAATCAACTAAAGAACTGGAATCTCCGCAAAGATATTTTTATTGGTCAATACTTAGTTCAATATCAGCAGCAATAAGTAAAAGAGTTTGGATTTCACGAGGCGGGGTCTACAATCTATATCCTAATATTTATGTATTCCTGATTTCCAAGAAGTCGGGATTACGTAAAGGTGTACCCATAAATGTAGCTAAGAAATTAGCTAATGATTTAGGAAAGATTAGAGTTATAGACGGACAGAACTCAGTTCAGGGAGTAATCAAAGAATTGTCGAGAGTAAAAACTGTAGGGAATGGCTGGATCATCAAAAATGCTGAAGGATTTTTGATTACCGGAGAATTTGCTAGTTTTTTAATTCAAGATGGATTTGGATTTTCCCTGACTACTCTAACCGATTTGTATGACGCTCAATATCACGAACAAGGTTATACTAAAAGATTAGTCTCAGAAGAAGAAATAGAGTTAAAGAGTCCATGCATTACCGGACTCTTTGCTAGTAATGAAACCCACTTTTTTGATTCAGTCCCAAGAAATGCTATCTCTGGTGGTTTCTTAGCTAGAACTTTCTGCATTTACGAAGAGAAAAGAAACAAAATTAATTCACTGACTGGAGAAAGAGATCCAATCCCAGAAAGAATAGATTATCCAAGAATGGTAGATAGATTATTATATTTATCAAAATTAGGTGGTCAGATTGTTGTAGAAAAGAAAGCATTAATTGCATTCGATGACTGGTATTATACTTTTTGTGCCGAAGAACACGAAGATTACACTGGAACTAGCGAGCGGCTCGGCGATAATATTTGGAAAGCTGCAATGTTAATTAGTTTAGCTAATAGTAATGATATGATAATTTATGAATCAGATATGCTTGAGGCGATTGAAAAGAGCATTCAGACATTTAGTGATTTAAAGAGATTATTACTGGGTGGATCAGGGGAGGCTCAGAACGTGAAATCAATTACTATGCGAACAGCTTTGGCTTGCCTATTAGAAGCAGAACCAATTTATGAAATAGAACGAAAATTAATTCTACGCAAAGGAGCAGGAGTCTTTGGTGTTTATGATTTAGATGAATCAGTAGAACACATGCTCCAGGCTGGAATGATCACTGTTTCAAAAAGAGGTCAAGGAATCTATTATAAGTTGAGTGATTTCATGATTAATAGACATCTCGAATTAAGAAGAAAAGAAGGAAATGGTGGAGTGACTATTAACTGATATGAAACAAATGGATCAATTTTGGTCAATTGTCGATGCATTAATTTGCGGAATTTCATTCGGATTTTGGCAAAAAGATCCTTGGGCTGGAATATGGATGTTCACTATTATTGGAGCAGGTTTATTTCTAATTAAATATTATCGCGAAGGAGATCCTCCAGATGAGAAAACATAGATGTGAGTTATGTAATTATATATTTGAATGCTACCTTTGTGGAATAAATGACACCCACATATTGCATTCTGGTATTAGAATAAATAAAAACATTCCAATTTTCATTTGTCCTTTTTGTATTCATGAAAGAGAAATGCTATACTCTATGACTTATTCTCAAGCAGGAAAACATGGAACAATCATCAGACTTTACGATCATATGTCAGGAAGATTAATGCACATATTCAATACAACATCGAGGAAAAGAATCAACCTCCCACGATATTATAAGAATACAGATGATCTAATGACTGAAATTAGAAAATTAGGATGGACTAGAGATTTCTAACTATTTTAATTCGGGATTATAAATTTTATCGGTAATATTCCAAGCTCTGTTTACTTTATTGCTAATGTTCTCATGCATATGCTTAGATAAGTCTTCAGCTACTGTTTCCTGATCCAAACCAAGACTTTTTCCTAACTGTGCTGTTTCTTTTAATAAATCAGGATTCAGTTTTGTATTATATTGCAAAGCTGATAAATTATTATTATATCTATCGAGTTGAGGACCACCAAGTCCCATTTTCTTAGTTGGACTGGAAGTAGTAGTCTTAGGAGGTTTTACAGTAGGTGGCTGACCTTTGCTAACTCTGTTTAATTGATTTATATATGTATTTATTTCTGGCTGACTTACTTGCGGAGCTGGAGTTTCTTTTGTTATGGGAGTCAGCGGGGGTTTCCATCCCATTTCTGCTAGATTTTGCTGTTGTTCCTGCATTGTCCTAGCTCTCTCTAATTCTGGGATTACTGGTTCTGGAGGTTTAGTAGCTCTCACAAATCCAGGAGGATTTACAGGAATATCAGTACTCCTCATTGGAGGTGGAGAAGTAGGAGGACTAACTAATGG
>Ga0126377_10000575_pt1 | contig 22555 bp, 41 predicted proteins | sample PanSoiMetPlot_22_FD_92647 | JGI IMG/M metagenome (GOLD analysis project Ga0126377, IMG submission 92647) | Tropical forest soil microbial communities from Panama - MetaG Plot_22 | ecosystem: Environmental > Terrestrial > Soil > Tropical forest > Bulk soil | place: Panama | collected 2016-02-17 | reverse complement strand
CCCGATCCGCGCGAGTCGCGCGAACTGCGTGATCGCATGATTAAGGTGTGCGTGCTGGACGGCGCAATCCGGGTGAGCTGGGATGTGGCGCGGGTCTTTGCTGGGCCGCGCACGGTGACCATCGAACTCACCCGCGACGATCTGATAGGCAAGGGATCGCAGAACCTAGCCGACGAGCTGGATGATCTGGTCGCGCATCTCGCGCAGCTCACGCACGACGAAGCCGTGAAAGATGTGAACATCGGAACCACCAACATCTTCGTGTTGCCATGAAGAGTCGCATCAACCACAAGCCGGCGCAGAAGCTGGACATGCGAGAGCTGGCGCTGACGGAGCAGCAGGCCGACCTGATCCTGCAGCACCACAACGCGGTGCTCTTCGCGCAGCAGAAGCTGGACGCGGCCGTCTCGATGGTACTCGCTGCTCACGGTGTGAAACCACCCGTTGAGCTGGTCAAGATGACCAAACAAGCACTCACTGTTCGCGTACTGGAGGGGTGATGCAATTCACAATTCGCCTGATCGAATCGAGCGCAAATCCAGGTGTCGTCACCGCAGTTGCCGTGGGGACGGACGTGTCTGCATCGGGCGCTGATGCAGCCGAGGCAAAGACGAAGATCACCGAAGCGCTCCAGAAGTTTCTGGCTGGCGGTATGGCCACCCCGCCCCCGGAGATCACGAGCGACACGCTGGAGACAATCGAGGTAGAGGCTGTGCCCGCACCTGCACCTGCACCACCTGCCTAAGAGGTGAGCGATGGGGTTCTGGGATACCATCAAAAAAGTCGCCGGCACGATTGGCGACATCGGCAAGGTTGCCGCGCCCTTCCTGGGACTCACCGGAATCGGTACGCCGCTCGCCGCGATCCTGGGCGGCGCATCCGGGTTGCTCGGTACGCTGAACGACAAGGACCCATCGCTGCTCGGCGCGCTGGGCAGTGGAGCAACGGGCGCTCTTTCCGGCTACGCGGGCAGTCGGCTCTTTGGCGGTGGCGGTGGTGGCAGCACGCCGGCCGATGCCGGTCAGATCGCACGACTCGCAGCGCCGGGCATCCAGGGGATGGTGGGTGGTGGTGCGAGTGGTCCGCCCATGACCGCGGCTGCTAGCGGCGGCGGAAGTTCTAGCGTGCTAGGCAAGGTGTGGGATGCGATCAAATCGAATCCGGGCCTCGCGATTGGAGCGCCGCTCGCGATCATGAGCGCGATTGACTCGAGCCGCAAAGCAAACAAAGCGAGCGCGCGCGAAGATGAAATCTTCAACATGCAGAAGCAGCAGTTCCAGTCGCGCGAGCCGTTCCGGAATCTGCTCGGCACACAGCTCGTGAAACCGCCCCCGGACCCGGTGGACTACACGAACCAGTTCACGGACCTGGGGAATCCCTTCACACGCTCGCGCCTCGCTCGAGCGCTGGGGAGCTGATGGCAGCAGCGACAACGCAAGCAGTCCCCGTTGACCCGACGCAGGAAGCCATCGCCAAAGCAAGGGCGGCGGCTGGTGTTGTGCCGGGTACGGGCGTGGTGCCTGGAGTTACGGCTCCGGGCTCCCCGACAGCAACGACCGCGCAGTACAACACGCCGACGCAGCCGGTCGGTGTTGTGGCCGCGCCATCGATGACCGCGACTTCACCGGTGCCGGCTACGGCCGCGACGAATTACGGGTTCCACCAGGTCTACGATCCTAGCACGATCAGCGACATCAACCCGTACGGCTGGCGCACTGTAGCGAACGAAGGCTACCAGACGGTCACTGCACCGGACGGCGCCAACTACACCGTGCAGCAGCAGAACGCGGCTGCACTACAAGCAGCGATGGCGAGTGGCAACCAAAGCCTCATCTCGCAAATCCTTTCGCAGGATGGCACGATCCCCGGCTTCAGTGTGCGCGATCCGCAGACGGGCGAGCTGACACCCTGGGATGGCTCCTACACGACGACGCCGGCCGGCGGGACGGACGGAGCTGGGGGCACGCCCGGCGGCGGTACCGGTGGTGGTACCGGCGGGACGGGTGGGACAGGTGGAACGGGTTCATCCGGGCTGCCCGGCACAATTCCGTATCAGGACATCCGCAGTCAGCTCATCGCGAACACCTCGCCCTGGCAATCGCTAGCACCGACCGACATGACTCGGGTGCGCGATCTCATGGCGCAGGCGGAGAACCTGGTCGTCGGTCAGAACGCGCCGGATCGTCTGGGACTCGTCGAACGTGCGATGCAGCTCGCCCGCGAGCAGAGCCAGCCGCAGTACCAAACCGACATCCAGAACATCGGCAGAGCTGCCGGCGCGTTCGGCCGCATCGGCAGCGGCATCGTGAACCGGAATCTGGCTGACCTCGCAACAGAGCGTGAGCGCGGTTTCAATCAGCTTCGCGAAGGACTCACGATTGATGCGCTCGGCAAGACACTGCAGGATCGTCTCGATCAGGGCGGCTTCCTCACCGGCCTGGCCGGCCAGGAAGCGGACATCGGCCGCATCACGCGGAGCGAGCAGGAAGCCGAACGCCTGGCGCAAGCGCAGTACGAAGCCGCACAGCGCGGCGAGCTGCGTGACGAGCGCAACTGGCAGAACATCCTGCAGCAGCAAGGTCTCAGTGACTTCGAGCGCGGCAAGCTGCTGTCGGATCAGCTAGCAAACAGCGAATCCGCCCGGCAGAACGCCTGGATTTCGCAGCTCATCAGCGCAGCATACGGCCCGGCCGCGTTCACGTCCGGCAGCGGTGGCACGTCGCAGGCACCGGCGTTTGATCCGCGCGCGCTGGTCAACCTGATTACGTCGATGCGTCCGACTTCACAGGCAGCCTGATGGGAATTCTGGACACGGTGCTCGGTGTGGGCTCGGCGCTCTACCCGGTGGCCGGCGGCATCGCGGAAGGCTACAACCGCGTGCGCGAGCTTGAGCAGAAGCAAAGAGAGAACGACCTCGAGCGGCGCTACCGCGAGTCGATGATCGCGGAGAACATGGCGCAAGCCAACGCACTCGCAAACCGCAATCAGAACCGGCGCGCGTCGTTCGATCTGCTCAAGCAGAAATTCCCGGAGCGCTTCCAGGGCGTGCAGTTCGATCCTGATGTCAACTGGGGTGAAGAACTGATTCGGGCTACACGTCCGGCGACGCTGCCGGACATCATGGAGATGAACGACGAACAGTTCGGCAAATACTCGCAGCGCTACCAGCAACTGCATCCGCAACTGCCACCCGTAATCGGGATGGGTGCGCGCGACATGGGCACGTATCGCGAGCGGGTCGCAGAGAGAGAGGCGCTTGTCCGTGATGCGGGTCCGACTGCGGCCCAGCTTGCGACACAGGAAGACAGGCGTCAACAGCTCGCAGCAGAGACCGCCGCGAACACTCGCATCGTCAAGAACGGCGGCAGTGCTAGGGCAGCGCTCGAGCAGTTCAACCAGGAGCATCCGGAAGGGCGGGAAGAAAGTCCGCAGGTACAGCGCGAGCGCGCACACCTAACGGACAAGGCGACTCGACCGCTGACAAAGGACGAGGCGCGCGCGCAGATGCTGCAGCAAGTCTGGGGTGGTGGCGGTACACCGGCAGCACCACCAGCGCCGGCCAGGACTCCGCCGCCCCCACCGCCACCCGCAAAAAAGTCCGGGCCACTCAGTACAGCAGAGAAAGCGAAGATTCTGCTTTGGAAGAAAAACGATCCGAACATCTCGAGCGATGAAATCAAACGCAGGCTCGGGCGATGAACGGCGGCGATCCGGTCGATGAGTTTCTCGGCACGCTCGGCGCGGGCGATGATCCGGTCGATGACTTCATCTCGACCCTGCCCACACCGAAGCGCGGCGAATCCTTCCTGCAGGGCGTCAAGCGCAAAGCACGCGAGCAGGTGCAGCTCTATGGCCAGCAGCTTCGCGATGTGGGCGAAAGCGCGGCGGGTGCGGTCAAGGATTATGGTGGCGCCCTAGCACGCACGCTGCTCTATCCCACAGGGGATGTTGCGCCGACCCGTCCTGGTCGCGCCGGGCTCGAGCGGCAGTACCAGGCGGAGACAGCGCGCGCACAGGCCGTGACACCGGCACAAGCAAAGCGCACAGAGCAGCAGCGTCTGCAGGATGCGCTCGTCGCGTCGCGCGCGATTGGTTCGGCTGCGTTCCCGCTAGCAGAAACCGCAGAGACCGGTCTCGGTGGTGTGCTCAACGCAGCGCTCGGCGTCGAGCATCCCTTTCGGACCGCGTTCGAAGAGGGCGCCTGGGGCACAGCGAAGCGGCACATCCCCGCGCTCAATCAGTTCATCGAGGAAGGCAAGAAGACCGATCCGTTCTACGCCTGGAGCACAGACCTGCTGCTTTCTGCGCTAGCAAGTGGTGGCATCGAAGCCGGTGCGCGCGGCGGTATTCGTGCGCTCCGCACTCCGCGTGCAGCTCCCGTAGACTTTGGCACTGACTTCCCGCGCACGTTCATCGGTGAGCCCGGCGGGCAGATTCATGCAGGTGCGCGCCGCGAAGGCCAGCAAGCGCTCGAGCAGGAGCAGCGCAGCATCATCGACCGCGCACTGCGTGCACAGGAAGAAGAGACCGGCGCGCAGGAAGCGGCTGCATTGCTGCGCGAGAGACCGCAGCCCGACATCGGTCTCGTGACACGCAGGCCTCCGCGCGCGCTGTCCACGCTGGGTGAGGAAGGCGACATCTTCCAGGTGACGCCCGGAGCTGAACGCAGCACGCTGGTCAACCGCCCGCCCACGTCGCTCATCGAGCTAGCGTCTAGCACCAGGCGGCCGACGCCGGACGTGGTGCTGCATCCGACCGAAGGCGAACTCGCCGGTTTCCGCGATCTCGAGGCGCCGCTCGGCGGACAGTCGCCGGAGCGCGAGCTGCTCGACCGCATGGTGCGCCAGGAGCTGGGCGGTACGCCGCGCAGTGCTTTCCCGCGCATGGGTGCGGGTCCCGTCGAAGGCGTCACGATCAGCCAGCCCACCGGTCTCGAGGCGGTGCTCGAGTCGCTCCAGCGCCGGCCACCCCGCGAGCCGGCCGGTCTCGAGCGAGCAGGTCTTCGTGCCTTCCCGGAGGAAGCAGCTCCAGCACCGCGGCCAGAGCCCCCAGAAGCGCCCAGGATCGCGACGGAGCCGGAGCCTGCCCCAACCCCGCCACCAGAGCCGGAGCCCCCGCCAGCGCCCAGAGAGCCCGTCCCTGAAGCACCAGCGCCGGAGCCCGCACCAGCTCGTGCCGAACTGCCTGCGACCCGCCGCGTGAAGGGTGGCGATGGCGGTTGGGAATTCGAATACGGCGGCGCAACGCATCGCATCTACCGTGATCCTGTCGAAAGGACTTGGCACCTTGATGCGCCTGCGGAGATGCACACGTCCGGCGTGCTCGGCTACACCAAGCAGGAAGCGCTCGAGGCCGCCGTCCAACGCCTGGATCGTGAAGCGGCCGGGGGTGGTCGTGAGGCTGTGGCCACACGAGCAGCACAGCAGTCGGCGGCAGAGCTGCGGAATCTGGAGAGTACGCGGGTGGTCGAGACCGTACGCGCTCGTGTTGCGGAGTGGAAGAACGCGCTTCGCTTCCTCGATGAGTCGAGGTCAGGCGACGCAGCGTATCAGAGTGTGCTAGCCGAAGCGCCCAAGAGTCTGCGGCGCAAAGCCGCTGCGACCTGGCGCGGCACGGTCGAGCGTCGCATCGCGGAGCAGGAGCGCTACCTGGCGGAGCTGGAAGCGCCGCCCGAAGCACCCGGCATGACGCTGCAGACACCGGCCGCACTGGTCGGTGCAGCGGCCGGCGGCACGCAGGGCGACACTCCGGAAGAGCGTGCTAGGAACGCGGCGCTAGCAGGGCTCGGCATCTTTGCCGGCACCAGGGCGTTCCGTGCAGCTCCTGCCGCGGCTCGCGCGCTGACACCCGAAGTCGAGCGCGTGCTCGCCACGGTGTCGAAGGGCACGAAGCTGCCGGGCCGCGCGAGCTTCCGCGAGGGGGTGCACGATCTCTACCGTCGTCTCGTGGATGTGTCGCAGCCACTGCGCACGTTCGGTCGTGAAGTGGGCGGCGGTGAAGCGCTGAGTCACGAGGTCTCGCGTGCGGCCGGCTGGCGCGGTGCAGCGGAGTCGAGGCTCCGCACCAACTTCACGCCCGTACTCGAGTCAGCGAAGGGCGTCGAGGATGAAGTCGTCGCCCTGGCCACAGCAGAGCGCGCCATCGAGCTGAATCGCCGCGGGCTTGTCAAGACGCGCGAGCCGATTGCTACACACGAAGCGGTGGTACAGCAGCTCGGCGCCAACCCCCAGGTGCGGAACGCAGTGGACCAACTGCGTGCGTATTACCGCGAGCTGCTCGACGCGCGCCTAGCAAACGGCGTCATCACACAGGAAGCCTACGACAACATCCTGGCCAACAACGAAGCCTACATCCCGTTCCTGCGCGAGTTCGACCAGGCGGTTGAGGGTGCCGGTGCGGGCATGGGCGGTGACGGCCGCCTTGCTAGCACGCGCACCGGGGTACGTCGCATGAAGGAAGGCACGGCGACCAGCGACATCGTGAATCCGTTCGAGCAGGCGATCCGTGACACGCAGGAAACCGAACGCCGCATCGCGAAGCAGCGCGTCACGAACACAGTGGCGCAGCTCGTCGAGCAGAACCCGCAGGCAGCCGAAGGCTGGATTCGGCGGATCGACAACATCGGCAAGGCGCGCGAAGGTCGTGGCATCCAGGTGAACGTGGGCGGTCAGCGGCAGGCGTACGAAGTCATGGATCAGGGGATGCTCGATGCGTTCGCCGCGATGGAGCCGCACACGAACAACATCGTGATGAGGTTTCTGAGACTGCCCAAGCGTTTCCTGCAGTTCGGTATCACCACGATGCCGGACTTCATGGCAGCTAACGCACTCCGTGATGCCACCGCGGCAGCGCCGCAGGCGTTCAGGCGTTCGCTCACAGGAGGTGCAGCCGGCAGCGCAGTAGGTGCGGGGCTAGGTGCGTCGCTCGATGAAGAGAATCGGCTGCGTGGTGCAGCTCGAGGCGCAGCCATCGGCTTTGGTGCAGGCGCAGGCGGGATGCAGCTAGGACGCTCGCTCCTAGCAGCGCGCGACATCATCGGCATGTTCGGCGGTAACCGCGCGCTCTACGAGGAATTCCTGCGCGATGGTGCGGGCGGGATGTCCGAGTTCTACGGCAGGTCGGATAAGGCTGGGGACATTCTGCGCCAGCTCCAGGGCAGAAAATCGGCGCGCGATGTGGTCATGGCATTGCCCAACTTCCTGCACAACATCGGCGGTGTGATCGAGCAGGCACCGCGCTACCTGGCGTACCGGGAAGCTCGAGCCGCGGGCGCGACCGGTGCCGCCGCTGCGCACGCGGCGCGTGACATCTCCGTGGACTTCTCGCGCATCGGCAAGGACATGCGCGGTGTATCGCAGCTCAAGGCGTTTCTCAATCCGCAGGTGCAAGGTCTCGACAAGCTCGCGCGCATGGTGAAGAACCCGCGCACTGCAGCGATGGGCACGGCCATGTTGACGGCGCCGTCGATAGCGCTCTGGTCGATCAACAAGGACAATCCCGAGTATTGGAAGCGAAGCCAGTTCGAGCGGAACATGTACTGGCTCGTGCCGAAGGATGATGGCAAGAACTTCTACAAGATTCCGAAGCCGTTCGAGTTCGGGCTGATCTTCGCGTCGGCGCCGGAGCGCGTGCTCGACTTCCTGTACCAGAAGGACCCCGGACGCGTGAAGAGTATGCTTGCGGAAGTGGGCGTGGACCAGGCGAAGAACCTGTTGCCGATCCCGACTGCAGCCATGCCCTTCCTCGAGAATTACGCGAACAAGGATCGCTTCGGGAATCCGATTGTGCCGGCCGGCCAGGAGCGGTTGCCACCGGAGATGCAGACGGGCTCGCGGCCGTCGATTGTGGCGCGCAAGGCTGGCGAAGCTCTCGGCATGTCGCCTGCAAAAATCGACCAGGTGCTCGAGGGTTACACAGGTTCGCTAGGACGGACCGGTCTAGCAGCAGTGACGGCGGCGTTTTCGCCCAACGATCAAGGCGCGAACGCACCCGGCATTCCAGGCTTCACGGAACGCTTCCTGACGAATCCTGCACTCGTGACGGAGCCGGAGCGCGTCATCAAGCAACGCCTCAAGAAGGGCGAGCAGATTTACGCGGGACTTGATGCGGCGATGGAGCAGGGGCCCGAAGCGTTCCGCCGCTACGCGCTCAAGCACAGGAAAGAGCTTGAGGAATACATGCGCATCATGGCGGCTGGCGACATCACTGACACCGGGACGGAGCTGCGCGGCGCCGTATACGAGGCACCTGGCAGGTCCGGACAGGACAAGCGTGAAGCGCTACAGCGTCTCAACAACCTGATCGTACAGCAGCTCCAGGCGGGCGGCTTCACTCCGCGCATGGGCACTCCGCGCTAATCTCGCCGCCGCTTGTCAATCTTCTCCGCTTGCGGAAACGCGTGCGCCATTTCGTCCGAAAGCGCATCTTCGGTTTCGCCAAAAAAGATGTACACGTCACCGGGCAATCCCAATTCGGTGAGGTCCACCCGGATCGGCTTGCCGGACACGAGTCGCGTGACATTCTCGCGCGACAGCCCGAAGAGCAGCGCCACTTCGCCATCCATTGTCTGACCGCGTGCTTTCAGCATTCAGTTCTCCTTCCTGTTCATCTGTCGCAGCAGTTGCCGCGCGCGGTTTATCATGCGGCGATCCTGCTCCGTCATACCATCGAGGTCACGGCCGACCGCCATCCGCAGCGACAGGTCCGCGTTGAACACGTTGATCCCTGCGCACCTGATGCAGATGGAGAAGTCGCCCGCCTTGGGCTTCACGTTGTCGCCCATCCACTCGCCCGCACTATCAATCGCGTGGCGACACTGCGGGCAGGACGTGAGCGGTGTTCGGTAGGTGTTGTCTTTCATGTGACGTACGCTCTCGCGCGTAAGAGACGGGCAGCCACGCCTAATCGGTGGCACTCCCTGCAGGGAGAACCATCGGCCAGCTCGTGCGTGCCGTAGCAGCACGGACAGTTCTGTTGTTGAAAGTCGAGTTCGTCGGCTAACGCTTCCAGGCGTTCAGCGGAACTCTCGTGAGGGTCAGCGCTGCACCACGCGCCCAGGTCACGCCACTCCATGATACGCCCGCACTGCGGGCACTCGATGAGATCACCGTGCGCAGGTCTGGTCTCTAGCGACATCTCCTGTACGTGCGAGATGCAGCAGAGCAAGAGGCCGCGAACGAACACGCGACGTTGCAGATCGAGCGCATCGGTGAGCTGGTCAAGCCGGGGATAGTGGATCATGGTGCACCGTGCTTCTGCGCATCATGTTCGACTCACCCGCTGACCGGCCTTCGGCCAACTGTTCTAGCTCGTTGATGGCCTGCGATGCAAACGCGTAGGCGGCACCCTTGGCATTCACGTACTTGCTAGCCTGCCGTACGGTCGGCTCGACGCCGGCCAAGTGACACGCGCGCCGGAAAATCGGATTCTCCAGAATACGATCCAAGCGCATCGAGCGAGCTTCTTCGGTCATCTGTTGGTCGTTGAGTCGAATCACCTAGTCCTCCTTGGTTGAGTAGCCACGGTCAATCAATTCGGCCCTGGTGAACGGCCGCTTCTTCTCCTGCCCACGGTGCGCTCGCGCGTCGTGCCCGTTAATCTCGCAAATCGGGCAATGGGTCGTGTCGCTAAACTTGGCGCTGCCGGTCGAGCGACCCCGCGTGCCGTTGCCCGCGCGGCCTGTGCGCTGGCGCCATGCCAACTGCTTTTGGCGTTTCGCTTCGCGCATCTCAGGACTCATCTGGAGTTTGGGCTTGTCGGTGGTGGCGAAGATGGGCGCGAACGGATCAGCTACGGGGGACGCCTCGTGTCCGTTGCTCTTCTCGCTCTCCCCGTCTGACGGCTCGTAGCCAAGCTGACGCAATTCCAGTGTACTCGCCTTCATGAACTCCTTGCGCTCCTTCTCCTGCTGCGCGACGAAATCCTTTCGCTTTTTTAAAAGATCAGCGATTGCGCCCTTTCTCATTCCATCCAATTCGCGGCGCATCTTCTCAAACTCGGCCATCTTGTTACGAAATTCTTCTGCTGGCGCTAACGAAATTGCCTCAATCGTGCTCATATTCCACACGCTCCTTGTGTGAGGGTAGGTAAAATTACCGATAGCCCAAAGACGTACTGATCTGTACCGTGCCGCGCCGACTGCTCTCGGTCCGATGGAGGTAAAACGTGAGAGCACTCTTTCGCTGGCCGCGGATTATTCACCGTTACTCCGCTTCCGCGCAGGCGAAGACTCGACCGCCGAAGGTCCCACACGCTTCCCGCGCTTCTTCCCCGGCGACGGCGGAAGAGCGCCACCCGGCGAAGTGGGTGGAGCGTCCGTACCTGAAGTTGGAACGTTAGCATCGATGTAGAACCTCACCTTGTAGCTGCGCAGCAAGTCCTCGATCTGTCGCAACGTCCGCACGCCTTCTTCGGACCAACTATCCCGATATGACATTTCGTGCAGGGTAAGCATGACTTCATCAATCGCTCGGTAATGAAAGGCTAGCGTAGATATGCGTAGCCAAATCTCGTGAAGCTCATGCTCTTCTCGCGCTTCATCACGCATCGATGCTAGGGTTTCTTCGAGGGATTCAAACCATACGTGCGAGCGATGCTCAACCACTCTGCTTGCTGCGGGATCATGCTTTTGTGAGCGGGGCCACTCAGGAAGGCGACCATGCTTTTGCATAGCCTTGTGAACTGCAACGCGCGTCTTTTCGCCTAGTCGCGTCCAGTCACCGTGGCGCCATCTGCGAATTGTCTCTTCATGGATGTCGAGTAGCTCTCCTGCCGCCGCGATAGATAATCCAGTCGTCCAGGCTAGCGCGGTTTCAACATAAAGCCAATCGGGAATGCGCGACATCACGCGGCTCCTTGTGAGGTTGTATTACATCGGTCCATGTGAACTTAACTCCCAAGCCTTGAATCGGTCACAGCACCGACTTCGTACACCACATGAGGCTCTTGCGGCACTCAGGTCTCCCACATAACATATCTGGCAGATGGAGCAGATGCGGAGTATGCAGAAGAAAAGGTAATTGTGACGCCGAAGGACCGCAACAGTAAGCGGGACGTAGGCGGCGACTTGATGGATCAGCACGAAGTGTCGCGCTACCTGGGGCTGACGCTGAAGCAGATCGAGTACAAGGTTCGCACCAGGCAAATTCCGTTCATCAAGCTGGGCCGCACCACTCGCTTCCGTAAGAGTGACATCGACGACTGGGTGCAGGAGTTTCCGGCCCTGGTTGCCCGCAAGCGCAAGCCACGGAGACGTGCGTCATGAACCTCGTGACCGACATCTCCTCGAAGCTGAACGACCTGCTGCACGGCGAAATCCACCCGACGATTGGGCTCCACCGCGACATTCCCGAAGAGGAATACCACCGCTGGCACGCGGTCAGCAATTCCTGGCTGAACCTGCTGCTAGCAAGCCCCGCGCATCTGCGCTACGCACTCGAGCATCCGCAGGATGAGACCGACTCGCTACGCGTCGGCAAGGCCGTGCACCGCGCAGTGCTCGAGCCGGAGCGTTTCGACGAGCTGTACATCCGCGGCCCGGCCGGCAACTGGACACACGTCGGCCCCAAGGCGGAAGTCGCGTCACTGCGTGCACGCTTTCCCAAGGGCATCGTGCTCAAGCCCGACGAGTACGACCAGATCATCGCAGCTCGTGACGCGATCCAGGAGCACCCGCTTGCTAGCAAGCTGCTCGACAATCCCGAGTACGGCTACGAAGTCTCCGCCTGCTGGCAGTACAGTGACGCGGCCGGCGAACTCAAGTGCAAAGCGCGCGCTGACATCCTGCGCCCGGACCTGGGCACCATCGTAGACATCAAGACTGTGCAGAGTGCAGCGCCGCACGCGTTCGGTGCATCGATGTACCGCTACGGCTACGTGCGGCAGGCTGCGTTCTACCTGGATTCCTTCAACGCGGTCTTCGATCCGCCGCACACGGTGTTCGAATCGTTCGCGTTCATCGTGATCGAGAAGGGACCGAACCTGGTCGCCGTGTACGAGGTGAAGCCGGACGACCTGGCGCGCGCGCGGCTGCAGTACCAGCGCCTGCTAGCACTCTACGCCGAGTGTGCGTACACGAATCGCTGGCCGGGCTATCCGGAAGAGATCAGGTACATCGACCTGCCCGACTGGGCGACGGTCGCTCTCTACGAGGAAGGGTGGTCATGACGAAAGAATCGACTGCGCTAGCAACGCAGGAGCCTAGCAGCAACCTGCCGGCGCTCGACGCGAGCACTGCGCTCACGATTGCGCAGGTGGCGGATGAGATGAAGGCGATGGTGATAACGGCGCACCACTTCCCGCGCGATGAGAACGCGGCGTTCAGCAAGATCATGAAGGTGTGCGAGCGTCCCGAGTTCGCCATCAACGCGGCCTACCGCTTCCAGCGTGGCGGCAAGGAGATCAAGGGCCCCTCGATCCACCTGGCGCGCACGGTTGCTAGGATTTGGGGCCACATGCGCAGCGGCTTCCGCATCATCGAGGATACCGGTGACGAGCTGCACATCGCCGGCTGGGCCTACGACGCGGAAGCGAACAACTACGCCGAGTCACCCGACCGCTTCAAGAAGCTCGTGCAACGGAAGGTTGGCAACCCGCCGACGACGCGCTGGGTCGAGCCCGACGAGCGGGACCTGCGCGAGCTGCGCAATCGCCGCGGCTCCATCTGCATGAGGAACGCGCTGCTCCAGCTCCTGCCCCAGGACATCGTGGATGCTGCGCTCGAGCGCGCGGAAGATACGCTGCGTCGTTCCTCGAGAGGCGAGCTGGACCAGAACCGGACCGATACGATCCGGAAGCTGGTCATGAGCTTCGATGAGGTGGGCGTCAACGTGGCCATGCTAGAGCAGCGGCTGGGGCACGCCATCAACCTGGTCACATCCGACGAGGTGGCGGAGCTGCGCGAAGTGTACCGCTCGATCCAGGACGGCAACACGACGCGCGAAGATCACTTCGAATTCGCGAACCCGTTCGCCAGCCAACAGTCCCCCTTGCACGCGAAGGTCCAGGATCAGCAGTGAGCCCCCGCCAGCAGCGCGACCTGGTTGAGTGTGTCGTTGACATCGAGACCGTGGGTCCCTCGTGGGAGTCCATCGACGAAGAGACGCGCATCTACCTCGAGAAGCGGGCGGAGCACCGTACGCACAACCCGGACACAGCCGAAGCCGATGCTAGGGATCACCTCGCGCTAGACCTGGGGCTCGCAGAGATCGTGGCCATCGGGCTGCACCCGCAGGGACGCGGACAACCGCACGTGCTGCTCCGGGCGCCGGTGCAGGTGGATTCGAAGCGCGGTGTCGTGCAGTGCTACAAGTCGGAGAAAGACCTGCTCTCCCGTTTCTGGCATGTGGTCAAGAACGTGGGTCGCGTTATCACGTACAACGGCCGCGGCTTCGATGGTGCGCATCTCATGGTGCGCAGTGCACAGCAGGGCGTTCCCTGCGCGCGCGACCTGATCGGCTACCGCTACGACATCGCGGACAACTGCGATCTCATGGACTGTCTTTCGTTCTTCGGTTCGATACGGGACAGCTACTCCCTCGATTGGTGGTGCCGGCGCTTCGGCATCGCGAGTCCCAAAGCCAAGGGGATTACGGGCGCTGATGTCGGCCGGCTCCACCGCGAGGAACGCTACGCCGAGATCGTTGACTACCTGTTCGACGATCTCGAGGCCACGAGCGCGCTCTTTCAGCACCTCATCCCTCTGCTCTCTCACTTCAAGGGTGGCCCGCTGCGACCCATCCAGGAGCTGCTATGATTCCGCTGTGGCGCAAGAAAGGCGAGCATGGTCTCTGGCACGTCTTCGACAGTGAGAGTTCGCCGCGCAGCGTGTGCGGGCACGTTCGCCTTCTGCTGACGACGGAGACGACGCACGAGCAGCCGGACGAACACACGATCTGCGCATCCTGCTTGCGCGTGCTAGCAACGCCGGCCCGGAGGGTCACGTGAGCAGTGACGAAGAAACGGATCGGCTGCCCGAATTCCTGGCGGCGGCGTTCATCGCTGCGCATCTCGGCGTTACGCTGACGCACGCCCACCGCCACTACGTGAAGCGGATGCCGGCGCTCGGTGAGTATTGGGTGCACGTCGCCGCGCAGATACGCGCAGACATGAGCGATCACATGGGTCGAATTCTGGGAGGGCAAAGTGCAGAACGCTGAAGCTGCGATTGCAGCCGGCCTAGCAGAGTGGCGCGAGTACGAAGGCATCGGCCGGGTGCTGGTTGCGATCCCGCTGCGGAAGGGTCAACGCGATGGCTGACTTCTGCCGGCAGTGCGCGCTGGATTTGTTGGGCAAGGACTTTCATGACCTTGCGTTTCTGGGGTCTCTGCACGGCGAGTACCAGAAGCTGGAGCCCGGACACGGCTGGGCTGTCATCTGCGAAGGGTGCGGCTGGATTCTCGTGGACGAAGCCGGCAACTGCATCTCGGATGACTGCTTCGAAGAGCACGGCAAACGCAAACTTCTCGCGCGGGGTGAGTCATGAGCAACGTGCACGTGCACACGCTGTCGATGAATCGGCGGCAGCTTGTCATCATGATGCTGCTCATGGAGGTGGGCGCCGAAGTCTACGGCCACGAGGTGGCCGGCGTGCCCATGACCAATCTCGTGATCGAGAACGTGGACATGCTGGAGAACGGCGACCTGCGCGCGGAAGAGTACGAGCTGATTCACAAAGCGCTAGCCAGGATGCTGAACGAATCCTGCGCGTGTGGGTCCGCGTGAGACGCTACAAGCTGGTGCTCTCGGTAGCAGACGACGGAATCACGGTTACCGCCGTCGAGCCCGTAGGATTTGATCCGATTCCGGTAGCGCACATCCTGATCCTGGCCGAATTCCTGACTGCGAACGGCGTGAGTGTCGAGAGCTGGCTTGACCGCGAAGAAACCGCATCCGGATTACCTGGCGCACCCTGACCACCAGTGGCAGGGCGAGCTGCTAGGTGCGCTCCTGCCGGCGCTCACGCTCGAGCTGGCCACGCACGACAACGTGGGCTCGGTGTGGCGGGTGCTGCGGGGTGGTGCGCTGGTCTCGCTAGGACGCGACGGCGAGAGCGGCAAGCGTGTGCTCCGCATCCGGCGCAGCTCGTGCAAGGATGAGGACGCGAAGCAGAAGTTCCTGCTCGAGGTCGATGTGTTTCGTAGCAAGCTTGGTGTACGCAAGTGGGCACGCGAGATCGACCGCGAGACAAAGGGCATCGGCGTGCTCCTGCTAGAACCCTAACTTTCCGCACCTGCCTCATCTGCCGCTATTGACTCTCAGATTTCCTGACGCTAGCGTGCACACATCGAAGGGCGCGCCGACGCAAATTTCGACAAGCACCGGTCGTGAGGTAGCGACCGCGTAAGCAGGCGAATATCGGCAGGCGAGTACGTCAAGCTCGCGGGTCTCTCTGAGAGTTCAGAGAGGCGCGCGAGCTTTTTCTTTTGGGGGAACTCATGCTGCGCATCGGCTTCTGCAGCAGCCCGGATCAGGGCGATGTCCTGGTCATCACCATCGAGGAAGAGGACCTCGAGCACCTGCACAACGGCGAGATGGCGTCGGCCGAAGTGGACCTGCTAGGACCGAAGCCCGCTCGTGTCATCTTCGCACGCGTCCAGAACGACGCACACTTCCACAAGCTGGTCGAGCAGGCGCACAACGCCCTCATCGCCTTGCGCAGCACACCGGCGAGGAACTGATGCGCTACCCGGAAGAGGATCACCCGAACTGTCCGCACGCATCGAAGCTCTCTCGCGCAATCTTCGCGAACGGATCGGTGCACGTTGCGTATGTGTGCGAGCGTTGCTGGTATCAGTCGCAGTGGCTGGACCAGAAGGAGCTGCGCGCGCTGGGTGTCAACATCGATGAGCTGCCGCTCTGGTGTGACTACCGTGCGACGCGTCCTAGCAATCCGAACCAGCTCGGGCTGGGGCTGTGACACTGCGTGAGCTGACGCAGACCTGGCGTTCCACCGCAGAGCGCATGAGCGAATACGGTGCGCTAGAAGCTGCGCGCACGCTAGCAAAGTGTGCGGATGATCTCGAAGCCTGGTGCGATGAACTGCTGTCGCCGGCGGAAGCAGAGAGTGAAGGTCTCGGTGATGCAGAGACGATTGCGCGTAAGCTGCGTGCCGGTCGGCTGCACAATCATGGACGCAAATTCAATCCGCGCGTGCGACGCGGGGACTTGCTTCGCGTTTCGGATGATGCGACATCTTTAGCACCCGCTGTCACACGCAACGCAATTCAAACCATGATGGAGAAACGCTGACGATGGCGAGCAGCAAGAAGAGCAACAAGGTGCTGTACTCCGTAGGTGAATACGGCAGCACGGTCAACCTCATCCGTCGCGCGCGTTCGCCGTATCTCTACCTGCGCGCAGGTACCAAGTGGACACCGCTCAAGCACAACGACGTGGAGCGCGGCAAAGAGCAGGCACGCGAGCTACACACGACGCTGGAATCCACCGCCAAAGCGCAAGCGCTGGGAGCGACCACAATCGGGATGGTCTTCGCTCGCTGGGAAAAGGTGAAGACGCCGGCGATGGCCCGGCCCAAGGAAGATCAGCGCCGGCTCGACTTGTGGCAGTGGTTCCTGGGCTCCGACATCGATGCGCACACGGTCGGTCGCGATCTGATCGACGACTTCGTGGAGCGGCGGAAGCGTGGGCTAGGCGAGTTGCGTTTCTCTGGCGAGGACAAGCAGCCGTACCGGTTCGGTCCGGTGACACTCTACACGGTGGGCGCCGATGTGAAGTGGTTGAAGCAGGTATTCAAGTGGGCCACGCAGACATCACCTCCGCTGCTCCGCTTCAACCCGCTCGCGTTCGCAGACAAGGACTACCAGCGCAAGTTTCTGAACAAGAACAAGCGCCAGCCCATCGCATCGCAGGATCACTTCGATGATGTGCTCAAGGCGTGCGCGAAGATCGAGCCGCGCTTCAGCTACTGGCTGCGCTTCGCCAACGCGCTAGGCTGGCGCGAAACCGAATTGAACCACCTGCGCTACAGTGCGTTCAACAAGCGCGCGAAGAAGGTGAAGTATTGGAACCCGAAGACGGACTCCAGTTGGGATGTGCCGCTGACGGATGAGGTGCGGGGTGTGCTGGACGACTTCCTGCGCGACTTCCCCGGCGTCGGTGACACCTGGATGTTTCCGGCTCCCCGCGCGAAAGGCTGCTGGCGGGACAAGTACCCGAACAAGCTGATTCGGCAGGCGGAGAAGGCGGCCAAGGTGCACGAGCACTACCCGCCCCATGCCTTCCGCCGGAAGTGGGTCACGGAGCGGCTCGCATCGGGCGCCAATCCGAAGGCGGTGGCGAAGGCCGGCGGCTGGGCTTCGGTCCGGACGCTGGACATCTACAACAAGCCAAGCGATGAGATGGTGTTTGAGGCGGCGAGTAATCCGGTGCGTTTGCGCCGGCAAGCTCAAGATGTGTAGCACAATCTGTAGCACAATCTGTAGCACGGAGAGGGGCGGAAGGCGGGAAAATCGTTGGGAGAGTAAGTGGACCTGAGCGGGCTCGAACCGCTGACCCCCTGGTTGCAAATTATGGCCGGGGGTTTTCCGCCCCCGGCAGTGTGCCGGCTTTCCCTCTGTAAGGCCGACGAACCGCCCGCCGTGAACTCCCCGTTTTTCCCTCTGGATCGAGTGAATCTGTAGCACAAACTGTAGCACAGATTTCGGGGGTGAACGATGGGCTTCCACGAGTGCTCGAAAGGCTGGGACCTGCGCTGCATGACGGCAGCCGGACAGCGCTGCACCTGCCGCTGCGGCGGCGTCAACCACGGTAAGCTTCGGGGTCAGCCGCTGCCACCCAAGCGGCCGCGCCGGCGCAAGCGGTGGGTTACGGGCGAGCTGTTCCCGGAAGCTGGCGCGCCGGTCGCGGAGCCGATGCAGTGGCCGGCCCTGGAAACGGTCTAGGATTCGATATGAGCGCGAGAGCGGTGGACCCCGGTCAGGTTAGGGCCGGCCCTCAGATCGCGTGGCTGGCGGGATTCCTGACCGGTCTGGACCCGGATGCAGAAAGCCGCCGCACCCCGGAAGAGGATGCGGCGGCTTTGCGTTCGATGATTCTGCTAGTCAGGGATTGGCTGCACCGTTTCGATTCAGCGCTCCGCATCGACTACGGCGAAGACTTCCGCTAGTACACCACCACGAACGCGGCAACCCAACCCACCGGGGCCTGCGTCATCACTGCCTGCCATACGCCCCCGGTCATGCCTACGTAGCACCACGGGCTCGTGGTTGAGAAGGCATCGGAAACCACGATCCAAACTACCGGGCCGGTCGGATCAGTTACGTAGCAGGCGAGCGACGGCGGGCGCGTTGGGTCTGTGCCAACCGCTGCGGGCAGGGTCAAGCGAGCCCGGCCGTCCGAAGCCACCTGAACGATGTAGTTGAGTCGTGTGCCGGGACCACCAGGACCCTGCGGACCGGCCGGACCGGGCAGTCCCTGCGGACCCTGCGGACCCTGCGGACCCTGAGTGCCCTGCGCTCCTGTGGACCCCTGCGGCCCGGCTGGACCCATCGGACCTACCGCACCTTCGCACGCCGTGACGAGCAGCACCATCGCTGCAAGGATACTACGCTTCATCGCTTCGCTCCTTGGATTTTGGGGAATTTGGGGAAAACGGGGTGAGCCAAGTTACGGCGTCACCCCCAAAGTGTGTCAACCCTATCCGTTGTCCTCATGCGCGGCGTAGGTGCCAAGCCACGCCAGCATCGCGCGCTTCGTGCTCGGGATCATGACCAGTTCGATGTCAGCGCTGGCGGCGTCGTCGTCCTTGTGATCCTTCATCCACTCGCGCTGCTTCCGCTCCGCTTCGTCTTTGCTGGCGAACCAGACGTAGCCTTGGTGGCCCTGGTCCGTCTCGACCAGCGAGACCCGATAGAACTTCATACCGTACCTTCCTTCGCCCGGCGCTTCTGCTTCTTGAACAGCCGGTGCATGATGACCGGATCGAGCAGGAGTTGCTCCGCCCAGTCGGGAATTGGATTGAAGCCTAGCTCCCACTCTGAGACTGTCTGCTGCCCCACCCGTAGCGCGTCGGCTAGCGTCCCTTGCGTCACATCCCACCGGCCGCGTAGCTCGCGCAGTTCCGCCCCTTGCATGTCGTCAGTCATCTCCGTCCGGTGTGAAATCGAGGTGCGTCTTCTTGTAGCTGTGCTTCTGCCAGCGCTGGCGGATGTCGGCCACCGGATCGTAGCCATCATCCCAAAGCTCAATCGCTAGGAAGACAAAGAACACGAGCGGCGACAGGACGATGGCCCACCCCAGGATTTGCCGGATCATGCGCCCTCCTGCAGGATCGTCTGCTCGTGCCAGTGGCGGATGGCATCTTCGTAACTGCCGTTCATGAGCGTGAAGCCCATGAGCCACGCCTGCGGTATCTCGTGGGTCCGCCCATCCACCGTTGCGGTGATCGTGACGGGTACGGGTTTCTTCATACGTTGTTCACCTTGGTTGCGCGCGCTAGCACCCTAGCCCGCTCAGATTGTGAGAGGTCAGAAATCTCGGCTAACACACGCAGCGCATAGCGCCGCTCGTGCTCTACCGTAAAGGTTTTGTTCGGGGATCGCCGCGTCTTGCCGGCTGCTGCCAGTACCTTCTTGCGCACTTCCGGTTCCAGGTCGTTAATCGTTAGAGGCTTCTTGCTCACGCTTGCTCCTTGCGGTCTCTCAGGTAATACGGGATGCGGTCGATGATGTAGGGTGTGTAATCGTTGTAGAGCCCGCGCCGGCGCCAGATGTCACGGATCGTGGCCGGATACCAGCGCGGGGATTCCTTCGCGTACCAGCCTTCCGCCATCATCATCTTCGCAATCTTCTGGAAGCTGTGCCGGCGCACACCCCACTCGTTCGCTTCGCGGCGCAGCTCGAGCACTCTAGCAACCGCGGCCAGCTCGTGGTCGATGATCGTGTCTCGTGACGGAGCTGGTGAACCAAAGCCTAGCAGCGGCTTGCCTAGCCGGCGCCCGTTCTGCTTCAGGTACTGAAGCGCGCGCTTCGTGTTCTGGCCGATCAGCCGGCGCTGATACTGCGAGACGGTGACCAGCACTGACCACATCATCTCGCCTTCCGGACTGCTCGTGTCGATGGGACCCACCTGCGTTTCGATCACATGCAAGCCGATCCGTTGCCGGCTCCACTCGGCCGCTGTTTGCACGCCATCGACGGTGTTGCGAAAGAGACGGTCCAGCTTGACCGTGATGACGTGCTCGACTTCCTTGCTGGCAACCGCCTTGAGCAGTTGCTTGCCCGCAGGCCTGGTCGCGAGCGGCTTGCCGGCAGAGACACCCTCGTCGCTGAACAACGTCAGTTCGTAGCCGTGCTGCTGGCAGTATTCTTCGATGCGTGCAGCTTGAGCGGCGAGAGAGATGCCCTCCCTCGCCTGCTCCGTTGTGCTGACGCGGATGTAACCCGCGGCTTTCATCGTGGCCTGCTGTCCGGAATGCGGGTGGCGATGTGCTCTTCGTACTCTTCCTTGGTGCGTGGGATGATGCCTTCGAAGCCGTTGCGCTCCAGCCTGTACGGGTCATTCTCCGCGTGCCGCTCCGCACCTTCCGCACTCTTGAGCGCAAAGCGCACGCGTTCCAACGTCTTCACAGCCTTCGCCTGCTTGAATAGTTCGCGGGCCTTCTTTAGGTGCATGATCCCCTCACGCACCATCTCTAGCCGTAGCTGTGCCTCGACAAAGGCTCGTGTTGCTTCTGGTGTTCTCATCGCTCTTGCTCCTTGCTGTCGTCGGTCGTGATGCTCACTTCGGGCACGTCGTTGCGCGCCAGTTCGCTCATCAATTCGTCGATGTCTTCGTAGAACCACGCGAGCACCTTCTGCATCTGCTCCGGCGTGTCGGCCTTGAACGTGACTACGACTCTGCGTTGCTCGCTCATGCTAGCTCCTTGCGTTATTCGTCAACCATATCATGGTAACACCCGTTCGGGTATTTCTCCAGCGCCGCCAGAACGGCGCGCGTGCAACTGTCATACAAAGCAAACGGCGGGTCGCCCCGCCGCTGCTCTGCCTTCTCGCGCTCCGCGCGTGCAGTGGTCGTCTTGTTCAGACGCCACCACACATAACGCGGGTCGCGTGGGTTTCGCCGGCTCAATATTCCTCCGGCAACAGGATGACCGTGCTGCTCCGGTCCGCTTCCGTGATGATCCAGATGCGGAAGTCTTCCGCTTCATAGGCGGACAGAATCCGTGAGCCCTCGATCAGGGCCGCGTCGTTCGCGGCCTTGTCGTTCTTGCTCACGTTGCCCCAGTCACAGCGCGCATGTCTGGCCAGGAAGGTGAAGGGGTGCAGGTTCCGCTCTAGCAGTTCCTGCATCGCGCCCTGCGTGATGGCGATTTGCCCAAGCCGGAAGGGCAATGTGATGCGCTCGTTGTTCATGTTGAAGGCGACCATGCTACTCTTGCTCCTTGCGTTTGATGATGCGTTGGAACAGCGCCGGAAAGCGCTGCGGATGTTTTGCTAGGTAATTCATCTCGCGGCTACCTAGCCGACCGCGTTGGATATTCCGAACGATGCGCTCTTCATCGTTCGGTTTCTTGAGAAACGACAGGCAGGTTTTGGCGCAATCTTCGCAAACCCAAAACGTTCCGTGCGGGGCGCGCATGGGGAACGTGGCCACGCCTGGTCTTTGTGTTCGCACTCGCATTTCATGCTAGCGCTCCGGGGAATTGCGTGCGGATGCGCTCTTCTAGCTGCTCGAGAATTTTCTCTTTGTTGCCCTTCCAGCCGTACAGCTTCTTGAGAGCAGCGCTCGTGCTCTGGCTGAAGCGGATGCCTTTGATTTCCAGTTGCAGCCGGCCGCGCAACGACAGCAGCCGGTACAGTTCGATGTGTTCGCCCGTAATGACCATGCCACCACTGGGCAGTTGTTCGATGCTCATGCTCTAGCTCCTTGCGTTATGCGTCAAAGTAGGGTGCGTCCCAGTTGATTTCGTACGGCGTTGTTTCCTCTTCCTCTTCCTCCCCGTCGTCCGTGCGCTGGATTAGCGTTGCTAGCGACCAGCCACAGAGACAGATCAGCGCATCGTCTAGCAGCTTCTTGCCGGCCTCGTCGGCCTCTTCGTACAGCGCGCGCAGCTTGCGCGACTGCTTGCTTGGGTCTTCGTCATCCGTCTGCATCGCGTGCAGCACGCGTCCCAAAATCGTTTCGTCCGTGAACATCGCTCTAGCTCCTTGCGTTCTAGCTGTGAGAGTAGCCATCGGCTTCGATGCCGATGTACATGCCGTGCCAGCCGGGAATGCCTACCCAGTTCTGCAGCGGTGTCGGCGCGATTGCGTTCGCGAGGAACGCGTTCCAGTCGTGCGTGTGCTGCCGCGTCCACAGCTCGTGCATCTTCTCGCGCTGTGCTGCGGTGCAGCTCTTGAATTGTTCTAGCGTCATTGCCCCTCTATTCCGTTGTGTGCGGGGCGCCCTAGCGCGCCCCGCTGGTCAGTCTGTTGTACTCGCGGATAATCCGCTCCGCGCCCCATTCACCGCGCTCTGAGGCGTGCACTGCGCCCAAGGCCAGGTCATAGCGTGACTCGGCTAGCTCGGGCAACTTCTGAACGATGCTCTCCTTGTT
>Ga0126377_10000574_pt1 | contig 22581 bp, 30 predicted proteins | sample PanSoiMetPlot_22_FD_92647 | JGI IMG/M metagenome (GOLD analysis project Ga0126377, IMG submission 92647) | Tropical forest soil microbial communities from Panama - MetaG Plot_22 | ecosystem: Environmental > Terrestrial > Soil > Tropical forest > Bulk soil | place: Panama | collected 2016-02-17 | reverse complement strand
GAAGCGCGCGAAGCGGCGCTCGAGCCGCGCAAACGGAATGACTTCGACCGCTACCACCTCAATCGCTGGACGAATCAGGCGACGGCGTGGATTCCCCTCGAGTGGTGGGACGCCTGCGAAGGGCCGCTCGAGGACGCTGCGCTCCTGGAGCTCGAGTGCGCCGCCGGGCTCGACCTCGCGCAGAAGTGGGACCTCGCGGCCTTCGTCGTCGTGTTCCGCCGCTACCTCGAGGCGGCCGCCGCGAGCGCCGTCGACATCCAGGCCGAAAACGAGGAGGGGCAGATCGTGACGAAGCGGATCTCGCTCAATTACCACCTGGCGGTCCGCCCGTACTTCTGGATTCCCGAAGACACCATGCGCCAGCACGAAAAGCAGGACGGCGTCCCCTACGCGCGGTGGGTGGACCAGGGCCTCGTCACGAAGACAGAGGGCGCCGTCATCGACTACAGCCGGATCTACACCGATATCACCGAACGGATCGTTCCGCGCTATCCTCGTCTGAAGCAGGGCACGATCGGCTACGACCCGGCGTTCGCAACGGACCTGGCCACGAAGCTCCGCGACCTCGGGCACCTGCAGGTGGTCGAGGTGCTGCAGAACTACAAGATGATCTCGGAGCCCTCGCAGATCGTCGAAGCGCTGATCAAAGGGCGGCGCGTGACCCACGACGGGCACCGCGTGCTGCGCTGGAACTGGGAGAACATTTCCATCAAGACGGATGACGCCGGCCGCATTCGACCGGTGAAGGGTCGCCATGCCGCGAAACGGATCGACGGCGCCGTGGCGATGATCATGGGCGATCGGGCGTTGTCGGTGCCGCGCCCGCGGGAGCCCGAGTATCAGATGATCGTGCTCGGCGGACCCCAGCCATGAGGCGCGACCCTTGGCCGACGCTGCGTGCCCGGCCGATCCCCGCGGAGTGGCCCACGCGCACCGAGCTCGAGGAGCTCACGGCGGACAATACGCGCGACACGATCGCGCAGCTGCGCGCCGGCGGCGGGCGCTATGCCGGCCTCGGCGCGGAATGGTTTCGCGACGGTGATGAGCCGCTCGGCGGCACGTCGAGCAGCTCGAGGAGGACCGCGCCATGAGCGACGACAAGCGACTCGGTCGACCGCCGATCTATCCCCAGGCGGCCAGCGAACGCATCCAGGTCCGCGTGACCCCGGCGCAGCGGCTCGAGATCGTCCGCGTCGCCAGCGCGCACGGCGTCGGGATCTCGGAAGTGATTCGGGAATTGATCGACGAACGTGTGGAGGATCGGCGGCCGTTTCCAGGACGGCTCGCCGACGAGACGAAAGAGGGCGGCTAGGCGATCACGAGGCGCGCGCGAGCGTCGCCTGGATCCGGACGTTCTCGTGCCGCTGCAGGGCGACCAGGATCGTCGAGAAGTTCCGGAGCGTCGGATTCCCGTTCGGTCCGAACATCCGCACCAGGCTCTTATTCGGGATCCCGGTGGTGCGCGCGAGCGATTCGAACCCGACCGTCCCGTTGATGTAGTGGCGGAACAGGTTCCGCGCGACGTCGAGCTCCCCGGCGAGGAGCACGGCGACCGCTTTCGTGAGGAGCGCCCGCCGAAATCTCGGTTCGGCCGCGACGCGCGCGCGGATGCCGTCGAAGGGCACCGCCGGTGGAGAGACCTGCTGCTTGGCCATCACTTGACTCCCTTATTTTTCTTCTTCGGTTTCGGTGCCGCCCTCCGCTGCTTGTAGTCGGCCCACCGCGCCTGCGCCGTTGCGATATCGGCCGACTGGCGCGCCTTCGTCCCGCCGCCGAGGAGGATCACCAGCTCCAGCCCCTGCCAGCCGAAATAGACCCGATAGCCCGGCCCGAAGTGAATCTTGAGCTCCGAGACGCCCGCGCCCACGGCCCGGACATTCGAGGTATTCCCGGTGTAGAGCCGCTCGAGCGCCGTGGCGACTTCGGCGCCCGCCGTCTCGTCGAGGCCCGCAAACCACTGCGCAAAGGGCTGCACGCCCGCCGCCGTCTGATACATCAATGCCGCAATAGCCACTACCCATTAACAGTAACATAAACGTTCCCGTGACGCAAGTCGGGATCGGCTTTTCGTCTCGCACAAGTTGATCGCCGCGCGCACACTACGCGGACATGGAGACCCGGCCGACCGTGCAGTGTGCGTACAGCCTGCTCCGCGTCAAGGCGGTCAACGAGGAGCAACGGATAATCACCGGGACGGCGTCGACGCCCGAGCCCGATCGCCTCGGCGACATCGTCGAACCGCTCGGGATCACGTTTAAGAATCCGGTCCCGCTGCTGCTGTACCACGACAGCAAAAAGCCGGTCGGGCGCGTGCGGTTCCTGCCGCCGACCGAGGACGGCCTCGAGTTCGAAGCGAGCCTGCCGACGATCCAGGACCCCGGCACGCTGCGCGACCGCGTCGAAGAGGCCTGGCAGTCCGTCAAGGCGAAGCTGATCACCGGCGTCTCGATTGGGTTCCGCTCGATCGAAGAGGCCTGGATGAACGAGACAGCCTCGTTCCGCTTCATCAAGACCGAGGTCCTCGAGCTCTCGCTCGTCACCATTCCCGCCAATGCCGGCGCGACGATCGCGACGGTCAAGTCCCTCGATCGGGCCCAGCAGGGCCGTAGCACGCCCGGCGCGTCGGGCATTCGCACAGGCAGACCGATGAGAACGAACGAACAGATCGCCAGCTTCGAAGCCAAGCGCGCGGCGCACGTCGCCCGACAGGCCGAGATCATGAGCGCCGCCGGCGACGCCGGCGCGACGCTCGACGCCGCCGCCTCCGAGGAGTACGACGGCATGGCCGCCGAGGTGAAGCAGATCGACGCGCACCTGGTGCGGCTCCGCGAATTCGAGCGGACGCAGATCGCGCAGGCGACGCGGCTCACGACGACCGCGACGGCCGGCGACCCCAATACCGACCGCGGGTCCGCCGAGCGGGGCGGCAGCAAGGTCATCACCGTCAAGGCGAACGTGAAGCCGGGGACGGCCTTCGTCCGCTACTGCCAGGCGCTGGCGGCCACGCGCGGCAACAAGATGGCCGCCGTCGAATTCGCGAAGATCTGGCAGGACAGCACGCCCGAAGTCGCCCTCGCGCTCAAGGCGGCCGTCGCCCCCGGCACGACCACCGATGCGACATGGGCCGGGCCGCTCGTGCAGCCGAATCCGCTCGCCGCCGAATTCATGGAGTTCCTGCGGCCAGCGACGATCCTCGGCAAGATCCCGAATCTGCGCCACGTCCCGTTCAACATCTCGGTGACGGCGCAGACGGGCGGCGGGACCTACGGGTGGGTCGGACAGGGCGCCCCGAAGCCGGTCGGCAAGCTCGCGTTCTCGGCGGCGACGCTCGGGTTCGCGAAGTGCGCCGGCATCATCGTGATCTCCGAGGAGCTCGCGCGCTTCTCCAGTCCGAGTGCCGAGGATCTCATCCGCCGCGATATGCGCGACGGGATCGCGGCGTTCCTGGACGTCGAGTTCACCGACCCGACCAAGGCGCCGGTCGCGAACGTGTCGCCGGGATCGATCACCAACGGCGCCGTCCTCATCCCGAGCGCGGGCCCGACGCCGGCGAACGCGCGCACCGACATCAACGCGATGGCCGGCGCGATGCTCGCCGCGGGGATCTCGACGGCCGGCGCGGTGCTGCTGATGAGCGAGACGAACGCGCTCGCGCTCGGCGGATCCGTCAACGCGCTCGGGCAGTCGATCTTCCCGGGCCTGTCGGCGACGGGCGGCACGGTGCTCGGCTATCCCGCGATCACGAGCCAGGCGCTCGGCACGAACGTGATCATGCTGAACGGCGAAGGCATCCTGCTCGCCGACGAAGGCGGCGTCGAGATCGACGTCAGCCGCGAGGCGTCGGTGCAGATGGACAGCGCGCCCGACAATCCGCCGGCCGCGACGACGGTGCTCGTGTCGCTCTGGCAGAACAATCTCGTCGGCCTGCGCGCCGATCGGATCATCAACTGGAAGCGCGCGCGCAACGGCGCCGTTCAGTACACCCAGCAGACGTACGCTCCGGCGGCCGCGTAAGTCACCCTGCGATCGCCTGGATGCCGCGCGCGCGGGCCGCACTGCTGCTCGGTCCGCGCGCGCGGATCACCTCCTGCCGCACGAGGAGCCCACGACGATGTCCGAACCGAAGATGGTCACGATGGAGGCCCTGCGCGGCCACACCGTGTATGACACGTTCCGCGAGCCCGGCACGACCTACGAGGTGCCCGAGGTCGATCCGCTCTGTCCGGGCTTGATCGAAACCCTCGAGGCAACGGGATTCGCGCGCCGCGTGCCCGAGCCGGCGCCGGAGCGGCCGAAGCCGCGGGGCCGGGCGGTCACTCCGCTGACCACCGACGATCTGCCGGCCGCGAAGAAGTCGACGGCGAGCTAACGCGACCGCGCCCGTGGAGATCTTCGGCCTGACGGTGACGCGCGCGAAGGCCAGCAGCGGCACGCTGCCTGGCCTGCAGCCGCCCGTGTCGCGCGGCGGGCTGGGCTGGACCGGCTTCCTCTGGCCCGTGATCCGCGAGTCGTTCACGGGCGCCTGGCAGCGCAACGTCGACCTGCGCGCCGACAGCATCCTCAGCTACTTCGCCGTCTTCGCCTGCGTCACGCTCATCGCCAGCGACATCGGCAAGTGCCGCCTGCGCCTCGTCATCCAGGATAAGAACGGCATCTGGACCGAGACGACGTCGCCGGCCTTCTCGCCGGTGCTGCGCAAGCCGAATCACTATCAGACGATCAACAAGCTGATCGAACAGTGGATCGTCAGCAAGTTGGTCTGGGGGAACACCTACGTCCTCAAGCAACGCGACGCGCGCGGCGTCGTGATCGCGCTCTACGTGCTGAATCCCGCGCGCGTGCATCCGCTCGTGACGACCGACGGCGACGTCTACTACGAGCTCGATCGCGACGATCTCTCGGACCTGCCCGAGCCGCAAGTCATCGTGCCGGCGAGCGAGATCATCCACGACACGATGATTTGCCTCTTCCATCCGTTGATCGGGGTCACGCCGATCTTCGCGTGCGGGCTCGCCGCCGCGCAGGGCCTCAAGATCCAAGGGAGCAGCCTCGCCTTCTTCGGCAACGGCAGCATGCCGGGCGGCATCCTCACGGCGCCGGGCGCGATTTCGGATCTCACCGCGCAGCGCCTGCGCAACTACTGGAACGCGAACTATACCGGCGAGAACGTCGGCAAGGTCGCCGTGCTTGGCGACGGGCTCAAGTACGAGTCGATGACGATGAACGCCGTCGACGCGCAGCTCATCGACCAGTTGAAGTGGACCGCCGAGAACGTCTGCAGCTGCTACCACGTGCCCGCCTACATGATCGGCGTGGGGCCGCCGCCGCCGTACGCGAACGTCGAACCCCTCGTGCAGCAGTACTACTCGCAGTGCCTGCAATCGCTGATGACGAACCTTGAGACGTCGTACGACGACGGCGTCGGCCTGCAGCCGTCGAAGATCGATGGCCAGATCTACGGGAGCGAATTCGACATCGACGATCTGATCTGGATGAACGCGCTCGCGCGCGGCGAGGCGGCGGGCAAGAGCGCGGGCACGCTCGCGCCGAACGAAGCGCGGAAGAAGTACTACGGCGTCGGCCCGGTGACCGGCGGCGACTCGCCGATGGTGCAACAGCAGTACTACAGCCTGGAGGCGCTCGCCGCACGCGATGCGGAGCAACCGTTCGCGAAGGCCGCGCCCGCGACACCGCCGCCGCCGACGACGAAGGACACCGCTGCCGACGTCGACGAGGCCGAGGCTGCCGAGGCGATGAGGATCATCCGTGCGGCCTGACCTCCTCGCTGAGTTGGTCCTCGCGGCGGTCGAGAAGGCCACGGCCCCGATGCGCGAGCGCCTCGCCGTCGCGGAGGCCGAGCGCGCCGCGCTGCGCGAACGTCTCGACGCGCTCGCGGCCACGGTGCCCGCGCTCTCGACGCTCGCCGAGACCGTGCACGGCGTGAGCGAGCGGATCACGGTCGCGGAGTACGAGTATGCGGCCCGGGAGGAGGTGAGCGCGGCCGCGGAGCGGATCGCGGCGACCGCCGCGCATGTCGAGCACGCGCAGCGGCAGCTCCAGGATCACGAGGTCGCGCTCGCCAGTCTGCACCAGCGGATCGTGGCGCTCGACGCGCTCGCCGGCCAGCGAGCCGACCTCGAGGCGCTGCGCGACCGCGTGATCGCCCAGGAGGCCGCCAGTCGCGCGCTCGCCGCCCGGCCGACGGAGGACCCGCCGCCCGCCGTCGCGCGCACCCTGGGCGCCCTGGACGCGCGGGTGGACGCGCTGGGACGCAGCTACGAGGCCCTCGAGGCCATGCGCGATCGCGTCGCGGCGCTCGAGGCGCGCGGTCAGACGCCGGCGGCCCGGGAGGACGCCGGCGGCCCGGCGCTCGAGCGCATGCTCGCGCTCGAGGCGCGCGTCGCCGCACTCGCGCCGATCGCGGAGGCGCTCATCGTCCTGCGCGAACGCGTCGCGGCCATCGACGGGCGTCCCGGGCCGGTCGGCCCCCCGGGGGCCGACGGGGCGCCCGGAAAAGACGGCGCCGATGGTCTGGGCTGGGACGACCTGGCGAGCGAGTACGACGGCGAACGCACGATCACCCTCACCGTGACGCGCGGTGCCCGCACGAAGACGATCGGCACGTACACGCTGCCGCTGCTGATCCTGCGGGGCGTCTACACGGAGGGGACCACCTATCAGCCCTACGACGTCGTCAAGTGGGCCCGCGGCGCCTGGGTGTGCCTGAAGGAAACGATCGTGCAGCCGACCCGCCGCGCGCCGACCGGCCCACAGGGGAAGGACTTCTGGTTCCCGCTCGTCGAACCCGGGCGCGACGGGAAAGACGGGAAAGACGGCGCCGTCGGCCAGCCGGGGCCGCCCGGCAAAGATTGGCAGCAAGTCTTCGATGAGGGGCGCCGGCAAGGATTGGCTAAGTGATGGCGACGATCGTCACGGTCGACCAGGCGGTGCAGCATCTGCGGCTGCCGATGCCGCTCGGGCAGGTGCCGCCCGACCCGATGGAGCTGGAACTCTCGGCGAAGCTCGACGCGGCCGAGGCGATCATCCTCGACTATCTCGAGTATCCCGACCAGGCGCTGTGGAGCGATCTGCAGAAGACGCTCGTCTCGGCGTGCATCCTGCTCGAGCTCGCCGAGCTCTGGCGGTTCCGCGGTGATGACCCGGAAGGGCAGGGGAGCGATCAAGATCCGGAGCGCGGGCAACTCTCCCCCACGATCACCAACCTCCTGCGCCGGATGCGGACGCCGGCCCTCGCATGAGCCCGATCCCGACCGGTCGTCGCGCCTATCACCGGGTGACCGTGCAGAACCCGCAGGCGGTCGTCATCGACGGCGACACGTACGAGACGTGGTCCTCGTCGCCGCTCCCGTGGTACGTCGCGCTCGAGCCGACGACGACCACCGATCAAGAGCGGGTGAAAGTCGGCACGACGATCACGCAGCCGACGACGACGGTCACCGGCCCGTGGCGCGCCGATCTGAGCACGGCCTCGCGCCTCATCGATGAAGACGGGCACGTCCTGCATGTGCTCTCGGCCGACTCGCCCGATCGGCGAAAGCTCGAGTTGGTGCTGCAGTGCAGTCAGGTCGGGCCCGCGACGGGCGAGCTCCTCACGGCGACGTTCTCGCACTGGCGGAACCTCTCGGTCTACGCGCCGTGGGTCGAGGACCCGGGCGAGTGGACCTCGCTCGATGGCGACACCGGCGTGTTTGCCGCGCCGGACTGGCTCGAGGACCCGAGCAACGTCCTCGGCTACTACGTCGCCGGGCAGTTGGTGGATGACGGATCGCTGACCGACGCGGCGACGATCATCGGCCTGCGCTTCGAACTCGACTACGTCGTCGAGAGCACCGGCCGCGCCTCGTGGCTCGACATCCCGCGGACCTCAATTCCGATCCCGGAGGGCGGCGCGAGCGGGCACGCCGCGGTCGCGCTGCGGCCGGATGTCTACCTCTCCGAGCCAACCGCCGAAGGCCTCTTCAATTCGGACTTCGAGTGGGATCTCGCGGTCGCGGTCGTGGGCCCAGGCGCGAGTACGCACCGCGCGGTCATCGCCAACAGTCGCGTGCTCGTGTACTACGTCCTCGGCGGCGGCCCGCTGCCGGCGCCGTCGACCTGGGCGCAGGACGGCTGGATGCAACCGGAGTGGCGCCAGTGAGCGATCCCGTTCTCATCAAGCCGGCGTGGGTGTCGCCGTATCCCGACAGCGGCGATCCGACGAAGTTCGGCCCGGCGGCTTGGAACGCGCCGCGCGTGCTCGATGGCGGCACGCCCGGGCAAGTCGCGGTGCGCGATCCCGCGTCGCCGAGCGGCGCCTCGTGGGTGACGCCGAGCGCGGGCGGGGCTGGCGGGTTCGTGCGGCTCGCCTCGCAGATGAACATCGTGCAGATGCCCGCCGGGCCTGGCACCGAGACGACGGTGTGGAGCGTCGTGCTTCCGCCCGGGCAGTTGGCGACCGATGGGGCCTGCTGGCATGTGCTCGCGTGGGGGTGGAACCTCGCGGGCGGTGAAGGGGTCTTTCGCGATGCCCGGCTCTATCTCGGCGCGGACTTTCTCGGCGCCGCAGGCGGGAGCGGGGGCGTCGAGCAGTGGTATCTCGAAGTCGATATCGTGCGCGTGAATGCCGGCCTCCAGCGCACGCTCGCCCGGTGCTTCGGCTCGACCGCGATCCACGTCGTCTTCCACGACTACACAAACAATTTCGACGCGCCGATTGAGCTTCGCTTGACGCTGCGCACGCTTGACGTGACGCCTGCGCCGAGCATTGAAGTGGACGGCGTCGAGCTCTATCAGTACTGACCATGAGCCGCGTCCGCTTCACCTTCGTCGGACTCGCCGAGCTTCGGGCCGCGCTGCTCACGCTGCCGCAGGCCTTGACCGACGAGGCCCGCGGCATCGTCCAGGCGCACGGGACGAAGGCCGCGACCGCCATCACGCAGGCGTACGGCGGGCACGCGAAGAGCGGCAACCTCGCGCGGCGCGTCAAGACCCGGACGGCGAGCACCGGCGATCGCTTCAACGTCACGTTGGAGGTCGTCAGCGCCGCGCCGCACTCGGTGATTTACGAGCGCGGGACCATCGATCGGAAGACGAAGAAAGGCTGGGAGCGCGGGACGATGCCGAAAGGCCGCGTGTTCATCCCGACGATGATCCGCGAGCGCTACGCCATGTACGGCGATCTCAAGCGCCTGCTGATCCGGCACGGCCTGCTCGCGGTGGAGACGCTCCAATGATGGCCGACACGGGCGCCATCGACGCCGCCGTGCTCACGCGCCTGGCCAGCGACCCCGAGCTCCTCGGCTACATGCCGAACGGCGTCTACTGGGGCCTCGCCGCACAGGAGTCGCTCCGCTACGTGATCGTCACGCTCGCCACGGCCGCCGACTCTGCGCAGTTCGGGCAGACCGCGATCGAGGAGCGCGACTACATGATCGAAGCGGTCGGCTGCTCGACGGTGAACCCGGCCGTGCACCAGGCCGCGCGCCGCATTCACGACTTACTGCAGGACCAACCACTCACCATCGACGGCTACGGATGGATGAGCACCTATCGCACGGAGCCGATCCACTACACCGACGCGGATGACGCGAACCAATCCATTCAGTGGAGACACCGCGGGGGGTTCTATCGGGTTCAAGCGACGCCGCTGCGCGCCGATGCGCCGCGCACGCCGCTGGTACTGACGACGTGAAGGGAGCATCGTCATGATCAAGTCAGGGCGCTACGGGCAGGTTCTCTATGACGCGTCGGCGACGACGCCCGTCGAAGTCATCTCGATCAACGCCTGGAAGGCCTCGTTCAAGACCGACAAGCTGGACGTGACCTGCTTCGGGGATGACAACAAGGTCTACGTCCCCGGGATGAAGGACGTCACCGGCACGATCGGCGGGTTCTGGAACTCGGCGGCCGGCGCCAGCGGCGTCATCTTCGACGGCGCCGATGCCGAGACCCCCGGGAAACTCAAGCTCCTGCCGAACGAGACCGAGTCGGCGTTCTTCTGGTCCGGCCTCGCCTATCTCGACGCGGAGATCGACTGCTCCGTGGACGGCGCGCCGACGATCTCGTCGGAGTTCATGGCCGCCGGGCCGTGGACCCGCGACGCGACTCCGTAAGGCGTCGAAGGCGTTCCCGTGTTCCGCACGCTCGCCATCCGCGGGCGCGAGGGGGCGCTCGTGTGGGGCTATCACACGGCGGCCTCGCTGCGCGCGTGGTCCATTCAGCGTGAGCGCGACACCCGGAAGGGCCCGTGGACCCTGACGGCGTCGCTCGAGCGTGTTGATCCGTTTCCGATCCGGCAACGGCCGCTCCTGTTTACCGCGCCGCGCCTCGGCGGCGGGCGCTGGTGCTGGCCGGTGCTCGACCTGCAAGTCGGGGCGCGCGGGCTCCTCGCACGCCTCGGGCATCCGGAGTTGTAACGCCATGAGCCGAGTTCGATTCGTGCGGCCGGAGACGACCACGCTGCCGCTCTCCGACGGCGACACCATCACCATTCGCAAACGGCTGAACGCCGGCGAGCGCCGCGCGATGTTCGCGCGGATGTACGAGACCGATCAGGAGGACGCCGAGGGGAAGCCGCGCCTGCGCGTGAATACGCTCCAGACCGGCCTCGCGCTCGTCGTCGCGTACCTCCTGGACTGGTCGTTCGCCGATGAGAGCGGCGCGGTCGTCTCGCTGCGCGGCCTCTCGACCGACGAAGTGGAGTCGATCGTCAACAGCCTCCATCCCGACAGCTTCGCGGAGATCAAGACCGCGATCGAGACCTACACCGACGCGGTGGAGGCCGCCGAAGCGGAGGAAAAAAAAGTCCCGAGTGGCGAGCTCGTATTGTGAGCGACCTCGCGCTCTGTCGGCACATGGGCTGGAGCTACGAGGAGCTCCTCGCGCTGCCGGCCGAGGTCTATGACGTGCTCGTCGAGGAGATGGCCAAGCGCCAGTCGACAGAGGAGTAGGGCGTGCCGCAGGTCACCGGCAAACTGCAAGCGGACTTCTCGAGCTTCGTCGAGGCGGTGAAGCAGAGCGCCGTGTCGCTCGACAAGCTCAACGCCGCCGGCTCGAACGTCGAGCAGCGCCTGCAGAAGGTGTCGGAGAGCTTCGCCGGCAAGAACATCATCAACCAGGCGACGCTCGCGGTCGAGGCCGTCAACCGCATCGGCGACGCCACGATGCTCACCGAGAAAGAGCAGAAGAAGCTCAACGATCTCCTGACCGAGGCGATCGCCAAGTACAACCTGCTCGGCAAGGAAGCGCCCGCCGACATGGTCGCCCTGCAACAGGCGACCGCCCAGATCAAGCCGCCCGATCCCGGCCTCCTCTCGCAGACCTTCAGCGGCATCGGCGACACGATCAAGAGCACCGCCCTCGGCATGATCTCGGCGCAGGCGATTATCGGCGGCGTCACGACCGCCTTCCATACCCTGACGGATTTCGTGAGCAGCTCCGTCGACTCCTACGCCAGCGCCGAGGCGGCCGCGAAGAAGATGACCGTCGCGCTGCAGGCGCAGGGCACGGCGACGCCCGGGGTGATCGGGCACTTCAACGATCTCGCGGCGCAGTTCCAGCAGACCACCGTCTACAGCGACGACCTCATCAACGAGATGGAGGCGCTCCTCACCTCGGTCGGCGACGTCGCGCCCGCCCAGATGGAGAAGGCCCTCACCGCCGCGACCGACCTCGCCTCGGGGCTGGGCGTCGATCTGCAGACGGCGACGACGATGGTCGCCAAGGCGATGGAGGGGAATACCGCCTCGCTCGGCAAGTACGGCGTCGCCATCGACGCGGCGAAGGTCAAGACCGAAGGCGCCAGCGCCGTGCTCGATGCGATTCAAGCGAAGTTCGGGGGGCAGGCGCAGGCGCAGCTCGACACCTACGCGGGCAAGCTCGAGCAGCTGGCGAATAACTGGGACAACGTCAAGGAGGCCGTCGGCAAATCCCTCGTCAGCGACAACCTGCTGCAACTCGGCCTGCGCACGCTCAGCGACCAGGCCGACCAGACCTCCGGCGACATCGACAGTCTCGGCGAGAGTTTCCTGACGCTCGCGACGCGGATGACGGCGGGGCCCGGCCCAGCGCTGCTCGTCCGGCTGTTCGAAGCGCTCGCGGGGGGCGCGAACAAGGCCGCGGCCGCGGCGAAACGGTTCGAAGCCGAGATGCCGACGCTCGAGGCGTTCGAAAACCAGATGGCGGCGGATCTCGCGACCTTCGACAAGAAACACCCGGGCCTCGATGAACTCCTCGCCGACGCGAAGCGCCTCGCGAACGAAGGCCTCAAACCCTTGTCGGCGGCGCAGCGCGAGGTCGTCGAGGCCTATGACCAGGCGGGCCTCTCGGCGAGCAAGATCGCCGAGAAGCTCAACGTCAGCGAAGTGGCCGTGCAAAAGGTCATGGACGCGACGAAGCAGGCCGCCGCCGCCTCGAAGAAACTCGCCGACGCCCAGAAGGAAGCCGCCGCCGCGGCCGTGCCGCTCACCGCGGCCCAGCGCGACTTCGCGGTCGCCAATGATCGCCTCGGCATCTCGGCGCAGACGACCGCGACGGTCCTCGGCGTGAGCGCGACGGCGATCACGCAGTATCTCGAAGGCCTCAAGAACGCGGCGACCGCGCAGGCCGACCTCACGAAGATGCAGGAGGAGTGGCGCGCCTCGGCCGCGAAACTGCAGCGCGACGCCGAGAAGGATTACACCGCCGACCAGCGCAAACAGGCGGATGCCTCCGGCAAGGCGCTCGCCACGCAGCTGGCGACCGCTGAGAAGTACCACGACAAGCTCGCCGACCTCCAACTCGACTCCACGGAGCGGACGATCACGAACCTCGAACGCGAGCGCGACGCCGTCATCCGAGGCCTGACGGCGCAGGCCAACATCAAGGGCCAGCTGTACGAGCGGGCGGCCGCGAACGTCACCGCCTACTACCAGCACGAGATCGATGTCGCCAACAAGACCGACGACACCATCGTCGAGCGGATGCAGGCCCGGGGCGTCCAGACGCAGGCCGAGCTCGCGCGGCGCGCGCTCGAGGCGCGGCAGGAGTACGAACAGATGCGCGCGGCCGGCGTCTTCACCGCCGACCAGATCCGCGAGGCCTTCCACCGCATGACCGCGGCCGAGCGCGCGGCCTCGGGCAGCCTCGCCGACGAGTGGGTCGCGAGCCTGGAGAAGATCGCGTCGGCGTTCACGGCGTTCGCGTCCGTCATCGGCGGCCCAGCGGGCGCGATGTTCCAGGCGCTCGGCCAGATCGCGCAGGGGTTCAAGAGCGCGAAGCAGGCCGAAGAGGAGTGGGGCACCGGCGGGGGGATCGCCGCTGCGATGTTCTCGGATGAAGCGTCGAGCGCGGAGAAGTGGGCCGCCGGGATTCAATCGGCGATGACCATCGCCAGTGGCGCCGTGCAGGTGTGGCAGTCCAGCGCGCAGGCCGGATCGAAAGCGGCTGGCGCGTTTCAGGGGGCCATGAGCGGGGCGGCGGCGGGTTCGGCGTTCGGGCCGTGGGGCGCCGCGATCGGCGGCGTGGCCGGCGCGATCACCGGCCTCATCCACTCGCTGACCGCCGGGCGCCGCGCGGTCGAGGACTTCGCGGCCTCGTTCGGCGGATTCGATGAGATGCACGACGCGCTGCTCAAGGTGGGCGACGCCGGCGAGCAAATGTGGAAGAAGCTCACGCAGCAAACCGGGCGCGGCGACAAGGCCGGTGCGCTGCAGACCATCAAGGAGGCGCAGGACCTCATCGCCGCCGCGCCGTCGACGCTCGCCGAACAGGCCGGGTACAAGACGAAAGCCGAGCTCCAGGCGCTCGCCGACCAGGCGAAAAAGGTCTACGACTTCATGGTGTCGTCCGGGCAATACACCGCCGCGCAGATCGGCGACGCCTTCGCGAAGATGACCGCCGCGCAGAAGGACGCGCTCGGCGAGGCCGCCGACGCAATGACCGACTCGCAGAAAGCGGCGAAGGCGCAACTCGACGAACTCGACGCCGCCTACAAACAGCTCTATGACTCCATCAAGGACGAAGCGCCTGAGGAAGAGATGGGGGTCATCGAGCGGCAGACGCGCGAGCACATGAAAGCGATCGAGGATCAGATGGCGGCCATCCCGGACGTGTTCGCGGACTCGACGACCGCCGCCGGCGATGCGACCGACCAGATCAGTGGCAACCTCAGTGACAACGCCGACGACTGGCAGACGTGGGCCGATGATGCGACGGCGCAGATCGATCGCGTGACGAAGGGTCTGCTCGCGATGCCCGGGCCGAAGGCGCCGACGACGGGCGGCGTGCCGAGCTTCGCGCAGGGCACCGGCGGCAAGTTCCTCGACTTCGGATCGGGCACGCTCGCGATGCTCCACGGCCGCGAGGCGGTCGTCCCGGCCGGGAGCGCGACGCGCGGCGCGGGCGGGGGCACCGCGATCCTCCAGATCAATGGCCGCACGATGGCCGAGATCGTCGTCCCGGAGATCCCAGGCGTCGTGACCCGCTACGGGCTCGCGCGCTGAGGCCTGCCGATGGCCGATCCGATCTACCTCCTGAAGATCAACGGCAGCGTCGTGCCGATGCTGCTCGGGTTCACCATCAACGAAGCCGCCAACGCCCGCAACCGCCTGACCGCCGAGGTGCTGTCGCTGAGCGGGGCGCCGCTCGTGCCGCTCGGCTCGAGCGTGCTCCTCACCGAAGACGGCGTGCCGATCTTCGGGGGCGTCATCGACGCGCCCGCCGAGCAGGGCGTGGGCGGGCAGGGGATCACGCCGACCGCGACGCGGATCTCGGCGAGCGATAACTCGGCGCTCGCCGAGCGGCGCGTGCTCAACCTCACGTTCCCGGCGGGCACGATCAAGAGTTGGCTCAATCTCCTCATCGGGTATCTGTCGCCGTTCGGCACGACGCTCGATCCCGCGCAGGCGAACGGGCCGACGCTCGCGACCTACTACGCCAATTACATGCGCGTCGATGACGTGCTCAATGCGTTCAGCGATCTCACCGCCGGGACGGCGCAGCCGATGACATGGGAGATCGACTACGCGAACGTGCTCCGGATGAAGGTCGCGGCGACCGCGCCGGCGCCGTTCAACGTGGTCGATGGCGACCGGCACGCGCTCGGCGACGTCACGGTGGAGCCCTCGCAGGAGGATTACTGCAACCGCGTGCTGCTCCTGGCGGGCGATGGCCTGCACGACGTCCAGGAGGAGTACACCGGCGACGGGACGACGGCGACCTTCACGCTGCACTACCCGGTGAGCGCGACGCGCGGGTTCGTCACCAACGGCACGGCGCTCGTCGAGCCGATTGCGGCGACCGATCCGGGCACGGCCGCCTGGTGGAGCCTCGACCTCACGGTGACGCCGAATACGATGACGCGGCATCCCTCGGCGCCGGCGGCGGGCAACGCGATCACCATCAACTACACCGCGCAGTTCCCGGTGCTCGCCTTCGCCGATGCACCCGGCGGGATCCCGACGCCGCCCGGGTTGTGGGAGCGGATCATCCGCGAGCCGGATGTCTTCGACCTGGCGACCGCGCAGCAGCTGGCCAACGGGTACGTCGCGCAACTCTCCGCACGCCCGCGCACCATCCGCTACGTCACCCAGCAGCGCGGCGTGCATCCCGGACAGACGCAGCACATCCACATCGCCGACCGCCACGTCGATCTCAACTGCCTCATCACCGAGGTGAACATCGACAACGGCACCGGGAAAGCCGCGACCCGCAGCGTGACCGCGGTCGAGGGGTCGCTCTTCGTCGGGTCGTGGCGCGACATGATCCGCCAATGGAACATGGCCGATACCGGCGTGAGCGGCTCGCGCGTGCTCATCCCGGGCGGTGGGGGTGGTGGGGGCGGTAGCATCGGCCCGGGCACGCCCGGCTCGCTCGCGAAGTGGATCACCGCGACGACCATTGGCGACTCCGGTCTGACCGAGGCCCACGACGGGAGCACCGGCCTTGACTGGTTGCACTACGCGGGGTCGGGCGGCGTCGAGGTCAGCAACACCGTACAGGCCTTCCACTTCAAGGGTCGGGGCGACCAACTCACCGATCTGCCGGCCTCGGCGCTTATCGGATTCATGCCGGCCTCATCGCTCCCGCAGTTCTTCGGCGACGTCGCCTCACCGACGCCCGGATCGAACACGCTGTTGATTCAAGCGGGTGCAATCACCGACGCGAAGGTCGCCGCGAGCGCCGCGATTGCGTGGTCGAAGATCAGCAAGGCGGGCGCACTCCTCAGCGATCTCGGCGGGAACATCGGCTGGCCGAATCTGCCGAGCGGCTCGGGCGTCTGGAACGGCGCGCCGCTCATCACCGGCACCATCCAGGCGCAGTCGAACATCCTCCCGGCGGCCGGCGCGGTCGTCAATCTCGGCGCGATTGATCGGCTCTGGTCGAAGGCGTGGATCGCGAACCTCAACTCGGTGACCTTCACGAAGGCGACGCAAACGCTGTTCGGTGGGTACTCCACCGTCTCGAAGAATGCGGGCACGCTCGTAAGCGGCGCAACGGCGGCCGCGACGAAACTCGACTTCGGCACGGCGATGACGCCCGGCGATTGGGTGCTCATCCGCGCGCACGACACGAGCGGAAACATCAAGGCCGAGTACATCCAGATCGGCGCACTCGACAGCGGCACGACCTACAACGTGACGCGCGATCTCGCGAACGCGAGCACGCCCGATCCCGTCTGGGCAACCGATACGCCGTGGATGCTGCTCGGACACGCCGGCGACGGCCGGATCGACATGCTCGCGTATGACGGCAAGCCGCGCACCGTGTACAGCGTGCAGGGCGCGACCTACAACGTCGCGGCCGAGCGCGCGGTGCTCGGGAATCTCAACGGCTACTTTGGGTACTCGACCGATGTGTTCGGCGCGGCCTTCGGCGACCCCGCGAAGGCGTGGATCAAGGTCGATGACGATCCGACCACGGGAGGCGTGAAACTCGGGTACGGCAGCACCACCACGGTCCGCATCTCGCCCACTGGCGCCTCGAGTTTCGAGAGCGGGATCACCATCGGCGCGGCGGGGTCCGTCACGGCCGGCGGGGTAGTGATGAATAGCTCCGGCGTTTCGGCGGGTAGCGGGAACGTCAAGCTCGATGCGAGCGGCCTCTATATCTCACCCGTCGCCGCGAGCGGAGGCGGCGCGTACGCGAACACGAACGCCGTGCGCTGGACGACCGACCTCACCAATCGCACCGCGATCTGGCGGTCGGATGACACGAGCGTCTCGGCGATCAAGACCTGGAACTTCGACAACGTGAACGCCGACAGTGCGGGTACGGCGCTGCTCCGCACCGAGATGAAAACCCGGCAAACGGGCACGCTCAGCAGCTACGGCGAGATCCTTACCCGCTCGCGCGTGGAATCGCTGAGCGCCGAGTATCAGATCCAGGCGCACTCGCAAGTCAGCGCGGGCCCGGATGCATTCTGCTATCTCGGCGCCACGAGCGGCGGCGCGGGCTCTACGCTGGCGTACTTCGGCATCGGCACCGCCGCCGCGCTCAATTTCGGCATGACATCCCCCACGCTCACCGCGGGGATCTCTGCGCTCGCGGGCGGCGTGAATGTGATCGGACTCCTCACCGCGACAGGCGGTACGCGCCTCAACGGGTATCTGACGCAGAAGCAGGGGCAAGCGATCTATCCCGGGAGCATGTCTGGATTGACGGATTACCAAGTGTCGTACTTGATCGGCGCGCACAGTGGCTTTGCGGGGCTGTACACGAATGGCGGCTTCGGCGTGCTCGGCGTGCTGTACGTGCAAGGCGCGCCCGGGATGTACCTGTATGCCGGGGGAAAACTCAATTGGGCGAATGATGCGGGCACGCTGATTGACAATGATGTGGCAACACGCATCCGGCTCGTGAGCAGTAACGGCGGCGCGTGGATCGGGTGGGATGGCTCGCAATTTTATCCGAGCGGCAACGGTACGCAATCCTGCGGGTACTCTGCCAATCGGTGGAGCGTGGTCTACGCCGTGAACGGCACGATCAATACCTCGGACGAGCGGCAGAAACTCGGCATCCGGCCGAGTGATCTCGGGGCCGAGTTCCTGCGCCGGCTGTCACCAGTCGCCTGGCAATGGCGCGAGAGCGCCGACCGCCGCGAGTATCACGGCGTGACCGCGCAGGCCGTCGCCGCAGCCCTCGGCGCGGAGCGCGCGCGAGAGATGGGTGGCGTCGAGCATGACGCGAACGGGATCCCGGTCGGCCTGAACTATTCGGTCTTCGTCGCGCCGCTCATCAACGGATGGCAGGATCACGACCGGCGGCTCGCCGCACTCGAGGCGCGCGCTGCGACGCAGGATGGATGGCTATGACCAAGCCGACCGGGCCGATCCTGATGACGCTCGGCGCGCTCGCGGCGGCCGAGCCCGCGCTCACCCTTCTGGCGCAGACCAAACTCCCCTACGCGGCCGCCTACAAGATCCTCCGGTTGACGCGTGCCGCGCGCGAGCACCTGCAGTACTTCGCCGAGCAGCGCGACGCCCTCGTGCGTGACTTCGGCGCCCCGCGGCCGGCATCGCCTGCCGAGCGCGCGCGTGGCACCGACGCCGAGGTCTACCACGTCGTACCGGGCTCGGCCGGATGGCCGGAGTTTCTCGCGAAGGTCACCGAGCTCGCAAAGGTCGAGGTCCCGCTCGCCGTCGAACCCTTCGACCCCTCCACGGTGCCCGGCCTCGAGATCGCTGCGGCCGATCTCCTCGCCCTCGGTCCGCTCCTCGCCGCGCCGGAGTAAGTCGTCGATGGCCGCGAACAATTCCTATACACAGCAGGCGCTCGCCAACGATCCGAACTTCCAGCTCCGCGTCCGCAACGCGCTCGCGGCCGTCGCCTGGCAAGTGCTCGATGAGCCGGAAGCGACCGCCGATCACGAGCAGCGCGCGGCGTACGCTCGCAACGTGATCAACAACGTGCAGTTCAACGCCGTCGCCGTGGCGCCGTGGCTGGTCACGCGCCCGAACCTGATGTTGTTCGAAACGTCGTACAGCTTCCCGGCGGCGGCGGTCGTCACGGCGGCGGGCGACGCGGACATTCAGTCGCAGCTGCTGACAGACTGGTCGCACCTGGCCGGCGTCTGAGCTCGGCCGGGTACAGGGCGGGTCTTCAGACCCGCGCGGGACGCGCGCCTGGGGGCGGCAGGACAGCCCGTGGGCGCGAAGTCGGGCGGGGAGGGGTCGTGGGGAACGCCCCTCCTCGCCCGGCGACCACGAACCGATGGAGGACGGCTAGCGGACGACTTCCTGGATGGACCGCGCGAAGACGAAGGGCACGAGCGCGATCAGGCCGCCGAAGATCACCGTCGTCGACCCGACCTGGCCCGGCAGGAACACGCCGAAGATCGCCAGCCCCACCCCCGCGAGCGCGGCGAGCATGGCCACTATGAAAAAGAACCGCACGATCGGCTCATTGCGGGGCGGCGCGACGACGACGGGGGCGGTCATTTCGCACCTCGGCCGGCGGTGCGCTGAGCGGCCCAGCGCTTGCGCTGCGCCGCCGCGATCCGGGCCCGCCCCTCGGCGCTGATCCGCGGCCGACGGCGCCGGCCGCGGCGCCTCGGCGTCGTCGTCGCGTCTTTCACCTGCAGGCCCACGCCCATGGCTTTGAGCTCAGGCTCGATCGCGCGAATGTGGTTCGTCACCAGGGCGCGCGCGGCGCGCGTGCGGGCCGGCGGGGCGGCGCCATTGCGCGCCAGGGCGTTGAGCTCGTGGAGGATATCGGGGAACGCGAGCACGGCGCGGCGCGCCTGCTCGAGCGCGCCCAGGCGCGCGTAGTGGTGGAGTTCTCGGGTGGTCACGATGGTTGAGTCCCTTTCTGCTTTCGCGCGGCAGGACGTCCGCGCGAGCCGCCCTGTTGCATGGCTGGGCGACACAGCCTGCGATGTTACCTCGACTTAGCTAAGTGGCGCCTAAGTCAGGGGTCTGCCGACAGAGGGCGCGATACATCGGCCGCCACGGCCCGTAGTGGCCCGTGCGCGTGTTCTCGCACCAGACTTCCAGGCAGGTGTAACTCGTCTGGTGTTGCACGCGCATCGAGCGGAGAAACTCCTCCCGGGGAATCGCGGCATACACGAGACGGCGATCGGCCTCCCGCAGGCCGGACGTCCACACGAGCGTGCCGTCCGGCCGATCTTCTTCGACCCACGCATGCGCGAAGGGCTCGCCCGCCGGCACGACCCCGTCGACGCCCGCGCGCACCTCGGCGGGTTCGTCGGGCCCGAGCAGAATCCCGTGGACCAGGCGCACCGCCGTGCCGCGTGCCCGGGCCGGATCCTCCTTCACGAGCTGCTCGAGGAGCCCCATCGCATCGTCGAAGCACGAGCGCGTCGGCAGGAGTCGCATCCGCGAAACCTCACGCCTGCGGGAGAAACGGCCCATCGCGCCGAATCTGCGCGGCGACGCGCTCAATGATGTCCGGCAGCGCGTCCGTCGTGATCGGATCGGCCTGACACGAGAAGCCGCTGCCGTGCTCGCCGTTGATCACAATCAACAGGACGGCGCTGGCCTGCGTGGCCTGCCGGACTTGGGTACAGACCGCATCGTACTTACCGGGACCCATGGCCATCAGCGGGACTCCTCGAGGGGCAGGGGTTCGATGCCCGCGCACCACTGACAGATCTTCGGCGCGGGCGCGTGGGGGAACCGTTCGCGGAAGACGATCGGCGCGCCGCACGCGCGACAGAGCCCGCGCTCGGCGTCGACGGGCACCTGGCCCGGCGGGAAGTCGGCCACGCGCCGGCAGACATGGACGTCCGCGCGCGGCGCGGGCCCCACCTCGCGGAGGTGCCCCTGGCCGTCCCGGCGATAGAAGCCGGGCCGGACGTCCACGAAGTGATGGCAGCGCCCGCAATAGCGCTCCCGGATGTCGTGCGGGTTGTAACTGACCGCGCCGCAGCTCGGACAGCGGAACGCGGGTGGAGCGGCCGCGCGCCGCTCGATGGTGACGGGCGTGCCGAACAGAATCTCCGACCACGATCCATCCTCGTCCTGGAGGACGGCGAGCCAGCCGAGGATCCGCCCGCCGCCAATGGGCACGGACCCGTCGAAGGCGAGCATGGCCGATTGCCGCGGACCGGGACCCGTCGACGCGAGCTCGACGACGGCGTCGAGCGTCGTGCCGCTGACGGTGAGGCGCACGCGATCGCCGGTGGAGAGCTGGGTCATGACCAGCAGGCCTTGCCGCAGGCCATGCAGACGCCGCCCGCGCGGTGCCACGCCGCCGGATGCCCGCAGGCGCGCGTGCGGCACACACAGTCCGGCGGCGGTTCGTGCTCGAGCACGATCGCGAGCAGCGAGAGCGACCGCGACGGATACATCGGGTCGCCGGGCAGGTCGCCGCGCACCCACTGCAGCGCGCACCGCGCCCCGAGCGCGAAGCAGGCCAGCCGACGATCCGGGTGCTGATCGGTATCTCGGAGATAGGACTCCAGCGCCTCAAGCTCACGGTCGAGATCGTCTCGATCGGGCGGGGTCTTCATTGCGTCTGCCTCGCGATGAACTCGCGGAGCATCCGCAGGATGTCGGCGCGGTCGGCGTTCGAGATATAGAAGTTCGACCCGCCCTCGCCGAAGGTGAAGAGCATGAGCAGGAACCCGTAGCCCGCCGGTAACTCGCTGCCGATGCCCTTGCCGAGGGCGCGGAGGATCGGCGCGATCTCATCCGGATCGGGCACCGTGTACTGCGGCGGCTCGGGCACCCGCGGGAACGATGCCGGATCGGGGTGCGCCTTCAAGTCGGCGATGAACGCGTCGCACTCTTTCATGAGCCCGTCGAGATGCGCGACGCCGGCGTCTTCGCTGATCTCGTCGGTACCGATGAGCGCGAAGGTCGTCAGCAGCGCGAACGCCGCCGAGTAGAACGCGCGGCGACACTCCTCGACCTGGACCGCCGGGGCTTCGGCGGGAATGATCGCGGCCCGATAGCCCGCGAAGATCGTCGCGAGCGATTCCAACTCCACGTCACATCCCTTTCGTGGCTTTGCCGAGCAGGCGTTCCGTGGCGCGTTTGAGGTCCTCGAGGTTCCCGTCCTCGTACTCCTCAAGACCTGCGGCGACGGCGCGCACGTTGGCGGGAATCAACCGGCCGCGCGGCACGGTGAGATACAGCGGTTTGTCGAGCAGGATCGCGAGCGCGAACTGCATCAACGCGACGGGATCCTTCTCGTAGTGCTCGGTGAACAGCACCAGGCACATGGCCGACTGGGTCATCTTCCGATAGTTGCGGATGGCGGCGGTGACGAGCGCTTCCATCTCGCGGCGCTCGGGATCTTTCTTGCGCTTCATGGTTTGCGGCGCTCGCCCGGCGGATAGGTGAGGCCCGTGCGCGGATCGGTCCAGGCCAGCCCGGCGGCGTGCGTCGCCGCGCGCGCGGCGTCGTACAGGCGCGGATCCTCGCGGTCGAACGGCTCGCGCCGTAGGAGGCCCACGCACATCCCGAGATGGAGATACAGCAAGTACCGCGGCGTGCGCTCGGCGCGGTCCGCGTCGTGATAGTAGGCGAACAGCTGCGCCGCGAACGCGCGCGGATCCGTCCGCGCGGCCTCGTGCAGCGCATTCAGCAGCGCATAGTCCTCGAGCGACAGGCCCTCGGGCATCAAGACACCTCCGGGGTG
>Ga0126377_10000572_pt1 | contig 22604 bp, 24 predicted proteins | sample PanSoiMetPlot_22_FD_92647 | JGI IMG/M metagenome (GOLD analysis project Ga0126377, IMG submission 92647) | Tropical forest soil microbial communities from Panama - MetaG Plot_22 | ecosystem: Environmental > Terrestrial > Soil > Tropical forest > Bulk soil | place: Panama | collected 2016-02-17 | reverse complement strand
GCCCGCCAGGCCGAACTGGTCAAGCTGGTGGCCGCCTTTTGCAACCCCCTCGTGAGCTGATCACCCTCAACATCACACAAAGGAGAACTCGTATGCGCAACTCCATCATCTCGACTGTCGCGCTGGCGGGCCTGACCTGGGCCACGCTGGTCTCGGGCCGTGCCGGCGAAGCCCTCGGGGCGGGACACCCCTGCGTTCTAGGCAGGACAAGGCGGGCAGTGGCGGGCTATAAGCTCGGCCCATGAACAAGACGCCGACGCCTCGCCCGCTGCCCACCTCGATCGACGCAACCCTCGGTCTGCTCAAGGCCGCCGATTATCTCGCCGACCGCTCCCTCGCCACTGTGCTCTTTCTGGCGCTCAAGATGGGCCGGCCGCTGTTCCTCGAGGGCGAGGCCGGCGTCGGCAAGACCGAGATCGCCAAGGTACTGTCCACGACGCTCGGGCGCCGGCTGATCCGCCTGCAGTGCTACGAGGGCCTCGACGTCGCCGCCGCCGTGTACGAGTGGAACTATGCCGCGCAGATGATCGCGATCCGCGTGGCCGAGGCCGAAGGCGCGCATGACCGCGAACGGCTCGAGCACGACGTGTTCTCCGAGCGCTTCCTGATCAAGCGGCCGCTGTTGCAGGCGCTCGAGCCGGATGCGGCCGGCGCGCCGGTGCTGCTGATCGACGAGCTCGACCGCGCCGACGAAGCCTTCGAGGCATTTCTGCTCGAGGTGCTCGCCGATTTCCAGGTGACGATCCCGGAGCTCGGCACCGTGCGGGCCGCGCAGCCGCCGATCGTGGTGATCACCTCGAACCGCACGCGCGAGATCCACGACGCGCTCAAGCGCCGCTGTCTCTACCACTGGGTCGGCTATCCCAACGCCGCGCGCGAGCTCGCCATCGTGCGCGCCAAGGTGCCGGGCATCGGCAAGGCATTGTCCGAGCAGGTCGTGCATTTCGTGCAGGCACTGCGCAAGGAGGACCTGTTCAAGTCGCCCGGCGTCGCCGAGACGCTGGACTGGGCCACGGCACTGGCCGAACTCGATGTCGCGGCGCTCGATCCCGCGACCGTCTCCGACACGCTGGGCGTGCTGCTCAAGTACCAGGACGACATTGCGCGCATCGAAGGCAGCAAGGCGAAGGAGCTGGTCGACGGGCTGCGCGCGGAGATGCGGGCGGCGGAGTGAGATCAAGCCGATGCCCGACGGAAGGCTTGCCGAGAACATCGTCCACTTCGCCCGCGCACTGCGCGCGGCCGGCATTCCGGTCGGTCCCGGCGCTGTGCTCGACGCGCTTACGGCGGTCGAGGCCGCCGGCGTCGGCACTCGCGACGATTTCTACTGGACGCTGCATGCGGTGTTCGTGAAGCGGCACGAGCATACGCTGCTGTTCGACCAGGCGTTCCGCATCTTCTTCCGCCGCCGCAGCACCATCGACAAGCTGCTCGCGGCGATGCTGCCGCAGGCGCCGCGCGAGGAGGAGAAACCGCCGCCAGGCGCCCAGCGCATCCAGGAAGCGCTGCTCTCCGGTCTCGGCGAGCCGGAGCAGAAGCCGCCGGAGATGGAGGTGGACGCGCGGTTGACCGTGTCCGACCGCGAAGTGCTGCAGAAGAAGGACTTCGCGCAGATGACGGCGGCGGAGATCCTCGCCGCCAAGGAGGCCATCAAGCGGCTGGTGCTGGCGCTCGACGAGGTCAAGACGCGGCGCCTGGCGCCGCATCGCCATGGCCATATCGTCGACATGCGCCGCACCTTGCGCGCGAGCCTGAAGGCCGGCGGCGCCGTGATCGACCTCAAATATCTGGGGCCGCGCACCAAGGCGCCGCCGATCGTCGCGCTGCTCGACATTTCCGGCTCGATGAGCCAGTACACGCGGCTCTTTCTGCACTTCCTCCATGCGGTGACCGACGCCCGCAAGCGCGTGCACACTTTCCTGTTCGGCACCAGGCTCACCAACGTCACCCGCGCGCTCAAGGCCAAGGATCCGGACGAGGCGCTGGCGGCAGTCAGCGCCAATGTCGCCGACTGGTCCGGCGGCACGCGCATCGCCACCTCGCTGCATGCCTTCAACAAGCTGTGGGCGCGCCGCGTGCTGACCCAGGGCGCGATCGTGCTGCTGATCACCGATGGGCTCGAGCGCGATCCCGACGATCGCCTCGCCTTCGAGATCGACCGGCTGCATCGATCCTGCCGGCGGTTGATCTGGCTCAATCCACTGCTGCGGTTCTCGGGCTTCGAGGCCAAGGCCAAGGGCATCAGGACCATGGTCCCGCACGTCGACGAATTGCGGCCGATCCACAACCTCGATTCCATGGCCGATCTGGTGCGCGCGCTGTCGGCGTCGGGCGGCCGGGCCGGCGACCCCAAGGCCTGGCTGGACAAGACTTGGTTGGAGAAGGTGGCGTGACCATATCTTGATGGCTTGAAGAGCGGAGATTGACAGATGTTTGCACGCGACGAGGACATCCTGCAGGCGGCCGAGGACTGGAAGAAGAAGGGGCGGGGCGTGGCGCTCGCCACCGTGGTCGAGACCTGGGGCTCGGCACCCCGGCCGGTCGGCTCCAACCTGGTGATCGACGACGAGGGCAATTTCCTGGGCTCGGTCTCCGGCGGCTGCGTCGAAGGCGCGGTCGTGACCGAGGCGCTCGACGTGATCGAGAGCGGCAAGCCCAAGACGCTCGAGTTCGGCGTCGCCGACGAGACCGCCTGGAAGGTCGGGCTTTCCTGCGGCGGCACGATCCGGGTCTATGTGGAGAAGGTGGAATAGGGCAGAAGGCCTCCAACGAACATGAAACTCGACATCCTCAGACAACTGAACACCGAGCGCGCGGCGCGCCGTGCTGCCGTGGTCGTGACCGATGTCGCGAGCGGCGAGCAGCGGCTGGTGAAGGCCGCCGACGCCGTGCGCGATCCCCTCAAGGAGCTGCTCGAGAAGCACATCCGCAGCGGCAAGAGCGGCATGGAGGAGACCCCGCAGGGCAAGGTGTTCCTCACCGTGCACGTGCCGCCGACGCAGCTCGTCATCACCGGCGCCGTGCATATCAGCCAGGCGTTGGCGCCGATCGCGAAGCTTCTGGGCTACGACGTGACCATCGTCGATCCGCGCACCGCGTTCGCATCGATCGAGCGCTTTCCCGATGTGAAGGTGATCGCGGAATGGCCCGACGTGGCGCTGCCGCCGCTCGGGGTCGACCAATATACCGCGTTCGTAGCGCTCACCCACGATCCGAAGATCGACGACCCCGCGCTCACGCACGCGCTCGCCCGAGATTGTTTCTATATCGGCGCGCTCGGCTCGCGGAAAACACATGGCCGCCGCCTCGAGCGGCTGAAGGCGCAAGGTTTCTCCGACGCCGCGCTCGCGCGTATCCATGCGCCGATCGGCCTCGACATCGGCGCGGTGTCGCCCGCAGAAATCGCAGTTGCGATCATGGGGCAGATCACCGCGCGGCTGCGACAGTCCCCGGAGAAGGCGCAGGAGAAAGCGCTGGAGAAGGCGTCATGAAGTTTGGCGCGGTGCCGATCGCCGAGGCCGAGGGCGCCGTCGCGGTGCATTCCATCCGTAAGAGCGGCCTGGTGCTCAAGAAGGGCACCGTGATCGGCAAGGCCGAGATAGCCGCGCTCGCCGCCGCCGGCATCGCCGAGATCGTGGTGGCGCGGGTCGAGCCGGGCGACGTGTCGGAAGACGCGGCCGCAGCGGAGATCGCGGCGGCGGTGGCGGGCGAGGGGGTGCGCCTCGATCGCGCCTTCACCGGGCGTGCCAACCTGTTCGCGGAGAACGCCGGCGTGCTGGTGGTCGACAAGGACGCCATCGACCGCCTCAACCAGGTCGACGAGTCCATCACCTTCGCGACGCTGCCGGCGTACAAGCCGGTGGTCGCGGGCGAGATGATCGCGACCGTCAAGATCATTCCATTCGCTGTTGCCCGCGGCGAGCGCGACGCTGCGCTCGCCGTCGCCAAGACGGCGCACCCGTTGATCCGGATCGCGCCCTACAGCATCCGCAAGGTCGGCATCGTCTCGACGTTGCTGCCGGGCCTCACATCCAAGGTGATCGAAAAAACCCTGAAGGTGACCGAGGAGCGTCTGGCGCCTACGGGCGCCAAGATCATTGCCGAGCGCCGGGTGCCGCATGAGCAGGGCGCGCTGGCCAAGGCGATCGAGGAGGTGCTGAGCGAGGGCGCCGAACTCGTGATCGTGTTCGGCGCCTCGGCCATCGCCGACCGGCGCGACGTGATCCCCGCGGCGGTCGAGGCGATCGGCGGGCGCGTCGCGCATTTCGGCATGCCGGTCGATCCCGGCAACCTGCTGCTGGTGGCGTCCGCACGCGGCCGTCCCGTGCTCGGCGCGCCGGGCTGCGCGCGCTCGCCCAAGGAGAACGGTTTCGACTGGGTGTTGATGCGGCTGCTCGCCGGCCTCGAAGTGCCGCGCCAAGCCATCACCGGGATGGGGGTGGGCGGGCTCCTGATGGAAATCGTGACGCGGCCGCAGCCGCGCACCGAGCCGCCGGTCGCGGCGGAGCGCCGCATTGCCGCCGTCGTGCTCGCGGCTGGCCGCTCCACCCGCATGGGTGGGCCGAACAAGCTTTTGGCCGAGATTGCACAGCGGCCGCTGGTGCGCATCGCGGTCGAGGAGGCGCTGGCGTCACGCGCCAAGCCCGTGATTGTCGTGACCGGCCATCAGCGCGAGCATGTCGAAAAGGTGCTGGCCGGCTTGCCGGTGCGCCTCGTCCATAACCCGGATTTTGCGCAAGGGCTCGGCACGTCGCTCAAGGCCGGCATCGCGGCCGTGCCGGCGGACGCCGATGGTGCGATCGTGTGCCTCGGCGACATGCCGCAGGTCGACGCCGTCCTGATCGACCGGCTGGTCGGCGCCTTCGACCCCGACCGCGGCGCGCTGGTCGTGGTGCCGACTTTCGAGGGCAAGCGCGGCAACCCGGTGCTGTGGTCGCGGCGGTTCTTTCCCGACCTGACCGCGATCGAGGGCGACGTCGGCGCCCGCCATCTCATCGGCCGCTACGGCGAGGCGGTGGTGGAAGTCCCGGTCGAAGGCAAGGCCGCGCTCACCGACATCGACACCCCCGAGGCATTGCTCGGCGTCAAAGCCGAGATCGAGGGCGCATTCTCGAAATGAGAAACCCCGGGCCGGAGCCCAGGGTTTCTCATTTTGTCGTCGCGTCGACGATATCGGCTTCAGCGACCCGGCCGGCACCACACCAGCGTGCACACCGGCACCGGGCTGCGGCGCTCGCAGCTACGCAGCGCCCACAGCTTGGCATCGATGATCGAATAGCCGCGTCCCCAGCCGCCGGATCCGAGACCGGTGGCGCGGCAGACCCAGGCCGAAGCCTCCGACGTGCCGACCGACAGCAACGCCGCCGTGACAACCAGCAAAGCGAGAATTCGTCCCATTGAGCCCCTCCTACTGACACAAGTGCGTCCATTTCAACATCTGCATCTTGTCGATTCTATGTGGGCGGTGCGCGAAGACCATTCACCAAGTGGAAACCACCTCTCGGTTACCGTTGCGGAATTCCACCCGAGCTCGAGCAATGTCGGGTGGGGAGGGGCTTTCATGACGAGGTTTGGTCGGACTCTGGCCGCCATTGGCGCGGCCGTGAGCCTGCTTGTCGGCGGCATCGGCGCCGCCACGGCGGCCGGCGCGCTCGCCATCGGCGCCTGCGGCGCCTACGGCTTCGCGTACGACTATGCGAAGGAAACGGCCGCCAACCGTGCCGCGCTCGGCAAATGCGCCGGCAGCTGCAAGGTGGTGCCGGTCAAGCGCGGCTGCGGGGCGATTGCCATCGACGGCAAGAACGTCTGCGGCTCGCACGGCTATGCTGTCGCGGCGCGGCTCGGCGAGGCGCAGAATACGGCGCTGCGTCAATGCTACCAGTACGGCGGTAAGGATTGCGTGATCCGCGCCTGGGCCTGCGACGCCAAGGGCTGACCGCACTGAACCATCAGCCGTCCCGTCCGTTCTTTCTCTTGTGAACGCTGCAAGGAGGGTCTTGCGCGGGCGCTTCCGCCGCATTATAAAATGACTGACCAGTCAGTCATTTTGAGGATGCCATGCTCGGGCGCACAGCGGCGAAGCCGGGACGGCGGACCGGACGCAGGAACAAGGACACGCGCAAAGGAGGGCGCCGACGGGATCGGCAGGCGCGCCGCGGCGACAAACGCGACGCCATTCTGGCCGCGGCTCTCGAGGAGTTTTCCACGGGCGGTTTTGCGGCGACGCGGCTCGACGATGTGGCCCGCCGCGCCGGCGTCGCCAAGGGCACCATCTATCTCTACTTCCGCGACAAAGAGAGCCTGTTCCAGGAACTCGTGCGCACGATGCTGAGCCCGCTCGTCGGCGTCATCGAGGCCGCGCCGCTGCAAGACCTGCCGATACGCGTGGTCGCCCAGATGATCGTCGATACCTTCGTGAACGAGATCTATCCGACGCGCCGCAAGGACATCATCCGCCTCACCCTGGCGGAGGGGTCGCGCTTCCCCAAGCTCGCGGAGTTCTACTACCGCGAGGTCATCGGCCGGGTGCTGCCGGTGATGCGCGCGCGGCTTGAGCGCGCGGTCGAGCGCGGCGAGCTCAGCCAGGACGCCTTGGCGCGATTCCCGCAATTGTTGGTCGCCCCGGCGCTGGTCGCGGTCATGTGGAACGGCCTGTTCGAGCGCTTCGAGCCGCTCGACGTGCGCAAGCTCATGCAGGCGCATCTGGATCTCCTGTTCGCAGAAAGGAGCGCGTCATGAGCCCGCGGCGCATCCTCCTCACCTCGGCGCTTGCGCTCGTCGCGCTCGTGTTGGCCGGCTGCGACAACGGCAAGGAGGTGGCTTTCCAGGGCTGGATGGAAGCCGAACTGATTTTCGTCGGTCCCGACGAAGCCGGCCGCATCGAGACGCTGTCGGTGCGCGAGGGCGACCACGTGGAACAGCGTTCGCCGCTGTTCACGGTCGATTCCGACCTGCAGCTCGCCGATGTCGCGATGCAGGAGGCCGCGGTGAAGAACGCGCAGATCGCCTTCGACCGTGCCAAGGAGCTGCTGCGGACGCAAACCGGCACGCAACGGGCATTCGACGAGGCCGAGGCGGCGCTGCGCACGGCGCAGGCGCGGCTCAACTCGGCGCAGACCAGGCTGACGCGGCGCAAGATGTTCAGCCCCGTCGCCGGCAGCGTCCAGCAGATTTATTACCGCGTGGGCGAGCTGGTGCCGGCCGGCAAGCCGATTGTTGCGATCCTGCCACCCGCCAATCTGAAGGTACGGTTCTTCGTCCCCGAGGCGATCTTGCCCAAGCTCAGCATCGGCGAACCCGTCACCATCAGCTGTGACGGCTGCGATCCCGGTCTGGTCGCCAAGATCAGTTTCATCGCCCGCTCGTCGGAGTTCACCCCGCCGGTGATCTACAGCGTGGAGGAGCGCTCCAAGCTCGTGTTCCTGATCGAGGCGCGCCCGGAACGCCCGGAGCGGCTGCGCGTTGGTCAGCCCGTCAGCGTCACGCTGGGACAAGCACAGTGAACGAAGCAGCGGCACCTGCAACCGATATCGCCATCGACGTCGAGGGGCTGACGAAATCCTTCGGCAACCGCACCGTCGTGCGCAATCTGTCGATGCGGGTAAAGCGCGGCGAGATCTACGGCTTCCTGGGTCCCAACGGCTCCGGCAAGACCACGACCATCCGCATGCTGTGCGGGCTGCTCACGCCCGACGAGGGCCATGGGACCTGCCTCGGCTACGACATCCGCACCCAGGCCGACGAGATCAAGCGCCACGTCGGGTACATGACGCAGCGCTTCAGCCTCTACCAGGACCTTTCGGTGCGTGAGAACCTGGAATTCGTCGCTCGCCTCTACGGGGTCGCCGACCCCGTGGGCTCGGCGCGCGCCATGATCCAGCGGCTCGGGCTCGATGGCCGGGAGGAGCAGCTTGCCGGCGAGCTGTCCGGCGGCTGGAAGCAACGGCTTGCGCTCGGCGCCTGCACGCTGCCGAGCCCGCAACTCCTGCTGCTCGACGAGCCGACCGCCGGCGTCGATCCCAAGGCGCGGCGCGAGTTCTGGAACGAGATCCACGCGCTCGCGGCGCACGGCCTCACCGTGCTGGTCTCTACCCACTACATGGACGAGGCCGAGCGCTGTCACGAGATTGCCTATATCGCGTACGGCGTGCTGCTCGCCCACGGCACCGTGGACGAGGTGATCGCGAGCTCGCATCTGGTCACCTATACTGTGAGCGCGGCCAACGGCGAGAGCCTGGCGCAGCTCGGCGAGCAGCTCAGCCGGCTGCCGGGCGTCGACATGGTGGCGCCCTTCGGCACCAGCCTGCACGTATCGGGCCGCGACGAAGCGGCGCTCGAGGCGGCGATCGCGCCCTATCGCAACCGCGCAGGGCTGGCCTGGACGCGCTCCCAGCCTTCGCTCGAAGATGTGTTCATCGACCTCATGAGCAAGGCGAAGGACAATTTCCAATGAGCGCCGCTCCTCCAACCGCCGCACCGGCTGCGCGCTCGTCTCGGGGCTTTCGCCGAGGCTTCTGGAGTCGCGACTTCTGGCGACGGACCTGGGCGATGCTGATCAAGGAGTTCATCCAGCTCAAGCGCGACCGCGTGTCGTTCGCGATGATCATCATGATCCCGCTCGTCCAGCTTCTGCTGTTCGGCTACGCGATCAACACCAATCCGCGACACCTGCCCACCGCAGTGCTGCTGCAGGAGCAGACCGACGTGGGTCGCTCGGTGCTCAAGGCGATCGAGAACACCAAGTATTTCGACGTGACGCACGTGGTCAAGACCGAGGCCGAATTCGATCATTTGATCCTGTCCGGAGCGGTGCTGTTCGCCATCGAGATCCCGGCAAATTTCGAGCGTGCAGTGCGGCGCGGCGATCGGCCCGCGCTCCTGGTCGCCGCCGACGCCACTGACCCGGTGGCGGCGGGCTCGGCGATGGCGGCGCTCGGAAACCTGGTGCAGACCGCGCTCGCGCACGACCGTGCGATCCCGGATGGCGCCACGCCGCCGTTCGAGATCCGCACCCACGCCCGCTACAATCCGGCGGCTAATACCTCGTTCAACATCGTGCCGGGCCTGGTCGGCACCATCCTCACCATGACCATGCTGATCTTCACCGCGCTGTCGGTGACGCGCGAGATCGAGCGCGGGACCATGGAAAGCCTGTTGTCGATGCCGATCACGCCGGTCGAGATCATGCTCGGCAAGATCGTTCCCTACATCATCGTCGGCTTCGTGCAGGCGGCGCTGATCATCGGTATCGGCATCGGCCTGTTCGGGGTGCCGCTGCTGGGAAGCCTGATGATTCTGGCTTTGTTGAGCACGCTGTTCATCACCACCAACCTGTCGGTCGGCTACACGTTTTCGACCATCGCGCAGAACCAGTTGCAGGCGATGCAGATGTCGATGATGTTCTTCCTGCCAAACATCCTGCTGTCGGGCTTCATGTTTCCGTTCGCCGGCATGCCCGGCTGGGCGCAATGGATCGGCGAGTTCCTCCCGCTCACGCACTATCTGCGCATCGTGCGAGGCATCATGCTCAAGGGCGCGACGCTCGCCGATCTGCAGTTCGATACGTTAGCGCTCGCCGGTCTGACGCTCATCGCCATGACAATCGCGATTACCCGGTTCCGCCGCACGCTAGACTGACACCGGACTGACGCCGGTTAGGCCGCGGCCCGCGTGCCGCCCTTCGTCGCCGCGTCGTACATCTGCGCGACGTGGTCCCAATTGACGAGATGGTCGACGAAGGCCTTGAGGTAGTCGGGCCGCCGGTTGCGATAGTCGATGTAGTAGGAATGCTCCCAGACGTCGCAGCCGAGGATCGGCCGGCCGCCGTGCACCAGCGGATTTTCGCCGTTCGGAGTCTTGGTGATGGCGATCTTGCCGTCCTTGACCGCGAGCCAGCACCAGCCGGACCCGAACTGGCTGACGCCAGCCTGGATGAAGTCGTCCTTCATCTTCTCGATCGAGCCGAGATCGGCGATGATCTTCTTTTCCAGGTTACCGGGGATCTTGCCTCCGCCGTTCGGCTTCATCCACTGCCAGAAGTGGAGGTGGTTGTAGTGCTGTCCAGCATTGTTGAAGAGGCCGGGGTTCTTGCCGAAGGCGCCCTTCACGATCTCCTCGAGCGACTTTCCTTCCCACTCCGTGCCTTTGAGAAGCTTGTTGCCGGTGTTGACATAGGCGAGGTGATGCTTGTCGTGGTGATATTCGAGCGTCTCGCGCGACATATAGGGAGCGAGCGCATCGTAGGGATATGACAGATCGGGCAGGGTGAACGACATGGGGGTCCTCCGCGCTGAAGGCATCAGTATCGGTAACGTCCCGCGCCATCGGCCGGTTCCGATCTCGGCGCGGAGTTCCTTCAGAACGGCGCGACCTCAGGGCGTTGCGGACGGAGCGGATTGGGCTCGGGTCGACCAGGCCTGCATGAGGTCGATGGGGAACGGGAACACGATCGTCGAGCTGCGCTCGCCGGCGATATCGAACAGGGTGGCGAGATAGCGCAGCTGCATCGCCTGCGGCACCGGCGCCAGCACTTGAGCCGCCTCGAGCAGCTTTTGTGCCGCCTGCTGCTCGCCTTCCGCGTTGATGATCTTGGCCCGACGGGTGCGTTCGGCTTCCGCCTGACGGGCAATGGCGCGGATCATGCTCTCGTCCAGATCAATGCGCTTGATCTCAACGTTGGAGACCTTGATGCCCCAGCCTTCGGTCTGTTTGTCGAGCACGTCCTGGATGTCCGCATTGAGCTTGTCCCGCTCGGCCAGCATCTGGTCGAGATCGTGCTTGCCCAGCACCCAGCGCAACGTGGTCTGCGCCAGCTGGCTGGTCGCCACCAGATAATTGCTGACCTGGATCACCGCCCGTTCCGCGTCCACCACGCGGAAATAGATCACGGCGTTGACCTTGACGGATACGTTGTCGCGCGAGATCACATCCTGGGTGGGCACTTCGTCCACGACGACACGAAGATCGACGCGCACCATTTGTTGTACGAGCGGCACGAGCAAGATAAGTCCAGGACCCTTGGTGCCGGTGTAGCGGCCAAGCGTGAATACGACGCCGCGCTCGTATTCCCGCAGGATGCGCACCGCCGAGATGAATATCGCGACGACGAAGAACGCCAGGATGATGACAGTTGCGACGGAGAGCATGGCCTTCCTCCTTGTCGGTTGGGTGCAATTCGTCAGCCCGCCTCGACTACGAGAACGAGGCCCTCGCGGCCGATGACCTTGACGCGCGTCCCGGGCGTCAGCGGGCGGGAAGCGCGGGCGCGCCAGATTTCTCCGTTGATCCGGACGCGCCCCTCGTCCTGCTCCCAGGCCACGGCTTCGCCTTCGGCGCCGAGCAAGGCCTCCTGACCGGTGACGACCGGACGTCGCCGCGAACGCAGCAGCATGGACAGCACCAGCAGGAACAGCGCGGCGGTGATGAGCGCGGTCGCCACGACGACCGGATATGACAGGTCGAATCCCGGGGTCCCCGACGGGAACATCATGATCGAGCCGATGACGAAGGCGACGATGCCGGCGACCCCGATCACGCCGAACGCTCCGATATGGGCCTCGGCCACCATCAGGCCGATTCCGAGCAGGACGAGCGCGGCGCCGGCATAGTTGATCGGGAGCAGGTTGAGCGCGTACAGCGCGACCAGCAGGCTGATGCCGCCGACCAGGCCGGGCGCGACGGCGCCGGGATTGAGAAACTCGAAGATCAATCCGTAGACGCCGATCAGCATCAGGATGAAAGCTACATTGGGATTGGTGATGACCGCGAGCAGCTCGGTCCGCCAGTCTGGCGCAATGGTCACGACGTCGACGCCGGCGGTCGCCAGGCGCGCGGGCTTGCCCGCGACCCGCACGGTCCGTCCGTCGATCTGGCGCAGCAGGTCCGAGACGTCGCCGGCGATCACGTCGATGACGTGCAGCTTGAGCGCTTCCGAAGCCGGCAGGCTCACGGCGGAACGCACCGCCTCGGCCGCCCAGTCGGCGTTGCGGTCGTGGAGCTCGGCAAGGCCGCGGATATAGGCGACGGCATCGTTGACGACCTTGCGGGTCTCGGTATCGGCGGGCTCGCGATTGTCCTTGCTTTCCTTCTCCGCGTCCTTGTCTCGGCCGGACAGCGGGGAAGGGCGGCCCAATTGGACCGGCGTGGCAGCGCCCAGATTGGTGCCGGGGGCCATCGCGGCGATGGCGCTCGCATAAGTGATGTAGGTGCCGGCACTCGCGGCGCGGGCGCCGCTCGGGGCCACATAGGCGACAACCGCGATCGGCGACGACAGTATTGCGCGGATGATCTCGCGCATCGACGTATCGAGGCCGCCCGGCGTATTCATCCGCAGAATGACCACGCGCGTATCGCGTGGGTCGAGCTGGCCCAATTCGCGAACCACGTAATGAGCGATGGACGGGCCGATCGCGCCGTCGATGTCGAGGACGACCGCGCGGTCGGCGGCTTCAGCGGACGGCGACGGGGCGGCGACCAACAGGGTCAGGACAGCGCTCGCAGCGCACCAGCTTCTCCAACGCGCGCCGCCGCGGTCGGCCGCCCCGGTCGATGCTGAGCGCATTGCGCCCTCCTGAGCCCCCAGAAGCTGAGGAGAATCTGGGGATTTGGGGCGACCGGTTCAACTCCATATAGGCCGATTGGCGTCGGGGATCGGCGCGGCAGTCCGAATCGGTAAATCGAGGTGGCGGTGGCCGGTTCAGGGCTTCGGCGCCGCTCGTCCGGCGTCGGTCGCCTGCGAATGCGCGCCGCCTGGCTCCGAGATGACACACAGGGCGCTACCCGCGCTGCCAGCGCCATCGGTGAGAGCGATATCGCCGAGCGACAGGATTCCGACTAATCGCTTGTCGCGGTTCAACACCGGTAAGCGGCGCACCTTGATGTCGGCCATGTTCTGCGCAACCTCGTCGAGATCATCGTCCTCGAAGCAATACCTCACCTCTTTGCTCATGATGTCGCGGATCGGCGTGGTGGGGCCCTTGCCGGCCCCCACGGCGCGGATGGCGATGTCGCGGTCGGTGATCATCCCGACCAGGCGGTCGTTTTCACCGACCGGCAATACCCCGGCGTCGATCTGCGCCATCATCCGCGCGGCGTCGCGGATCGGCTGGTCGGGGTTGGCGATCTTGACATCGCTGCTCATGGCTTCACTGACCTGCATGGTAGTCCTCCTCTTTTGATTGAGCTGGTGCACTTGGGCCCGGGGATATGCGGAGCGGCGGGGCCGGCTCAAGTGCTGAACGCAGTGTCCTGCCCGCAGTTCCAGTCATGGTGTTCGCGGGACAGAGCCGGCTGCGGCGCAGGTTAAACTTCGTTGCGAACGGAACCGGAGTGCTCTCTCGGTTTTGACCGGAAGGGAGGCGGGTGCGGCACTGCGGCCGCGGAACAGCACAGCGGAACCTTTGAATGGAGCGGGGCGACATCCCACCTGAAAAGGGATGGACGATGGCGACAGTCGCGCGGCACGAGCCTCATCCGGTCGGATGGCGGCGTTATCTCTATTCGACCAATCACAAGGACATCGGCACGATGTACCTCGTGTTCGCGATCGTCGCGGGCGTGGTCGGGGGCGCTCTGTCGATCGGCATGCGCATGGAGCTGCAGCAGCCGGGCCTCCAGATCTTCCCCAATCCGCACGCCTACGACGTGTTCACGACGGCACACGGCCTCATCATGATCTTCTTCATGGTGATGCCGGCGCTGATCGGCGGGTTCGGCAACTGGATCGTGCCGCTGATGATCGGAGCGCCCGACATGGCGTTCCCGCGCATGAACAATATCTCGTTCTGGCTGCTGCCGGCCTCGGCCGCGCTGATGCTCACCGCGCTGTTCACGCCCGGCGAGGCGGGGACCAGCGGCCCAGGCACCGGCTGGACGCTCTACGCGCCGCTATCGACCAGCGGCCACCCCGGGGCGGCGGTTGATTTCACCATCCTGTCGCTCCACCTGGCGGGCATTTCGTCGATCCTCGGCGCCATCAACTTCATCACCACGATCTTCAACATGCGCGCGCCAGGCATGACCATGCTGCGGCTGCCCCTGTTCGTGTGGTCGGTACTGATCACCGCGTTCCTGTTGCTGTTGGCGATGCCGGTGCTGGCGGGCACGCTCACCATGCTGCTGACGGATCGCAATTTCGGCACGACCTTCTTCGATCCGCAGGGCGGCGGCGATCCGCTGCTGCATCAGCATCTGTTCTGGTTCTTCGGCCATCCCGAAGTCTACATCATGATCTTGCCGGCCTTCGGCATCATCAGCCAGGTGGTCGCAACCTTCAGCCGCAAGCCGGTGTTCGGCTATCTCGGCATGGTGTTCGCCATGATCGCGATCGGCGCGATCGGCTTCGTGGTGTGGGCGCACCACATGTATACGGTCGGGATGTCGACCGCTGCGCAGGCCTATTTCGCCATCGCCACCATGGTGATCGCAGTGCCCACCGGCGTGAAGGTGTTCTCCTGGATCGCCACGATGTGGGGCGGCTCGATCGACTTCCGCACGCCCATGCTGTGGGCGATCGGCTTCATCTTCGTGTTCACCATGGGCGGGCTCACCGGCGTGGTGGTGGCCAATCCCGGCGCCGACCGCCAGCTGCAGGACACGTATTACATTGTGGCGCATTTTCACTATGTGCTGTCGCTGGCCGCGGTGTTTGGCATCTTCGCCGGCTGGTACTATTGGTTCCCCAAGATCACCGGTTACACCAGCTCTGATGCGCTCGGGCGGCTGCATTTCTGGATCTCGTTCATCGCCGCCAACGTGATCTTCTTCCCCCACCACTTTCTCGGGCTCGCCGGCATGCCGCGACGCGTGGCCGACTATCCTGACGCGTTCGCCCATTGGAACTTCGTCTCGTCCGTGGGCGCTTATCTCTTCGCCGCCGGCATGATGGTCTTCTTCGTCAACATGGCGCTCGCCTTGGTGCGCAAGGTCCCGGCCGCGGACAATCCATGGGGCAGGGGTGCGACGACGCTCGAATGGACGCTGTCGTCGCCGCCGCCGTTCCATCAGTTCGGCACGTTGCCGCTGATCGAGAGCCCCGGTCTCGGGGATGCAACCGAGCCGCAGCCGGAACCGGTCTGGCATTCCGACGGCCGACGATAGCCCGAGGCGCAATGACCGGCCGCAGCAGGAGCCGCCGGTCCAGCTAGCCCGGCCTGTTGACGGCGTCGTCTTGCGCCTCTTCCTCCTCCTTGATCGCGACAAGTGTCTCGACCAGGCGTGCGACCCGGCCGTGAGCCAATGGCCGGCCGGCGTTGATCATTGCTTCGTCATTGCTGAGCCACGCGCTCGCTTCAGCGAGCTCCTCGGCGCTCGCTCCGCTGGCGATGATCTTTGCGACCGTCACGTCGTCGAGGTCGCCCAGCATCGTAATCACCTCTTGGTGCGTCAGGGAGGTCATGGTCCCCTCCTGCTTCTTCGATGGTTTCAGCCGGCCGTGGGGACGACGATGAACCGCATCGTGTCGCCCGATTTCAGCCGCATCAGAACCGCCCGCTTGCCCTCGGCACGGGCGTCGCCGAGGACATGCTCGATCTCGTCCGGCGTCATCACCGCTTTTCCGCTCACGTCGAGGATGATGTCGCCGAGCTCGAAGCCCTGATCGGCGCCGAGCCCGGTCGGATCGATCTCGGTCACCACGACACCGTCGGCGCCCGGCAGATGGGCTGCCGGGGCGAGCTTGAGCCCGAGATGGTCCGACACATTGCCGGCATCGGCTGTCCCGTGACCGCGTCCAGTCGTCTCGGGCGGTTTGCCGGCAGGCGATTCCGAATGTTTTGCAGGGAGCTCACCGAGAGCAACGGTCATGGTCTGCTGTGTGCCGTGCCTGACCACGCCGATTTCGACTGTGGAGCCCGGTGCGGCCTTGGCAATGACCCTGTTCAGATCACGGGCGTCCTTGATTGGCACGGCGTTGACCGAAACGATGACATCGCCCGAGGCGAGCCCGGCCCGTTCGGCGGGGCTGTTCGCCTGTGGCCCGGCGACGAGTGCGCCTTGCGCCTCCTTGAGGCCGAGCACGTCGGCGATTTCCGCGTTCACGGTTTGAATTTGCACGCCGAGCCAACCTCGTGTCACCGTACCCTTGTCGCGCAGCTGCGGAATCACCGTTCGCACGGTGTCCGCCGGGATCGCGAATGCGATGCCGATCGAGCCGCCGGAGGGCGAGAAGATCATCATGTTCACGCCGATCACCCGGCCGTTGAGGTCGAAGGTCGGCCCGCCCGAGTCGCCTTTGTTGATCGGTGCATCGACTTGAATGAGGTTGTCCGTCGAAACGGCGTCGATGTTACGCTCGCGTGCCGAGACGATGCCGGCGGTAACGGTACCCCCGAGGCCGAACGGATTGCCGATCGCAAGCACCCAGTCGCCGACGCGCGGCGTCTTGTCGGCGAGCTTGACGAAGGGGAAGTCGTCGCGGCCGTCGACCTTGAGCAGAGCGAGGTCGCTGGCAGGATCGGTACCGATGACCTTCGCGGTGTAGGTCTTCCGGTCATCGGTCTCGACCGCGACTGTCACGCTGCCCTCGATCACATGATTGTTGGTGACCGCGTAGCCATCCGCCGAGATGAAGAAGGCGGATCCCATTGACGTCACCACCCGCCCCGAAACCGACGCACCGAGTTGCGCACGTTCCGCCGCATTGGCGGCACGTTTGCTCTGGACGCCGATGACGGCTGGTTTCACTGCGTCGACGATGTCGGCAAAGCCGGCGGAATCGGAACGGCCTCCGCGCATGAATTGCGCCACGCGCGATGACCAGACGCCGCCGGCGTTGTCGCGTGACGGGGGATCCGCGAGCACGACCGCGCTTGCAAGGGTCGCTATGGCGCTGATCACCAGAACCAGCCGCAGCGAACGCCTCGCGCGCCGCGGCGGCGCGGCAATAATGTTTTCAGTCATCGGGCTCTCTTCCACGGGAACTCCGGTCACGCCGGCCGTCCCCGATCCTAGGCCTGCGCGTTCGAAATGATGGGAGATCGCGGCTGCGCAGGTGGTGCGACGGTGTTGTCGCCTGCCGGTCAACGTTCCCCGTGCTGCGGAGGTTCCGAGCCGGCAGCGCCGGTCCGCCGATGACAATACGGCAAGCCTGACATGTCGAAAGAACAAGTCGGCGAAGGCGCACGTCGCAGCCGAAGATTCGCGCATAGGTTCAAGTTGATGCCAGGTGGCGGTGGGACGGAACTGCTTGAACCTTTGCCCGAATACGATCATCGGCGCGATGGTTAAAGCCCTGTGCTCTGTGCGGATTGATCGCCGCTCCTCTCATGGTTGCGGGCGCCACCTGTGTGATCGCGGTCCTTGCTGAGGATGTGCGCCAGGAGTCGGTTGACGGTGCGCCGTCACGCGCTACGTGAGGCGCGCGGGCTGACCGGATGTTGCTGGCCCCCGCAACTGTCGCAGCACCTGTCGCAAGCAAAGGAGTGTGGTGATGAAGCTGACATCCGAACAGGTCGAACGAACTCTGAGCCAATTCGACGCCGAGGCTGTTCCCGACGATCATCCGGTCATTCCTCGACTGAACAAGCTGTTTGGAGAGCATACCTTCTTCCTCTCCGGCAACGGGCTGAACATCGTCGAGCCGGCCGAGAATCCCCAGGCGGAAAGCCAATCGGCGATGGTAGTGAACATTGCCAGCTGGAGCGATGCCAGTCGGACCGGGCTCGAACCGCATGAGCCGGAGCCGACCGACGTCATCGTTACGCTTGGAACCACGCACTGATCCGCGATGTCGCCGCAGCTCGCGAGCCTCGTTACGACCGGTCGCATCGCGGGATTGGGACTGATCCTTGCGGGCAGGGCGGGTGACATGCCTGTGTCCGCCGTTGCCGCACGACGCGAACAACGGCGGGACAGGCAATCCCGCAGGCCGGAATGCCGTTTAGGCGCCAGCCGGCGTCCGTACGATCTTCGGCGGATCGCTACTTGTCCGAAGGACGGATACGTTGGCGAATCTTCTCGCGCACTTCGGGATTGGCGTCCGCCACTTCGAGGATCGCAGTATATTCGTCGACTGAGAGACCTTGATCGGTCACGGCCTTTGACAGTGCATTGAAGGCTTCCTCAGCGATGCGCTCCTTCTCGGATGGCGGGGCCGCCGCGATCCGTTGTTGATAGTCCTGCTTGAGGCTGGCCACGCGCAGCGCGGCCGCTGCCGTCGCGTCGAGCTTCTCGTCCGAAAGGTTCGGGGCAGGGCCGCCGCCACGAGGCGAAGGCGATTGGGCCGGGGGCGACTGCTCCTGGGCGCTTACCATTGCTGGAATGGAAGCGAACGATATGGCTGCGAGCACGGCGGCGGCGGACCACGATGCGGACCGCCACGATGGTCGTTGCATGATTTTCTCCTGTCTTTGCTTCTGCACCGCTCGCTCGCGAACGATGCCAACTGCCGGAGTCAACCGGAGGCGAAGTCGGCGGTTCCAGGTGATCGGGCAGATTGGTTGGAACCGCGAGTAGCGGCCGCAATTGAATCCGGGTTTGCTGGGTCTAAATTCGCAGCAATGCGCAATTCGCCCGGATCGATCGCGCGTCCTCGCCATGAGCGCCCGCATTGTCACAATTTTCGGTGGGACCGGCTTCCTAGGCCGCCGGATCGTGCGGCATGCCCGCAAGCAGGACTTCTCGGTTCGAGTTGCGTCGCGGCGGCCAGGCCGCAGTCGCCAGCTGTTTGACGACGACGATCCGCAACTTCAATCGGTCGAGGCCGACATTCATGATCAACGGGCGGTGGCGGAGGCTGTTGCCGGCGCCTATGGCGTCGTCAATGCGGTCAGCCTCTACGTCGAGCATTCGGGCAAGACCTTTCACTCCGTCCATGTCGAGGCGGCGCAACGCCTGGCGGCGGCGGCGACGCAAGCCGGTGTCGAACGGTTCATCCAGCTCTCCGGAATTGGCGCGAATCCGGCCTCGCCGTCGCTCTACATCCGCAAGCGCGGCGAGGGGGAATTGGCGGTGCGGGCCGCCTTCCCCGATGCGCTGATCATCCGTCCGGCGGTGATGTTCGGGCCGGACGATGCGTTTCTCACCACCATCATCGCGCTGCTGCGGCGGCTGCCGATCTATCCGATGTTCGGCCGCGGCCGCACCACATTGCAGCCGGCCCACGTCGAGGACGTGGCGGAGGCGATTGCAAGGAGCCTGCAGCGGGTTGATCGGCGCGCCGTCACGTTCGAGTTCGGTGGCCCGGACGTCTACTCCTACGAGCAGTTGCTTCGAACGGTGGCCCATGATGCCGGTGTCACCCCGTTACTGATGCCAGTCCGGTTCGCCGGTTGGCACGCCCTGGCCTGGATCGCGGAGATGCTTCCAAGTCCGCCACTCACGCGCAATCAGGTCGAGCTGATGCAGATCGATACCGTGGCGTCGCCGGACATGCCCGGATTTCATGAGCTCGGAATTTCACCGCGCTCGGTCGAGGAGACGCTCCGGCAGATGTTGCTGACCGGTTAAAGCATGTTCGGGAGAATGCCTGCCCGGCCTCGATTCGGCGCCCGGGCCGGTTTTCCGCCGAAAACGCGATGTCGTCGGCCCCTTTGACCTGGGATTTGGGCGGGGTGAAACCCTGCCCCGCGATCGGGACATGGATATTCCACCGCAAATCGCGCTATATCGAGTGGCGCGGCTGCAACCGGCTGCCGACGCGATCGGTCAACTTTCTCGGGTTTCCAATGCCACAGGCGGCCACCACGGACGAAAGCGCAGCCAAGCTATCCATCGGCTTCATCAACTGGGCGCATGCGCTCGACCACTACGTGATGCTGATTTTTCCGACCGTGGTGCTCGCGCTCGCGCTCACGTTCGAGAAGACCTACGCCGAGCTGATTGCGCTCGGCACTGCGCCGTTCGTCGCCTTCGGCATTTTTTCACTGCCGGCCGGCTGGCTCGGCGACCATTGGAGCCGGCGCAACATGATGGTTTTGTTCTATGCCGGCTGCGGACTATCGCTGGTCGGTGCGGGCTTGGCGCCCAACCTCATACTGCTTGCCGTCGCGCTCACGGCGCTCGGCGTGTTTGCGGCAATCTACCATCCCGTCGGCACCGCCATGCTGATCGAGCAGGCAACCTCGCGCGGGCGTTCGCTCGCCTTCAACGGGGTGTGCGGCAATCTCGGCGCAGCGCTCGCCGCCGGCATAACGGCGGCACTGGTCGCGGGCCTGGGATGGCGCGCCGCCTTCCTGGCGCCGGGCGCGGTCTGCATCGTGACCGCCGTGGTCTATGCGCGCCTTGTTCCGGATGAACGACGAAAGGCCGCCGGCCGCGGCACCGTCGCCGACGTCCCGCTCGCCGCCTGGATGGCAGCGACGATCTTTGCTCTCTTCATCGTGATCGCGCTCTGCGCCGGCCTCGTCTTCAACATCGTTTCGGTCGCGCTGCCCAAGATCGTGGACGAGCGGCTCGGCACCGATGTGCCGCTGTTGTTGGTCGGTGGCATTGCGACCGCGGTGTTCATGTGCGGTGCAATCGCTCAGCTCGCGGTCGGCCGCCTGGTCGAGAGGTTTCCGCCGCATATTCTGTTCGCGGTGATCGCGAGCCTGCAGTTCCTCGGGGTGCTGTGGGCGGCACAGGCGAGCGGCAAGATGCTGATCATTGCGCTCGCGGTGGCGATGGCTGCGATCTATGCGCAGGTGACGGTCAACGACCTGGTGATCGCCCGCTACACCGCGGACGCCTGGCGCGGCCGCGTCTATGCCGTGCGCTATTTTCTCACTTTCGTGGTGTCGGGGGCGGCGGTGGGAGCCATCGCCTTCCTGCACGGCCGTGGGGGCTTCGGTTTGGTGCTCGGCACCACAGCAGTGATCGCGCTCGGCTTCGTGGTCGCGACCGCCGTGATCGCCGTGCTGGTCAACGGCGTCGAAAGGGACCGCACACGCGCCGTGGCGCCGGCGGAATGACCCGGCGCAGGGCAGGCAGGTCCGGCGCTCGGCGTTTTTTTGACCCCTTGCGGAACCTTTGTCGCGTTCATACGTTTTGCCGAACAGTGATGTTGCAGCCGAAAGGCTCCGTTGCTGGTGCGACCACGATCAAGTTGGTGACGCCGGATGTACGCGCACCTTCTCGTTCGTGGTCGTAGTCGTTTCTGAGGGGGCGCGGAGCGTATCGGGCCTGTGCCGCCGCTGCCACAGCGGCGTAGAGAATTTTCCACCAACGTCGCCGTCGTCTTGATTTCGCCGCGCTTTGCGTTTACTCGCGCGCCTCCTTTCGCTCGGCCTCGTGTCCGGGCTCGTGAGATCCCGGCTGGCACGGTGCGCTTTGCGTGTCCGTGTTCCGCCAAACGAAGGGCGCACGGACTGTAGCTCATGGAGAGCGCCGGGGGAGACCCCGGAGGTACAGGTTCGATTCCTGTCGTTCCACCAACTGCGAGGATAGCTCAGTGGTAGAGCATATGATCGTGAATCATACTGACGCGGGTTCGAATCCCGCTCCAGCGCTCCGATTCAGCCTGAAACGCTGATTCCCATGACGGGGACCGGACGCGCACTTCAGTCGCGGTCCGGTCCATCGGCCGAAAGGCCTTTTGCCCGAACCCCGACACCGTGAGACCGGCTCTGCGCCGCGGCAGATACCGCTTGCGCTGACGCCGGGTCCGCCGCTCTGACGCCGTGCTTCGGCACGGCGAACGAACGCGCGTGCCCGATGCTCAACGCAGGCTCAAGCCTCGGCCCGCCGTTTTCCCGGGAAGCGTGCGTCCGGAACCAGCGCGCAATCAGGCTGAGTGGGCTTCCGGTCAGCCGCCCGGATTGCGCGCCAACCTAAAAATAGGCGCGCGGTCGGACGGAAAACCGGTTCCCACTTTTCCTGACCGCGCGCCGTCCTCGAAACTGCAACCCGGCTCCCCGGTGCTGCCGCGGAGCCAACGATGGAGGTGTGCCATGAACCGGCACTTTCTGATGCTGCGTCTGACGGTGAAGGACGGCGAGCGTGCCTTCCTCATGCGCAACGGCCGGTTCGAGCAGGTGCTCGGCCCGGGCCGCCACCGGCTGTTCGACCCGCTGCGCGGCCTCGCGGTCGAGCTGCACCAGGTCGTTCGCGCCGAGTTTCCGGCGGAGCGGCACGCGGTGCTCAAGGCGGCGCGGCCGGATCTCGTCGCCGAGATGTTCGAGCCGGTGGAGACCAAGGCCGACGAGGTGGCCATTGTGTCCCTCGACGGCCGTCCGTCGCACCTGATGGGTCCGTGGCAGACGCGGGTGTTCTGGAAGGTCGTGACCCGTGTCGATGTCGAGCGCATCGACGTGGCAAACGATCCGAAGGTGGCACCGCGGCACCTGGCGATGGTTGCGCGTGAGCGCAACACGCTGGTCGCCGAGCACGTGGTCGAGAACCACGAGGCGGGCCTGCTGTTCGTCGAGGGCCGTCTGGTGGAGCGGCTCGCGCCGGGTCGGCACGCCTTCTGGACGGCGGGCCGCAAGATCGAGGTCAAGCGCCTCGACCTGCGTCCGCAGGCGGTGGAGATCACCGCGCAGGAGATGCTGACCAAGGACCGCATCGCGCTGCGCGTGACGCTGACCGCGTTCCGCCGCATCGTCGATCCGCAGCGCGCGGTGAGCGCGGTGCCGGACGTCGATGCGTGGCTCTACCGGCTGGTGCAGTTCGCGATCCGCGAGGCGGTGGCG
>Ga0126377_10000571_pt1 | contig 22633 bp, 16 predicted proteins | sample PanSoiMetPlot_22_FD_92647 | JGI IMG/M metagenome (GOLD analysis project Ga0126377, IMG submission 92647) | Tropical forest soil microbial communities from Panama - MetaG Plot_22 | ecosystem: Environmental > Terrestrial > Soil > Tropical forest > Bulk soil | place: Panama | collected 2016-02-17 | reverse complement strand
GATCTCGAGCTCGACCTGGTCGCGGTCGCCGACCTGTGATCGCGCGCGTCAGGCAGGGAGAAACGCGGCGGTGACGACGGCATCGCCGGCCACCACGTAGCGGGCGGCGAGCGACGGGAGCCGTGACGCGCGCGTGCCCGTGCGGAACGCCGCGTCCAGCGCGCCGGACCGCGCATCGGCGAGGTCGCGCAGGTCGGGCAAGGCGGCCAGCTCGACGTCGTGGAACTCGAGCATCTCGCGGGTCAGGGGGAACTGGCACTTGAAGAGCGCCTCCTTGATCGAGAAGACCAGGGCGGAGCCGATCGCGCGCTCCGGTTCGGGGAGGCTCTCCAGCCACGCGGCCTCGGCCGGCGTGGTGACCAGGCGCATGACCTCGGCGCGCGACGAGCCGATCGCGCGCTCGGCGTCGATGCCGAGGCCGCACAGGTCGCGGTGCCACGCCGCCGCGGCGGCGCAGTAGCCGCGCGTGTGCGTGATGCTGCCGACCACGCCGGCCGGCCAGCGCGGGACGCGATCGGGGTCAGCGGGCAGCGCGGCGGCCTCCGCGCCGAGCAGTCCGAGCGCGCGGCGGGCACAGGCGCGCCCGGCGGCGACCTCGCGGCGGCGACGGGCCACCGCGCGGGCGACCATCGGCTCCTCCTCCGGGTGGAGCGCCGCGTCCCAGTCGGCCGGCTCGGCCTCCACGCCGATCGCCTGCGGCGGCAGCACCGCGGCCAGGGCGCCGGCGCTCACGGTCGGTCCAGCCAGGCCAGCGGCATGGCGACCATGATGCCAGAGGCTCGCGGCTGCGGCGCAGCCGGTCGAGATCGCGGCCCGGGATCGCGGCGGGCAGCGCGTGCAGGAGGGAGCGGGAGACCGGCGGCGGGCGGATCGATCGAGCTCTGCGACGACGGGCAGGCGCGACTCGTCGGCCAGACCGCGGAGCATGGCGGGGACGGGGCGGGGCCGCCGATCCGCGATCCGGCCCCTCGCGGGGACGGAGGTTGCTGGGCGGACTGCCTCGGCCCCCGCGCGGCGGTCCGTCCCGCGCCTTGCGAGGAGGGCTCACAAAGCCCTCAGCTTGACAGGGGTTTGAGGAGGCGTTTAAGAGTCCCGGAGGGTGCGTCGCCCAAGGTCCGACACGGTTCGAACCCCGGATGAGTCGGCCGCCTTGTCACGGATGGTGGGGATGAGCATGCGCGGACACTCTCCACCGTCGCACGGGCCAGTGCTGGCGAGCATCGCTGACCATGGATGATGTACATGACTGAAACCGTTAGCCTGCCCGCGTCGATCGCGCACAGCATCGATCTCCTGGTCGAGTCGCTCGGCGGGCTCGAGGCGCTGCTCGCGCTCCACCGCGAGTCGGAACGGTCATGGACGGCCAACGAGATGGCCGCGCATCTGCGCATCTCGCCGCGCGCCGCTCGCCAGGAGCTGGACCGGCTCAGCGCGCGCGGTGTGGCTGCGCGTGCGCTTTCAGGCGATGACCCGGTCTATCGCTACAGGCCGGCCGACGCCGATCAGGCCGCCCATGTCGCCCGCATTGCCGACGCTTACGCCACCCGGCGCATCGAGACCATCAACCACGTCGCGTCGAGCCGGCTGCGCCGCATGCGCGCCGCGCAGTAGACCCACGGTTCGCTCGTGTCGAGCTCGACCAGGCGAGCTGTGGTCAGACGGAGTGCCGACCGAGTCGGCGCGCCTGTCGGTCGAGATCGACCGGCCGAGTGCGCAAGCGCGAATCTCCTGACATCCGATCTCACGAAGGTCCCACCCAGGTGAGCTCCGGGGTCGAGCCCTGCAGACATTGTTCTAGGTGGCGGACGAGCCGCTTCCCTATACTCGGCCAATGGCGCGCCGCGCCGGGACCGGGGCTGTCGTCGCGCTCGCGATCGCGCTGGTCGACGGCGCGCTCGCGGTCGCCGCGCCCGCCGGCGCCGGGGAGCCCGTCGTCGGCGGTGAGTCGAGCGACCCGGGCGAGTATCCGGCCACCGGCGCGCTCGTGCGCGGGGTGTCCTACCGCTGCACCGCGACGCTGATCGCGCCGGACGTGGCCATCACGGCGGCCCACTGCCTGGTCGACGAGGGCTTCGGGGACTTCTCGTTCACCCTCGACCCCGATCTCAACGACGATCTCGACGGCCTCGTCCCGGTCATCGCGTTCCACCAGCACCCGTACTTCCACTCCGAGGGGGACTTCAACGAGCTCGCCCAGCGCAACGACCTCGGCGTGTTCATCCTGGAGCGGCCGATCGAGAGCATCGCGCCCGAGTCGCTCGGCGACATGGCGGACAACCTTAGCTTGACCAGCGGCAGCGAGATGCAGCTGTGCGGCTACGGGCGCGACACCTGGGCCGACACGAGCAGCGACGGCGTGAAGCGCGATGCACTCGTGCACGTGGACATGATGACCCCCTGGGAGCTGCAGAGCGCGGACGAGGACCCGCAGCCGTGCCGGGGAGACTCGGGGGGCCCGGTGTTCGTCGAGACAGCCGGGGGCCGCCGCATCGCCGGCGTGGTCTCGCGGGCGGTGGGGGGCGAGCGGATGTGCTCGACCGGCGCCATCTACACGCGGGTCGCGCCGTACCTGGCGTGGGTCGAGACGGCGTCGCTCGATCGCGACATGGGCGGATGTTCGGCGACCAGGGGCAGCGGCTGCCCCTGGCTCGCGCTGCTCGGGTCGCTCGCGCTCGTCGGCCGCCGGCGCGCGCGGCGCTGACCGCTCTGGCCTCTAGGGTCGCGTGCCGGTGCCGCCGTCGCGCTGCGACGGGGTCGAGCTCGAGGTCGACGCGCCGCTCGTGGTCGACGTCGTGCCGGGCGTCGTCACCGGGGCGCCAGGCGGCGTCCCCGGCGACGGCGTGGTCGTGCCCGGCGACGAGGTTGTGCCCGGCGACGACGGCGACGAGGTGGTGCCCGGTGACGACGGCGACGAGGTGGTGCCCGGTGACGACGGCGACGAGGTGGTGCCCGGCGACGACGGCGACGAGGTGGTGCCCGGCGACGACGGCGTGCCCGGCATCCCGGGTGTGGTGGGTGTGATCGGCGACGGCGACGTCGGCGTGCCCGGCATCCCGGGTGTGGTGGGTGTGATCGGCGACGGCGAGGTCGGCGAGCCCGGCATCCCCGGTGTGGTGGGCGTGATCGGCGACGGCGTGATCGGCGGCGGCGCGCCCGGGGTCGTCGGCATGCCTGGCGTGGCCGGCGTGAGCGGCGTGGGCGTACCCGGCGTCGCGGGCGTCGTGGGCGAGCCCGGCGTCGTGGGCGATGTCGGCGACCCCGGCGTGGGCGAGCCCGGCGTCGTCGGCGTGCCTGGCGTCCCTGGCTGCGCCTGCGCGAGGACCGGCCTGGTGGCCTTGTCGATCAGCTCGCCGTCCCGACCCGCGACCATCGACCGCGACTGACATGCGCCGGCGATCGCCGCGAGCCCGAGCGCCGCGAGGATCGCGCTCGGAGTCGTGGTGGTTTTTCCGTACCTCATGATCTGCAATGTGTTCGATCCCTCCGCCTCGTCAAGCGAGCCTCTTCGCGAAGAGACTTCCACTCCGCGGTTCATCGCGCCCGAATGCTGTCTGCGACGTCACCGCCCGGCGCGCGCACGGGCGCGCGCGCGCGCACCAGCAACGGCGCGGCAGTGAATTCCAATGCCCGGCGCCAGGCGATCGGTTAAGACTGGCGCGTGCCGCCGATCGACGCCGCGCCCCTGGTTCCACCCGGCCTGGTCTCGCTCGGCGGCGGGCGCTGGCACTTCTCGGTGTGGGCGCCGGCGGTCGAGCGCGCGTGGCTGCACGTCCTCGCGCCCGATCGGCTCGTCGCGCTCGAGCGCGGCCCCGACGGCGTCCACCGCGCCGCGATCGCCGACCTGCCGGCCGGCGCGCGCTACCGCATCCGCCTGGCGGGCGCGGACGCGGAGCTGCCCGACCCGGCCTCGCGCCACCAGCCCGACGGGGTGGACGGGCCCTCTTCCGCCTTCGATCCCGCGGCCACCTGGTCCGACGCCGGCTTCCGCGCGCCGCCGATCGAGGAGCTCGTCATCTACGAGGCGCACATCGGCACGTTCACGCCCCGGGGCACCTTCGACGCGGCGATCGAGCGCCTCGACCGTCTGGTCGACCTCGGCGTGAACGCGCTCGAGATCATGCCGGTGGCGGAGTTCCCGGGCGGCCGCAACTGGGGCTACGACGGCGTCTTCCCGTGGGCGGTGCAGTCGACCTACGGCGGGCCGTCCGGGCTGGCCCGCCTGGTCGATGCCTGCCACGCGCGCGGGCTGGCCGTGCTGCTCGACGTCGTCTACAACCACCTCGGCCCGGAGGGGGCGTGCCTGGCCCGCTTCGGCCCGTACTTCAGCGCCCGCCACGTGACCGACTGGGGGGCCGCGTTCAACTTCGACGGCCCCCACTCCGACGAGGTGCGGCGCTACTTCATCGAGTCGGCGCGCTACTTCGCCCGCGACCTGCACGTCGACGGCTTCCGCCTCGACGCCATCCACGCCATCGTCGACACCTCGGCGCTGCCTTTCCTGGCCGAGCTGACCGCGTCGCTGCGCGAGCTCGGCCGCGAGCTGGGCCGGCCGCTGGCCGTCATCGCCGAGTGCGATCGCAACGACGCGCGGGTGGTGGCGCCGTGGCAGCGCGGCGGCCTCGGCGCCGATGCGCAGTGGTCCGACGACTTCCACCACGCGCTGCACTCGGTCCTGACCGGCGAGCGGAGCGGCTACTACGCCGACTTCGGCGAGCTGGGCCATCTGGCGCGCGCCATCGCGGACGGCTGGGTGTACGCAGGCGAGTACTCGCGCGTGCGCAGCCGACGGCACGGCAACTCGGCCGCGACCGAGCCCGGCCGCGCGTTCGTGGTGTGCACGCAGAACCACGACCAGGTCGGCAACCGCGCCCGCGGCGATCGCCTGAGCGAGACGCTGTCCCCGGCGGAGCAGCGGCTGGCCGCGGCGGTCCTCCTCACCATGCCGTACGTGCCGCTCCTGTTCATGGGACAGGAGGTCGGGGAGCGGGCGCCCTTCCAGTACTTCACCAGCCACCGCGATCCCGACCTGGCCGAGGCGGTGCGACGCGGGCGGCGGGCCGAGTTCGCCGCCTTCGGCTGGCGAGCCGAGGACATCCCGGATCCTCAGGATGCGGCCACCTTCGAGCGCTCGCGCCTCTCGCCGGGGTCGCCCGATCGCGAGGGCGCCGCGCTGTTCGAGCTCCACCGCGAGCTCCTGCGCCTGCGCCGCGCGCGGCCGGCGCTGGCCCGGCTCGACCGCGAGCGCACCGCGGTCACCTGCCCCGACGAGGACTTGCTGCTCGTGCAGCGCTGGAGCGAGCCCGGCCCCGCGGGCGGCGGCGACCGCGCGCTCCTGGTCGCCAGCTTCGCGCGCGAGCCGCGCGAGGTCGCCCTGCCCCGTGGACGCTGGCGGCTGGCCATCGACACCGACGACCCACGCTGGCGCGGCGAGCCCCGCGGCGAGTCTGGCGATGACATCGGCCCGCGCGTGCGCGTCGCCCCCCGCTCCGCGCTCCTCCTGGTCGCGCCCGGCCCGCAGGATCCATGATCCGCGGCCCGGCCTCGTCGACCTACCGGCTGCAGCTCGGCGCCGCCATGCGCCTGCCCGATGCGATCGCCGCGGTGCCCTACCTCGACTCGCTCGGCGTGGGCGCGCTGTACCTGTCGCCCATCACCGCGGCCGCGCCGGGCAGCGGCCACGGCTACGACGTGTGCGATCCGACCATCGTCAGCCCCGAGCTCGGCAGCGAGGACGACCTGCGCGCGCTGTCGGCGGCGCTGTCGGCGCGCGGCATGGGCCTCCTGATCGACATCGTGCCCAACCACATGGCCGCGAGCACCGCCAATCGCTGGTGGCGCAACGTCCTGGCCGACGGACCCGACTCGCCCGACGCGCCGGTGTTCGACATCGACTGGCGGCCGACGGGCGCGACCGGTCGCGGCCAGGTGCTCCTGCCGGTGCTCGGCGGCGCGTACGGTGACGTGCTGGCGCGCGGCGAGATCCGTCTGGTCATCGACGACGACGCGCCCGCGGTCGCCTACCACGACCGCCGCTTTCCGCTGGCCGTGCACTCGTGGCCGCCGCTGCTCGATGGCTGGGCGGCGCGCCTGTCGCGGGCAGGTGACGCCGCCGGCGCGGCCCACCTGGCCGCCATCCGCCGCGACATCCGCGCCGCCGAGACCGCGCCCGGGCCCATCCGCTTCATCGAGCCCGGCGCGGCGGCCCGACTGCGCCGGCGCGTGGGCGAGCTGGCGGCAGGCCGCGCCGGTGCGCGCGAGCAGCTGGCGGCCGCGCTCGAGGCGGAGCGCGATCCCGACCGCCTGCACGCCCTGCTCGAGGAGCAGGCCTACCGCCTGGCCGACTGGCGCATCGCCAGCGAGCGCATCAACTACCGCCGCTTCTTCGACGTGGCGGACCTGGTGGGCGTGCGGGTCGGCGACGAGGAGGTGTTCGCCCGCACCCACGAGCTCATCGTGCGCCTGGCCGCCGATCGGCTGGTCAGCGGGCTTCGCATCGACCACATCGACGGGCTGTGGGATCCGGAGGCCTATCTCGGTCGCCTCCAGGCAGCGGTGGGCGGCGACATGTGGATCGTGGTGGAGAAGATCCTGGCCGGCGACGAGGAGCTGCCGCGCGACTGGCCGGTGGCGGGCACGACCGGCTACGAGCTCGGCCGCGCGACGGCGAGCGCGCTCCTCGACCCGGCCGGGCTGGCCGCCCTCGACCGGCTCTACCACCGCTTCGCCGGCAAGCCGGAGCGCTTCGCCGACCTCCTGTTCCGCCAGAAGCTGCGCGTGCTCGACGAGCTGTTCGCCGGCGAGATCGGGCAGCGGGGCGCGGAGCTCTTCCGGCTGGCCGATCTCGACCGGGTCGCGCGCGACCTGTCGCACCGCCAGATCGCTCGAGCGCTGGCGGCGGTGACCGCGGCCTTCTCGGCCTATCGCACCTACGCGCGCGAGAGGCGGCACCGCCCCGAGGACCGCGCGCGCATCGAGGAGGCTGTGGCCGAGGCGGCGCGGCGCAGGCCGGAGATCGACGCGGGCGCGCTGGCCCTGGTGCGGCGCGTGCTCCTGTTCGAGGACGGCGCGCCGGGCGGCGAGGCGCCGTGGGCGCGCGACCGCGCGTGGCTCGACTTCGTGCTGCGCTGGCAGCAGCTGACCGGGCCGCTCATGGCCAAGGGCCAGGAGGACACCGCGCTCTACCAGTACAACCGGCTGCTCTCGCTCAACATGGTCGGCGGCGAGCCGGATCCGCCGCGCGAGAACCTGGGGCCGGCCGGCTTCCACCGCCACGCCGCCGCCCAGGTCGAGCGCTGGTGGGGCGGGCTGACCGCCTCCTCGACCCACGACTCCAAGCACAGCGAGGACGTGCGCGGCCGCCTCCATGTCCTGGCCGAGATCCCGGATGTGTGGCAGCGCGCGCTGTGGCGCTGGCATCGCCTCAACCTCGGCCACCGCCGGCAGGTCGGCGCGCGCGTGGCGCCGGACCCGAACGAGGAGCTGTTCGTGTACCAGACGCTGCTCGGCGCCTGGCCGCTCGACGCAGGCGAGGTGCCGCGCTTCGGCGAGCGAGTCGAGCGCTACCTGGTCAAGGCGGCTCGCGAGGCCAAGGTACACACCAGCTGGCAGCGAGCGGACGAGGAGTACGAGGCGGCGCTGCTCGAGTTCGCCCGCGCCATCCTCGATCCGGCGCGCTCGGCGGCGTTCCTGGGCGAGCTGGGCCGCCTGGTCGAGCGGGCGGCGCTGCACGGCGCGGTCAACTCGCTCGCCCAGCTGGCGCTCAAGCTGGCCAGCCCCGGCGTGCCCGACTTCTACCAGGGCACCGAGCTCTGGACCTTGACCCTGGTCGACCCCGACAACCGCGAGCCGGTCGACCTCGCGTCCCGCGCCGCGCTCCTGGCCGAGCTCGACGAGCGCGCCGCGCGCGACGGCGCCGGGCTGTGCGCGCTCCTGTGCCGCACGTGGCGGGCGGGGGCCATCAAGCTGTTCGTCACGGCGCGCGGGCTGCGCGCCCGGCGCGCCCGGCCGTCTCTGTTCCAGCGCGGCTCGTACGCGCCGCTCGAGCCCGACGGCGCGCGCGCCGATCATCTCATCGCCTTCGCGCGCGAGCAGGGCGGCGAGTGGCTGGTGTGCGCGGTGCCGCGGGCGCCCGCCACCCTCGCCTCCGGTCTCCCGCTCGGCCGGCGCACCTGGCGCAACACGTCGATCAGGCTGCCCGAGGGCGCACCGCCGCGCTGGCGCGATCATCTGTCGGGCGAGACCGTCGAGGCGGCCGACGGCGCGCTGCCCGCCGCCGCCCTCTTCCGCCACCTGCCGGTCGCGCTCCTCGGCCAGCTCTGATCGATCCGACGGGCCCGTTCGGCCCATCAGAGCGCTCACGGCGCTCAGGGCGCGCCGGCCCCCGCCACCACGTCCCAGGCCTCGAGGTGGCTGGGCCCGTCCTCGATCGCGTCGCACGAGCTCACGAACAGCCGCTGGTCGTCTGTCGCCGGCTCGATGTACTTCTCCCCCGGCCCGTCGAGCGCGCCGCGATCGGCGATGGCGCCGTCGGACACGCGGATGAGGTAGAGGAGGCCTTCGCGGCTGCCCTCCGGGCCCGGATCGGCGATGACGGCGTAGGCGGCGCCGCCCTGCTCGACGAGCGCGAGCCGGCCGGTGTGATCGCGAAACCGCTCGACCGCCTCGGCCGAGGCCCGCGCCGGCGCCTGCCAGCGCTCGCGCAGATGCACCGCGTCGCCGTCCTCGACCACATCGACCGCGACCACGCCGGCCGGGTTGTTGTCGTCCATGTAGAAGGTGGGGATGAGCGCGACCGGGGTGCCGCCCTCCTCGGTGACCAGCGGCTCGGTGACCATGGTCCCGGCCCAGTTGCCGCGGCACGCGCCGCCGTGGCTGCCACAGAAATCGCGCACCACGAGGCGGTCGAGCATGGTCCCGAAGTGCTCGGCGTCGAACAGATACACCGCGCCGTCCTTGGCCGGCTGGACCGCGACGGTGCGCCCGCTCGGCAGGAGCACGGGCGCCGGGACGCTGGCGCCGAAATCGAGGTCGAGCGCGGCGTAGCACTCGAGGAAGCTCTTGCCGTCGCACAGGCCGCCCGGCGGGGCGAGCGGTGCATCGCCGCCGGCCAGGCGCGGGATGAAGAGATCGCGGCACGACGCCATGCATGCCTCGGCCGGCGCGATCGGATCGAAGGCGGCGCAGGCGTCGGGATCGCAGCCCGGCTCGAACGCCAGGCCGGGCCCGAGGCGCATGACCGTGTTGGCGTAGTCGCGCCGGGCGAGGTCGAGCTGGCCGTTCCCGGTCGGCAGCCACAGCTCGAAGCCGTCTCCGCCGCGCGGGACGAGCGCCGGGCCGCTCGGGCTCCAGATGCCGCCGCCGCACAGCATGTCGTCGGCGCCGGACTCGCCGGGCGGGCCGCACTCGCGCTCCGGCGTGGTGACCAGGACCGACGAGATGGCAGCGCCCGCGCCGCCGGCCAGCCAGGCGTCGAGATCGATCTCGAAGACCCAGCCGTGCCACGGCTGGATGTCGCGCACGTTGCCGTATGTGACGTAGACCAGCCCGAGGTCGTCGCCCGCGCGGCGGCCCAGGACCAGAGACGAGCGCGAGAAGCTGTAGGGCGCCAGGAACGGGACCGGGCCCTCGCCGTCGCCTGGATCGACCTCGGCCGACAGGGTCGCGATCGGGAAGCGCGCGTCGATCTCTCCGGCGGCCGCGTCGATGACGGCGATCTGGTGGGCGCGGCGATCGTCCAGCCCGCCGCCGGTCGTCTGCCACGCGACCACGATGCGATCGCCGGACACCGCCGGGGTCGCCGCCAGCCAGGCGCGCTCGCCGCCTGCGGCCGGGAGGTCGAGGCTCCAGCGCGGCTCGCCCGCGCGGCTGTAGGCCGCCACCCGCCCCTGCGTGGTGGCGACGACGACGCGGGTCTCGCCCGCGGCCTCGACCAGGACCGGCGATGCCCAGGTGCAGCCGGGGAGATCGTCGGCGCGAAATGCTCGCTCGAGCCCGACCTCGCCATCGGGTTCGGCCGGTCCGCCGGCGCCGGCGCCGGCGTCGTCCTCGCCGCGCGTCGGGACATCGCCGCACGCGCCGGCCAGCACCAGGAGGGCGGCCGACAGCGCGGCACCTCGCGCGGCGTCGCGATCGCATGTTCGCCGGGGGCCCATCGTCACGAGGCCGCCAGCATACTCGAGGCGGGCGAGTCGCCGGCCCGCTCTCTCTCTTCGCGCCGAATCGGTATCGATGATTCGATGGATGAGGAGAAGCGTCGCAGACTGACAATGAGCAGAGGCGGACAGAGCGCAGGCGAGACCGATGGTACCGACGCTTACGCTGCTCACCCGGCTGGATCGCGCTGCTCGGCTCGACGCGAAGTCGCTATGCTAGATGCGGCGACGACGCCATCGCGGGCCAGCCGGCCCGCCACTCCGCGCGTGACGGCAGACAACAGCATCACGATCACCAGGCGCTTCGACGACTCGGGCGAAGGCGCCGCGCTCGTCCGGGTGCCGCGCCTCATCGTCGCCTTCGAGTGCAGGCGGCCGCTCTGCCCCGGCCTGCGCCTCTCGCTGGCCGACGTGGACGAGGTGCGGGTCGGGCGCGGCACCGCTCGCCAGTGGTCGCGCGTGGGTCGGCAGATCGCGATCGCGATCCCGGACGTGGAGATGTCGCGGCTCCACATCCGCCTCGAGCGGACGGGCGAGGGGTGGACGCTCCACGATCTCGGCTCCAAGAACGGCACGCTGGTCGGCGGCGTGCGCGCCACCCGTCGGGCGCTCGCAGACAGGGACCTGATCGAGATCGGGGGAAGCCTGCTCGTCTATCGCGACCGGCCGGAGGCCCACGGCGATCTGGGCGATCGCGACCTGGCCGCCGAGCCCGCCGTGCCGGAGGTGTTCCGCACCGTGTCGCTGGCGCTCGAGCGCCGCGCGGTCGACCTCGTGCGCATCGCGCCGACCGGCGTACCGGTGCTGGTGGTCGGCGAGACCGGGACCGGCAAGGAGCTGGTCGCCCAGGCGGTCCACTCGCTGTCCGGCCGGACCGGCCCGTTCGTGCCGCTCAACTGCGGCGCGCTGCCGCGCACCCTGGTCGAGAGCGAGCTGTTCGGCTACCGGCGCGGCGCGTTCTCCGGTGCGCGCGACGACCGCCCCGGCCTGGCGCGCAAGGCGGACGGGGGCACCCTGTTCCTCGACGAGGTGGCCGAGCTGCCCGAGGAGTCCCAGGTGGCGCTGCTCCGACTCCTGCAGGAGGGCGAGGTGCGGCCGATCGGATCGTCGGAGGTCGTGCGCGTGAACGTGCGCGTCGTCGCAGCCACCCACCAGGACCTCGATGCCCGCATCGGCGAGGGGCGCTTTCGCCGCGACCTGTACGGACGGCTGGCCGGGTACGAGGTGGCGATGCCGCCCCTGCGCGATCGGCCGGAGGACATCGGCTCGCTCATCGCCGTCCTCCTGCGCCGCCTCGGCGTGGCCGAGGACGGGCTGTCAATCCAGCCGCGCGCCGCCAGCGCGTTCTTCACCTACTCCTACCCGATGAACGTGCGCGAGCTGGAGCAGGCCCTCGGCGCCGCCGTCGCGCTGGCATCGTCGAGCGAGATCGGCCTCGATCACCTGCCCGGCGCCATCCGGAGCGCCGCGCTCGCTGCCCATGTCCAGCTCGGCCCCGAGGACGCTGCCCTGCGCGCCGCCTTGCTCGACCTCCTCCGGCGCAACCGGGGCAACGTCAGCGCCACCGCCCGCGCGCTCGACAAGGCGCCCGTCCAGATCCGGCGCTGGTGCCGCCGGTTTCGCATCAACCCGGAGGAGTTCCGGAGCTAGCGGAGGGCGGGGCGCAGGCCCAACCGACGGTATGTTCTTTGGCTGCCGACGAACCGGCCGAGCAAATACGGAGTCGGGCTGCCAGGGGAAGGCGGCCCCACCGGGCAAGTAGCACCGACTGCCCCGAAGGGATGCGCCGCCACGCGCCTTGCAGCGGCCGTCTGATCCAGGCGCATGTCAGGGAGGAGTGGATCAGCCTCTCGGTGCGCGGCCCGGATCGCGCGCGTTCCACCTCACGCCAGAGCGGCCGATCGCCACGCCCGCCGCGGAACACGGGCGCTGTTCCACCGCCTGTCCTACCCCCTCGGCGCCACGTCGGCGGGCGCGCGATCTGTGCGGTTCCCGACGCCCGCGCGACATGGGCGGCGCGCCGCGCGGGCGCGCCGGTGGCCGCGAATGGCCCGCCCCGTGCTTGTCCTTCGCCCATGCGAGGGATGGCGTCGCGAAGGATCATGCTGGCCGGCGGCCTGGGGCACCGCCATCGCAAGGCGGTGCAGGCCCTCCTTCCGGAGGTGCTGGGGCTGGAGAGCGGCGACGAGCTGGCGCGGGTCGACGTCGCGGTCGATCGGCTCGACGGGTTCCTGCGCAGCCTGCCGCGCGAGTCGCCCCGGCGCCTGATCCGCAACCTGGTCGACGTCGTCATCGGTGTCTCGCTGTGGTCGCACCTCCTCCCGCCCTGGCGCCTCGATCTCGACGATCGCGCCGATCTGGTCCGCCGCTTCTTCGATCCGGACGACGAGTGGCGACACAACATCCTGGACGCGGCGCGCCGCCTCTTCGGCCTGCCGATCCCGTCCGTGCTCGACATGGGGCGCGCTCTGCGCGAGCTGCTGTGCGTGAGCTACTACAGCCAGCCCGCCGCCGAACGCGCCGTCGGCTACGAGCCGATCTACGAGCGCGCGCCGATCCTCGCCATCGCGCCCGACCTGGCCGACTACATCCGCTACACCACCTCCGACCGCAGCCGCCTCGACCCGGGCGCGATCCGCGCCAGGCACATCGAGGCGGCCGACGCGCCGGTCGATCGCCTGTTTCGCAACGACGGCCGGCCGAAGGTGGCGATCATCGGCTCCGGCTGCGGCGGCGCCGCGGCGGCGGCGGAGCTGGCCGGCCCGTGCGACGTGGCGGTGTTCGAGGCCGGGCCGCGCGTGTCGCCGCCGGAGACGCCGCTCGACCTGATGGCCGCGATGGCGCTCCTCTACGACGACGGCCTCATGACTCCCACCACCGACCTCGACCTGCGCGTCATGCGCGCGCGCGTGGTGGGCGGCGGCAGCACCATCAACGCCGGCGTGGCGATGCGCCCGCGCCCCGACACGCTGCGCCGCTGGCAGGTGGAGGCGGGGCTGGACCGGCGCGCGTTCGACGACGCGCTCGACGAGGTCGGCCGGGTCCAGCGCTTCGCCGAGCACGCGCGCGACCTCATGCCCGACTGGTCGCTCACCTTCGAGCGCGCCGCGAGAGACGCGGGCCTCGAGAGCGCCCTCCTGCGCTCCGATCTCGCCACCCGGCCGCGGCAGCACGCGCCGGGAGACCCCTGGATGCGCGGGGACCGCTGCCTGGGCTGCGGTCTCTGCAACTACGGCTGCCATTTCGGCCATCACCGCACCGTCGAGCTCACCTTCCTCGGCCGGGCCGAGGCGGCCGGCGCCCTGGTTCACCCCAACCTGGCGGTCCGCTCGATCGACGCGGTGCGCGACGCGCCGAGCGGGATGGTGCGCGCCCGCGGCCTGCGGCTGGAGCGCGACCCGGACACCATGGTGCCGGCCGACGTCGTGGTGGTCGCGGCCGGCGCCGTCGGCAGCCCGGCGCTGCTGGTGCGCAGCGCCGATGAGGGCGCGCTCGGCTGCACGCCTCCCGCCCGGCGAGATCTGCTCGGCGCCGGCATCGGCTTCAACTACGGCATGGTCGTGGTCGGCCGCTGGCGCGACGAGGCGGCGCGGCCGGCCCACCTCGGTGTGCACGTCGGCTTCGTGGCGGTGCGGCCGGGCGACGAGCGATCGATCCTCGAGAGCGGCTTCCTGCCTCCGGGCGCGATGGCCGCCTCGCTGCCCGGCATCGGCCGCCTGCATCGCGACTGGATGCGCGCGTATCGCCGCCTCGGCATGGCGGTCACCACCATCGGCAGCCCGCAGCACGGCAGGGTCGACCGCGACGGCAAGGTCGAGTACAGGTTCCGGCAAGGCGAGATCGAGGTCATCCACGAGACCCTGGTCGATCTGGTCGACCTCTTCCTGCACGCCGGCGCCGAGCGGGTCGCGATCGCCGGCAATCGCGGCGAGAACGATCCGCTCGCCGCCTTCGGCCCCGACCACCGCGGCGACGCGCGGCGCGTCCGCGGCGCGCTGGCCGAGAACGCCGCCACCGCCGAGCACCTGGCGATGACGTCGGGACACCCGCAGGGCGGGCTGCGCATGAGCGACGATCCGGCGCGCGGCGCGGTGAGCAGCCGCTTCCGGTTGCACGGCACGCGCAACGTCTTCGTCGCCGACGCGTCGGTCTTTCCGACCACCATCACGGTGAACCCGCAGTGGACCGCGATGGCCGTCGGACATCTCGCGGGTGCGAGCGTGCGGGAGCTCATCGAGATGGAGCGGAGCCGCTGAGTCGACCCGACCGATGGGCGCGCCGCGGGGCCGGATGGATCGGCCGATGACGGCGGCGGCGGACCCGGGTCCCGGGATGCGACCCGTGCCCCGGTTTGCCGGCACGCACCGGTTCCGCATCGTCCGCCAGCTGGGCCAGGGCGGCATGGGCGTGGTGTACGAGGCGCTCGACACGCAGCGCGGCATGCCGGTCGCGCTGAAGACGCTCTACCGACTCGACCCGGAGGAGCTCTACCGCCTCAAGGCGGAGTTTCGCTCGCTCGCCGACGTGCAGCACCCCAACCTCGTGCGCCTCGACGAGCTGTGCTGCGAGGACGGGGAGTGGTTCTTCACCATGGAGCTCATCCGGGGCGTCGGACTGCTCGGCCACATCCGGGGGCACCAGGCCATGGACGCCGGAGAGCCCGACGAGCTCCCGCTGGCCGACACGCTCACCGGCGGAACGCCGGGCGGCTGGATCGGCGCCGCCACCTCCGGCGGCGCGCGCCCGAGCGCAGCGGCGGCGGCGCGCGGGACCTGCGCCGAGGACCGGCTGCGCGCCGCCCTGCGCCAGCTGGCGCTCGCGGTGTCGGCGATCCACGGCGCCGGCAAGCTGCACCGCGACATCAAGCCTTCCAACGTGCTCGTCACCGCCGGGGACCGCGTGGTCCTGCTCGACTTCGGCATGGTGACCGGCGCGACCCCGGCCGAGCAGGCCGATGACGCCGCCCTGGTCGGCACCATCGCGTACATGGCGCCGGAGCAGGCGGCGTGCCGCCCGGTCGGCCCGGCCGCCGACTGGTACTCGTTCGGCGTCATCCTGTACCAGGTGCTGACCGGGCGTCTGCCCCACCAGGGCTCGCTCCTGTCCATCATGATCGACAAGCAGCACAGCGAGCCGCCGCCCGCGCGCGACCTCGCGCCCGGCGTGCCGCGCGACCTCGATGAGCTGGCCGCGGATCTCCTGCGGCGCGATCCGGCGTCGCGCCCGTCGGGCGAGGAGGTGCAGGCCCGGCTGGGCGCGCGACCGGCGAGCGAGCGACGGCGGCGCGCCGCGAGCGCGAGCCAGCTCCCGCCGTTCGTCGGCCGCGGCGCCCAGCTCGGCGCGCTGGGGCGGGCGTTCGACGAGATGAGCGCCGGCCGCCACGTCTCTCTCCTCGTCCTCGGCGAGTCGGGCGTGGGCAAGAGCGCGCTGGTGCGGCGCTTCTGCGACCAGCTGGTGGCGACCGAACCGGCCGCGCTGGTGCTGGAGGGGCGCTGCTACGAGAAGGAGTCGGTGCCGTACAAGGCGTTCGACGAGATCATCGACGCGCTGTCGCGCCACCTCCTGCACCTCGATCCCGGGCAGGCCGCGGCGGTCCTGCCGGAGGGCGCCGGCCACCTCGGCCGGCTGTTCCCGGTCCTTGGCCGCGTCCCGCTGGTGCAGCGCGCGCCGCCCCGGCAGCTCCTCGACGTCCAGCAGGTGCGCAACCAGGCGATGGCGGCGCTGCGCGAGATGCTGGCCGCGCTGCGCCGGCGCCGGCCCCTGGTCATCGTCATCGACGACTTCCAGTGGGCCGACGCGGACAGCATCGTGCTCCTGCGCGAGCTCATCCACCCGCCGGCGCCGCCGCTGATGCTGGTCGTGGCGGCGCGCACCGCGCGCGACGGGGGCGGCCCCGTCGGCGGTTCGGCGCTGGAGGCGCTGCCGCCCTCGACCCGTCGCATCGACCTGGCCAGCCTCGAGCCGCGCGAGGCCGAGGAGCTGGCGACGCGCCTCATGGAGCGGGTCGACGGGCCGCTGGGGGTCAGCCCGACCGACGTGGCGCGCGAGGCGCGCGGTCATCCGCTGTTTCTGCAGGAGATCGTCCGCTTCTTCGAGATCGGGGGCGCGCCGGAGCGCGACCTGCGGCTGGACGAGGCGCTGTTCGCGCGCGTGAGCCGGCTCGCTCCGGCCGACCGGCGCTTGCTCGAGGTCGTGGCCATCGCCGGCGAGCCGATGGCGCAGAGCCTGGTCGCGCGCGCCGCCGGCCTGGATCCGCCCGAGGCGCACCGGAGCGTGGCCCACCTGCGCGGCGCATCGCTGGTCATGACCACCGGCACCACCACCAGCGATCTCATCGAGCCCTACCACGACCGCGTGCGCGAGGCGCTGCTCGAGCACCTGGATCCGGCCGCCCGCGTCGCGCACCACGCCGCGTGGGCGCGCGTGCTCGAGGCGGACGGCGGCGTGTCGGAGGCGCTGGTGCGCCACCTGCAGGCGGCCGGCGACCGCGCGGGCGCGGCGGTGCAGGCCGAGGCGGCCGCCGCGCGCGCGGCCGGCGTGCTGGCCTTCGACTGCGCGGCGCGGCTCTACCGGATCGCCCTCGACCTCGGCCGGCACGATCCGTCCCACCGGCGCGGCCTGCTGGTGTCGCTGGCCGAGGCGCTGGAAGCCGGCGGGCGCGGGCGCGAGGCGGCCGCGGCCTACCTCGAGGCCGCCGACGCGCCCGACGCCGCGCTCCGGCGCGACTGTCAGCGGCGCGCGGCCGAGCAGCTCCTCATCTGCGGCCACATCGAGGAGGGGATGAAGGCGCTCGCGGACCTCCTCGCCGAGGTGGGCGCGCGGCTGCCGCGCCGATCGCGGTCGGCCCTCGCGTCGCTGATCTGGGAGCGGCTGCGGCTGCGGCTCACCGGGCTGCGCTGGAGGGAGCGAGGCGAGCAGGACATCGGCGCCGCCGAGCTCCTCCAGGCCGACATCCACCGCGCGGTCAGCGTGGGCCTGGCCATGGTCGACACCATCCGCGGCGCCGCCTTCCAGGCCAAGGCCACCCGCCTGTCCCTGCGCCTGGGCGAGAAGAGGCGCATCTGCCTCGCCCTCGCCACCGAGGCCGGCTTCGTGGCCACCAGCGGCAAGCTGCACGCGGTCGACCGGCTCATCGAGCCGGCCGCGGCCATCGCCGCCGCGCTGCGCGACCCGCTGCTGGTCGCGTACATGCACGCGGTGCGCGGCGTGTCGACCTACCTGGCCGGTCAGTTCCACCGCGGCCGCGAGGAGTGCACGCGCGCGCTCGACATGATGACGCAGGAGACGGTGGGCACCACCTTCGAGCGCAACACGCTGCGCTACTTCCAGATCGCGTCGCTCATGCACATGGGCCGGTTCGTCGAGCTGCACCGCCTGCTCGACGATTACCTGCGGGACGCGGAGCGCCGCGGCGACCGCTACCTCTTCACCTCGCTCACGCGCGTGGTGAGCCACGCCTGGCTCACCGGCGACGACCCGGCCGCCATGCGACGCCGGCTGTCGTCGACCGACTGGGTGCCGCCCGCCGGCGTCTATCACCTGCAGCACTTCTACGACTTCCGCGCGGCCACCGACCTGGCGCTCTACGAGGGCACCCTGTCGCCCGACGACGACGGCTGGCGGCGCGCGCTGGCCGATCTGCGCCGCTCGCACCTCCTGTCGATCGAGATCCAGCGCAACGAGACCGACTGGCTGCTCGGCCGCATCTTCCTGGCCCAGGCCGCCCGGGACCGGCGCGCTCCGCTCGCCCGCGCCGCGCGCATCGCCCGCCGCCTCGCCGCGCGCGGCTGCCCCTACGCCAGCAGCTGGGCCCACCTCATCGGCGCCGGCGCGGCCAACCTGTGCGGCGACCGCGCGCGCGCCGCGGCCGAGCTCCGCCTCGCGCGCGCCGCGGCCGCGACCGCCGGCCAGGAGCTGGCCCTTGCCTGCGCGCGGCGGCGCCTCGGCGATCTCCTCGGCCCGGGCCGGGGCGACGCCGATGCGGCCGCGGCCAGCGCCTGGTTCGAGCGCGAGGGGGTGACCAGCCCGGCCCGCATGTGCGCGGTCATCGCGCCGGGCTTTCCGCCGTAGCCCGTCGCTGGCGAGGGCGATGCGGCCCGCGCGCCTCCCGCATGCCATCCTCCCGGCATGCCAGGCAAGGGCGGACCGAAGACCGTCACGGCCAACGGCGTCGAGCTGTGCGTCGAGACCTTCGGCGACGACGCGTGCCCTGCGATCCTGCTGATCGGCGGGAACGGCGGGGCGATGGACTACTGGGAGGACGACTTCTGCCGGCTCCTGGCCGAGGGCGCGCGGTTCGTCCTGCGCTACGACCTGCGCGACACCGGCCAGTCGGTCACCTACGAGGCCGGGGCTCCCCCCTACACCGGTGGCGATCTGGTGGCGGACGTCGTCGGCCTGCTGGATGCCTTCGGGCTGGCCCGCGCCAGCATCGTGGGGGTGTCGATGGGCGGCGCCATGGCGCAGGTCGTGGCGATCGAGCATCCAGCGAGGGTCGCCGCGCTCGTCCTCATGTCGACCAGCTCGGGACCGGGCGGCGCCGGGTCGGACAGCCCCGACCTCCCGCCTGTCTCGGCGAAGCTGCAGGCCCACTTCGCCAGAGAGGTGGCCGAGCCGGACTGGTCGAGGCGGGATGCGGTGATCGATCACCTCGTGGCCGAGGAGCGCGCATACGCGGGCTCGCTGCCCCGCGACGAGGATGCCCGCCGCGCGCTGGCGGGCCGGGTCTTCGATCGCACCATCGACATGGCGTCGAGCGCGAAGAACCACGCTCTCCTGCGAGGCGACGGCGAGCCGCTGCGGCCGCGCCTGGGCCTCATCCGGGCCCCGACCCTGGTCCTGCACGGCACCGAGGATCCGCTGTTCCCGTACGCCCACGGCGTCGCCCTGGCGGCGGAGATTCCCGGCGCAGAGCTCGTCCCGCTCGCGGGGGTCGGCCACGAGTACCCACCGCGCGCCGTGTGGCGCATCGTCGTCCCCGCGATCGTCCGCCACACGGCGCGAGCGACCGCCGAGTCGGGCGGCTGACCGCCGCCGACCGACGCTAGCCCACCGCGCTGGCCGCCGCGAGCTCGGCCTCGATGGCGGCGTGGAACCAGCGGACCGGCTGCTCGAGCGCTCCGAACAGGAGCTCGTCGCCGGCGCCGGCGTCGATGCTGCGCTGGATCTGCTCGCACGCCCACAGGTCCTCGCGCTGGAGCACGCCGTCCTCGATGAGCGCCCAGCTGCGATCCCAGCGGTCCGCGTCGCCCGCGCGGTCGGCCGGGACCAGCATGAGGTGGTCGACCTCGGTGACGGCGGCCGCGGTCGGCGTCAGCGCGATGAGCGAGACGAAGTCGGGGTGCTCGATCACCACGGTGCCCGGGAACAGCACGTAGCTCGGCGTGCCGAGCTCGCGCAGGTCGGCGACGGCGTCGAGGCGGGGCGGTGCCGCGCGCATCGCGCGCCGCGCGCTCACCGCCCGGATGTGGCGCCCGACCGGCTCGCCGATCGACGCGGCGTCGAGGAAGAAGCGGTAGATGGAATCCCGGTGAAGGACGCGGATGTGGTAGCCGTCGAGGAAGGCCTCGATCACCAGCTTCCAGTTGCAGCGGCGGGTCGTCCGGCTGCGGCGCCACGCCACCGCCCGGTCGAGCCCGAGCGCCGCGAGGTCCGCGCCCAGCTCGCCGAGATAGCCGTCGACCCCGGCCCCGAGCCAGACCAGGCCGTGCCGCTCCTCGACCGCGACACGGCGGAGGTCGCGCCGCTCGCACGCCCCGCCGAACGCCGCCGCATGCGGCGCGTGGATCAGCCGGCCGCGCAGATCGTACGTCCATCCGTGGTACGGGCACACCAGCGCCTTCGGCGAGCACGCCCCGTCGATGAGCCGGGTCGCGCGGTGGCGGCAGGCGTTGGTCATCGCGGCGATCGCCCCATCGTCCCGTCTCGTCAGGATGATCGCCGCGCCCGGCACATCGACCGGCACGCACGCGCCGACCGCGATCGAGCTCGACCCCGCCACCGCCCGCGGCGCCTCCGCGAACAGGGCCGCTCGCTCGCGCTCGGCCCGGTCCGCATCGCGATAGCGCTCGACCGGGACGGCCAGCGCGGCGAACCCATCACCGCCGGGCCCGCCCGCGCCGGCGGCGCCGGGCCATCCCGGCCCCGCGCGCAGCTCCTCGAGCAGCCTGAGGTGAACGGAGCGCTCCATGGACTTCATCTTGGATACGAGATAATAATCTCGCATGCAAGATGAAAGGCTGCGCGCCTCGCTGGGCAACGCGCTGGTCCGCCTGTTCCGCCTGGTCAACCGCATCCACAACCGCGCCCTGGCCGACCACGGCCTCTCCGCCGAGCAGGCCCACATCCTGTCGGTCCTCTGGCTCGTCGGCCCCATGACCATGGGCGCCCTCCAGCGCCACGTGGCCCTCTCGAGCGGCACCCTCACCGGCGCCATCGACCGCATGGAGGCCCAGTCCCTGGTCCGCCGCATCCCCTCCCCCGCCGACCGCCGCGCCTTCCTCCTCGAGCCCCGCGTCCCCGCCAGGTCGCGCGCCCGCATCGAGACCACCCTCGACGCCACCGAGACCCGCATCTGGGCCGGCCTCTCCCCCACCGAGCGCCGCGACCTCCTGCGCCTCCTCCACAAGTCCATCGCCCACCTGGACCCAGACGCCGCAGCGCGATGACCAGTGCGCCATCATGATCGTCGTCGGGGAGGGGACCGCGGCGACGCGGCCACGCACCCGCCACCCGGCATCCCCTCTCGGGTATCGACCGCGGCACGCCGCACCCAACGACACGGCCCACCCTCCGCCGCCTCCGTCGTCAAGCCGTTGAGCGGGACGATGCGCGAGCCGTGGAAGGAGCTCCCCGGCTCAGGCCCCCTTGATCTTGGTGTTGAACTCCTGGTGGAACCTCTTCTCGGAGTCGATCAGACGCTGGTGCCAGGTTTTCCTTGGCGATCGGACACCGAGATCGTTGATCAGGAAACGGATCAAGTCCTCGAACAACAGGAAACCTGTGGGTACGTGCGACTTGTCCATGTCGAGGCGCCCCTTGCCGAGCCTGATCTAGTGGGGCATGTACCACCGCTCGGAAGCAGGGCGATCCTTGTCTTGCGTACACTCGAGCAACTGGCCGAGATGCAGGTGGATGATGCCGTGATGCTTCGTTGGCAGAGGCACCGTGTAAGCGCCCCGGAACACCAAGGTCCCCCAGGCAGGCCGGTCGTCTCGCGTCTCAACGTCGAGCGGCACGTTTGTCGGCAGTGTGGCGTGGATGAGCTTGTTCAGGTGCTCGACGAACTCATCGAAGCATTCGCGCGGCGTCGCGCGCCGGATTGCCATCCGCTCCTCAGTCAGTCAGCGAGCAGGTCGCGGATGGGCGTGAGCGCCGCCTCGGCCAGCGTGCCGCGCAGCTTTCCGCCGTCCAGCATCTTGAACGCCCGTACGCGTGACACCCCGAGTAGATCCCGTGCCGTCTTCTCGGCGCGCTCCTCAAGCTGCTTGCGCGTCCGAACCATGACCGCACCGGAACCGTTCAGGCTCCTCGGGACTCGCTTCTGTGCAGCCGCACGCCTCATCGATTCAAGACTGGCAGGAACCGGTGACAACGGCCGGCCGCTCGAAGTGCCGAGCAATCGCTGAGCCGTAGGGCTTCGGCGGCGGCCGACGGCCTCTATTCCAGTGATCCCAGCAGGACTCGAACCTGCGACCTACGGTTTAGGAAACCGTCGCTCTATCCACCTGAGCTATGGGACCTAGTTGATTTCGCTATGTTTTCAGCCGACGCCGGAGCCGCTTCGTCGTTCGTGTCCACAGCGTGTCCAATGGCGACCAGTTCCCCGGCGGGGGGAGCGAAGGATAGGTGGAGCCGGGGGTCCTTCGCAAGCGCCGCCGTGTCGTGGTGCGCGTAGCGCTGGGTGGTCTTCGGATCGGCGTGGCCGAGCACCGCGCCGACGATCGGCAGCGCGACCCGCTTCGCCAGGTGCGAGCCGGCCGTGTGGCGGAGCTGGTGGAAGTTGACGGCGTCGACCCCTGCCCTCTTGCACGCGGCGCGCGTCCGCTTGTCCATGGCGGTGCGCTTCGTGATCGCGTGTCCGTTGACCGTCAGGACGAGCGGCCCCGGATGGCGGAGCAGCCACGGCCTCAGGAGATCGGCCAGGTCGGGCGCGATCGGCGCGTGCCGCACGTGCTTCGACTTCGTGGGTCCGTCGTACGACCGCGTCACCGCGATCGTGCCGTTGGCGAGGTCGATGTCCTCGCGGTGCAGGCCAGCGACCTCTCCCTTGCGCAACCCCGCGTAGGCCGCGATCGCCGCGGCGATGCTGAACCACCCGGTGCCGCAGGCGGCAAGGAAGCGCGTCACGTCGCTCGTGGTCCTGAGCCACGCGTACGCGGCCTCCGCCACGCGCAGCTTGAGCCGAATCGGATAGTCCATGTCGCCGAGGAACTTCGACAGCGTGCGCAGCACGTTCGCGACGGTGTTCTCTGACAGAACCT
>Ga0126377_10000570_pt1 | contig 22647 bp, 15 predicted proteins | sample PanSoiMetPlot_22_FD_92647 | JGI IMG/M metagenome (GOLD analysis project Ga0126377, IMG submission 92647) | Tropical forest soil microbial communities from Panama - MetaG Plot_22 | ecosystem: Environmental > Terrestrial > Soil > Tropical forest > Bulk soil | place: Panama | collected 2016-02-17 | reverse complement strand
GGTGGGGGTGGCGCGACGCCTGGCGATGTATGCCAGCCTGGACCAGGCGCTGGCCGATGCCTCGGCGCGACCGCCGTGGCCGCGCGAGCAGCTGGCGCTGGGGCCGGTGCCGACCGCGGCCCACGACGGCCGGGCATTCGTCCGGCAGGTGTGCGGTCGCTGGGGGCTCCAGCGGCTGGCCGATCCGGCGGCCCTGGTGGCCGGCGAGCTGGTCGCGCTTGCGGTGGTGCACGCGGGCACGGCGCTGGAGCTGCGGGTGGAGCTGCGCGGCTCCCGGCTGCATGTGGCGGTCAAGGACCAGGACCCGAACCTGCTGCGGTTGCTGGTCGCCAGGGAGGAGACCGACCGCAGGCTGAGCCTGCTGATCGTCGACCAGGTGGCCACGGCCTGGGGGGTGCGCCAGGACGGGACTGGCGGCAAGACCGCCTGGTTCACGCTGGAGCTGCCACCACAGGAAGCCGACATGATCGGCCCCGGCCGGCAGCCGCCGCCCAGGACCAGCACGGCGTCCACGGCCGATGCCGTCATCGACACCGGCCGTGGCGCTTCTCGGGCACCGGGCCTGCTGGTGGCGTCCAAGCTGATGGCGCCGGCCTCTCGGGCCGGGCTGCTCCCGCGTGCCAGCCTCCAGTCGCTGCTCGAGGTCGGTCTGCAGAGCAAGCTCTGCCTGGTGGATGCTCCGGCCGGGTCCGGCAAGACGACGCTGCTCGCCCAGTGGCAGGCCGCAGCCGGCGGAGGCCGGGTGGCCTGGGTCTCGGTGGACGAGGGCGACAACGACCCCACACGCTTCTGGGTCTACGTGGTGGAGGCACTGCGCAGCGTCGAGCCGGGCGTGGGCGCGAGCGCGCTCGCGGCCCTGGGGCGCCCGAGCGTGGACCTGTACCGGGCGGTCCTGTCGGGACTGCTCAACGAGCTGAGCACGGCCGGGGTGCCGCTGTTCCTGGTCCTAGACGACTACCACCTGATCACCCACCCGACCTGCCACCAGACCCTGACCTTCTTCCTGGACCGCCTCCCAGCCGGCGTCCACGTGGCACTGTCGAGCCGTACCGACCCGCCGTTGCCCCTGGCCAGGATGCGGGCCGCGGGGGAGCTGGCCGAGATCCGTGCCGCCGACCTGCAGTTCACGGACGAGGAGGCCATGGCACTGCTGAACGGCTCGATGCGGCTGCAGCTCGCGACCGAGGAGGTGGAGCGCCTGGCCGAGCGGACCGAGGGATGGGCGGCCGGCCTGTACCTGGCCGGGCTGTCGCTACGCGGCAGGCAGGACGCGAGCGCCTTCATCGCCTCGTTCCACGGCGACAACCGCCATATCGCGGACTACCTGGGAGCGGAGGTGCTCGCCCGCCAACCGGACACCATCAGGACGTTCCTGCTGCGTACCTCGATCCTGGAGCGCCTGTCCGGCTCACTGTGCGACGCCGTCCTGGAAGCCGAAGGGTCGGCCCTGCCGCTCCGCGAGCTGGAACGCTCCAACCTGTTCCTGGTGCCGCTGGACGATCACCGCCAGTGGTATCGCTACCACCACCTGTTCGCGCAGCTGCTCCGCCTGGAGCTTGCCAGCCGCGAGCCTGCGCTGCTGCCGGTCCTGCACCGGCGGGCGGCGGCCTGGCATCGGCAGGCGGGCAACCTCGAGGAGACCGTCCACCACACCAGCGCGGCCGGGGATTTCGCCGAGTCCGCCGCGCTCATCGCGCGGCACTGGCTCACCTTCTGGCGCCGGGGGCAACGGGCGACCGTGGCCCGCTGGCTGGACGGGCTGCCCGACGAGGCGGTCATGGCCGACCCTCCGGTCGCCTACGTCGCCGCCTGGATCCGCGGGTACAGCGGCGCCTCCAAGCAGGAGACCGAAGGGTGGCTGGCCGCCGTGGAGGATGCCGGGTGGGAGGGTGCGCTGCCGGACGGCGTCAGCTCACTGGCGTTCGGCGCCAACCTGGCACGCGCCGCGCTGCTGTTCGACGACGTGGGGCGCTCGGCCGCTGCGGGCCGGCGGGCGCTGGAGCTGGCCGGCCCGAAATCCCTGCCGTTCTGGTGGATGGCGCAGGCAGCGCTCGGCCAGGCCCTGTACCTGTCCGGACGGTCGGCCGAGACTCGGCCACAGCTGGAGGAGCTGGTCGGGCACGTGTCCGCGCTCGACCAGCCGGTCGCGGTCGTCGTCGCGCTCGCGGTGCTGTCGCTGATCGCCAGCGACCAGGACGACGATCGCACCGCCCTGGCGTTCGCCCGTCACGCGGCAGGGACCGCCGACACCCAAGGGCTCAGCGCCGAGCCGTTGTGCGGGCTCGCCTATGCGGCACTGGGGCGGGCGCTGGCACGCCAGGGCGAGCTGGCCGAGGCCGAGATGCAGCTGGAGCGGGCGTTGGGGCCGCTCGGGATCGACAGCATGTCGCTGCAGCGGGCGTTCGCGCTGCTGCTGCTGGCACCTGTGCGCCGGGGTGGAGGTGACCTCGCCGGCGCCCGGGTCCTGGTCGAACAAGCCCGCGAGCTGATCGAGCGGTCCGCGGATCCCGGCTCGCTGCCCGCGCTGCTGGAGCAGGCCGGCCGGCCGCCTGCCCCGGCACCCCGCCGGCGGGTCGAGGCTGCGGTGCCCCTCACCGAGCGGGAGCTCACGGTCCTGCGGCTGCTTCCCACCCGGCTGTCGAGCCGGGAGATCGGCCGCGAGCTCTACGTGTCGGTCAACACCGTCAGGAGCCACATCCAGACCGTCTACCGCAAGTTCGGGGTCACCACCCGGGCCGAGGCGGTCGCCCACGCACGCGAGCTCGGCCTGCTCCCACGGGTGGACGGCCCCCCACCGGTCGCCGTCGCACCCCGGGCGTATCCAGCCGATCGATGAGTCCCCAACCCCAAGCCAGGTCCGAGGCGCCCGCGGGCCGTCGGTACCAGCAGCAGCTTGCCCGGACCCTGCGGTTGGCCGGCAACATGACGATCACCCTGTCGGTGGTGGGCCCGGCAGCGTCGGTGTTCGCCATCGGCTCGGTCGCGTTGCGCGGGCAGGGTAGCGGCGCCTTCCTGGCGTTCCTGATCGCGGCGCTGATCAGCGGCTGCCTGGCCGTGGGCTGGGCCGAGCTGGGCGCGCTGTACCCGACCGCCGGTGGGCTGTACGGGATCGTCGCTCGGGTGCTCGGCCAGCGGGCCGGCTTCCTGGCCCTGGCCCTGCAGCTGGCGCTGTTCGTCATCGTCCCGAGCGCGTTCGCGCTGGCCGCCGGCCAGTACCTGGCCGCCGCCTGGCCAGCCGTCAGCCCCCGGGCGGCCGCGCTGGTCCTGCTGGCCGCCGCCGCGGGGCTGACAGTGGCGGGGATCCGGTTCAACGCCGCCGTCACCGCCGCCCTGCTCGCCCTGGAGCTGACCATCATCCTGGTCGTGTCGGCCCTCGGCTTCGCCCACGCCCACTGGTCGTCGGCCGGCACGCTGCTGGACCCGCGCGTGTACGCCGCCGACGGCAGCGCCGCCCCGGCGGCGCTGCGAACGCTGCTGGCCGGCGTCGTCCTGGGGATGGGCGCCTACGCCGGCTACGGCGGCGCGGTCGTGTTCTCCGAGGAGACCCGGGGGCCGCGCCGGGGCGTCGCCCGCGCGGTGCTGGGCGCGCTCGGGGTCGCGGTCGCCGCCGAGCTGGTGGCGATCGCCGCCGCGCTGCTGGGCGCGCCGTCACAGGCACAGCTGACGACCGCGCCGGCCCCCATGTCGTACCTGGTCCGCTCACTCGGCGGCGACACCCTGGTCACCGTCATCACGCTGGCGCTGGTGGCCACGTTCTTCAACCTCCTGCTGGCGGTGCTGCTGGAATACGCCAGGATCCTGTACAGCTCCGGCCGGGACCGGGCCTGGCCTCCGCCGCTCAGCCGCGCCCTCGGCCGCGTCCACCCGAGGACCAGGACGCCGGTCGTCGCCACCCTGGCCATCGGGGTCGCCGGCCTGGCGCTGACCGCCGTGTCCGACTACGCGGCCGCAGTCACCTTCGCCAGCCTCACCGTCGTCGTCACCTTCGCGCTGATCGCGCTGTCAGCACTGGCCAGCCGGCTCCAGCAGCCTGGCGTGGCCCGGCCCTACCGCATGCCGCTGTGGCCCCTGCCCCCGGTGGTGGCGCTGGCCGGCTCGGCCGGCACCGTCCTGCTGCAGACCGGCAAGGACCTGGCCATCGTCGCCGGCATCCTCGCCGCCGGGGTGCTGTACGACGCGGCCTACCTGCGCCCACGCCGCGACACCCGATGGATCCTGCTGGACCCACTCGTCGCCGAACCGGACGTCGGCGACGAGAAGGCGGCTGAAGAAGCTCCATGAGCTGGCCAGGCGGCGGAGCAGGAGTCGGCGCGGGCGAGCTGGCTGTCCGCCTCGGACCTGGCCATGAGGTCGCGCTCGTCCTTGTGTGGGTGGGAGCGTCCCGGTCGGGAGCGGTGGGCTACCCGACCTGGCGGAAGCCGACATGCTCGGCGGATCGCAGCTCGGCATCGGCCGCCGCCGGCGCCGAGGACCGATCACCGTCAGCCGCCGGTCCGCTTCCTGGCCTCTTGCATCCTCTGTGCCTGCTGGCGACCGATCGTCCTCGCGACCTCTGCCCACTTGTCCTGAAACGGCTTGATGGCTTCGTTGACCTGCTCCTGCACCCGTCGCGTGAGATCGAGGTTGAGCCGCTGGGTCAGCGCCTGAAAGCTGTCGGCGAGGGCCCCTTCGTCCACCTCGAGCGAGTGCAGCATCAATCGCCGGTGGCGCAGCTCGTCCTCCAGAGCCCTCCGGCAGACCGCTGACATGTTGATCCCCACCTGCCTGGCCTGCTCTGCCAGGTCGTCGGGCAGGTACACCGTGACCTTCGCCATGCGGCTCTCCTCTACGGTTACGCACCGTATACGGTGAAGCACCGTATGTGGATGGCCGGATTTTCGCAAGTGCCCGATCGGGCTGCGGGCCCTGCGGGTCTTCACGTGTCCTGCGTATCCAGCCGCGAGGGCACCGGCCCCTGCGGCCACCTTCGGTGGTCATGACAGGGAGGCCGGACCGTGACCGACCGTGATGCAACCGAGGTCGTGGCCACAGCCGGTTCTCAAGAAGCCCACAAACAGCCCACCCAGCCTGCGGCCTGGGGAGTGGCGCACGGTCCGCATCCCGCGCGCCCGCCGGTCATCAGACGCCCACCAACGAGAGCGGCGAGCGAGCGAGCCGCCGGACCGGCTCGACCTGTGAGGTGACCATGAACTCAGCGCAGCCACCCCACGGCAGGCCCCGCCGGGCGACGCCCGCGACCCGTGTCCGGCGGCGACCGCCCGGACGCCCGCGGCGGTGGGGCCGGCTGCTGGCCACCGGCCTGAGCGTGGCCCTGGTCGCCGCGCTCGTGCCGCGGGCGCTCGCGGACTCCCCCGACGGCATGCCGTCCTTGGAGCCGCCTGCCGAGCTGGCGCCGACCGACACGGTGGCCGACACCGGCCGCGGGGGCGGCGGGGGCGGCGGCGAGGCCGCGGAGGCCTCGGCGCCGGAAGGCGGCGGGGGTGGTCCCGAGCCCGACGCGCAGCTCGCCGCCGCCGAGCACGAACTGCAGCTCCCGCAGCAGGTGGACGCGGGCCAGGGCGACGGCGAAGCCGGCGACCGGCTCGCCGCGGCCCAGGGCCGGCCGGGTGACCCCGCCGGGTGCGGCGCCAGCAGCTGCTCGGGGGGATCCGCGGACCCAGGACGCCTCACCGCAACGGTGGTACGCGGTGTCACCGGCTCGCCGGGCGGCGACCAACCTGACGAGCCCGAAGCACCGCGCGAGTCCCCGCAGGATGCTCGATACGAGGCCAATGTTCCCCGGGGGGAGCTACCGGATCCCTGGGAAGGGCTACCGCCGCACCGGAAGCTCGGCTGGACATGGGACATCTACGAGAGCGCGAGGCGCACACGGGACTCCGCGCACGTGGAGGAAGTCATCAGCAGGGTCGACGAGGTGATGCCTGAGCTGGACGATCCTTCCGACCGTTCCAGCATGGAGAAGTTGAGGGCCAAGGCCGTCGAGCTCCGAGACAGGCTCAAGGCCCAGGAGACGCAGAAACCCCCCGGTGGTGAGACCGGGACCGGAGAGCAGCAGTTCAGCGGCGTGCAGGCCGCTCGGCGGCCGGCAGCCGGGGTGCCGCCCGTGAAGACGCTGGCCCCGGAAGCCACCACCCTCGCGGTGGGTGTCCTCGTGCTGTCGATCCTCACCAAGAACCCCGAGTTGGGGCTCATCCTGCGCCAGGCCATGCCCACCCTGTTCCCCCTGTCCACACCGGGAGCAACCTGACCCTCCCCGGGCCGCGCAGGCCGCCTGCCGGCCCGCCGACCAGGCGGCACCGTGGCGACGCGCGTCCGGCTGCACGACGCCTACCGGCATCTGCCCCCTGACATGCGCCGGCCGGCTCAGTACCGTTGCCGCATGCGAAGCTCGGCGAAGGCGGGCGCCCCCCGGTCGCGCTGGGGGGCGATCATCGCCGCCAATCCTCGCGGCGCGATCTACGGCACGATCATCGCCGCCGCGGTGATCGCGGCCGCCGCCGGACACGAGCCCCTGCGCTTCATCCTGGGCGCCACCGTCGCCACCCTGCTGGTCTTCTGGCTCGCCCACGTGTACGCCGACCTACTGGACCACGGGCTGCGTCAGACCGGGAGCGATCTCAAGGTCATCCCTGCCATCATGACCCGGGAGCTTTCGATGCTCGCCGCCCCCGCCCTGTCCGTCCTCTTCCTGCTGCTGGGCGCACTGGGCCTGGTCGACGAGCGGCTCGCGATCCGTCTCGCGCTGTGGAGCAGCGTCGTGCAGCTCGTCGGGTGGGGCATCGACGTGGGCCGCCGCAACGGGCGGGCATGGCCCGCGTCGCTGCTCGCGGGGGTGATCAACGGCATCTTCGGCGTCGGCATCATCGTGCTCGAGGCGCTGCTGCACTGACCGGCGCGGTGCTGGTCCGCTCGTGCCGTCCCCGTGCCCTCCGGTCCGGCCCGCTCCGCAGGTCACGTGGTGCGAGCGACCTCCCGCGCCGGCTCCCGAGGACCATCGACCGAGGTGCGAGCGCCGGCCTGGACCCTCCGGGCCGCCGCCGTCCCGTGACGGCCTTCGCCCTCGTCCAGGTGTTGGAGGTGACCGTCTCGGACGCGGCCATCTCCGCCTTGACCAGCACCACCCGGGCCCGCAGAGCGGTCATTCCGGCTCGGGGCGCCAACCCGGCAAACCCACGACAGCCAGGCAAGGTGGACATCCTGGCCCGGATACCGGACGCTAGCGCCATCCCGCCGCCGCGCGGCGCCCGGTCACCTGCCCGGAGGGGCCATGGAGTTCCGCCTGCTCGGTCCGCTCGAGGTCTGCGACCGTGGGCGAAAGGTCACGATCGGCGGTCCCAAGGTCCGCGCCCTGCTCGCGGTGCTGCTCCTGCGCGCGAACCGGCCCGTCGGGACCGAGCAGCTCATCGAGGCGCTGTGGGACGAGCGGCCGACCGGCTCGGCCCGCCAGGCGCTGCACTTCGTCGTCCACCGGCTGCGGCGGGCCCTGGCCGGGCGCGGGCTCGACGGTCCCGGCGGGAGCGGCCTGGTCACGACGGACGGCGGCTACGAGCTGCAGGTCGGCCCCGACGAGCTGGACGTCGACCGCTTCGAGCAGCTCGTCGCCACGGCCAGGGAGAAGCTCGCGGCCGGGCGCCGCGAGGAGGCCTCGGGGTTGCTGAGCACGGCACTCGGGACCTGGCGCGGCAGCGCGCTGGCCGACCTGCTCACGGTCCCGTTCGCGCAGGCCGCCGCCGCCCGGCTGGAGCAGCGGCGCGTGGCCGTCCAGTGCGAGCGGTTCGAGATCGAGCTGGACCTCGGGCGCCACACGCAGCTCCTCCCCGAGCTGGAGAAGGTGGTGCGGTCCGAGACGCTGGAGGAGCGCCTGTGGGCGGCGCTCGTGCTCGCGCTGTACCGGTCCGGCCGGCAGGCCGAGGCGCTGGGGGCCTGCCGGTCGGCGACCGCCGCCCTGATGGAGGAGCTGGGCGTCGAGCCCGGCCCCCGGCTCAAGGAGCTGGAGCGGGCCGTCCTCAACCAGGACGCCGCCCTGGATCTGTCCGGGTCGAGCAAGCCGGACGGGGAGCCGGCGAAGGCCGCCGGCCGGCCGCCCGGCGACGCCGGCGCCGAGGCCTCGCCGTCGCCCGCGCCCGAGCACGCCGCCAGCCGGCGGGCCGGCCAGGCGGCGCCCGAGCCTGGCGCCACGCGCGAGCCCTGGCCGCTACAGGAGCGGAAGGTCGTGACGTCGCTGTTCGCGACCTGGCGCGAGGAGGACGGCCGCCACCTCGACCCCGAGGACGCCCGGGTCCGCAACCAGGCCACCCAGGCCCGCCTGACCGGGATCATCGAGCACCACGGCGGGATCGCGCGGCCGTCCGTCGACGGCACCGTCAGGGCCTTGTTCGGCGTGCCGACCGCCAGCGACGACGACCCCGAGCGCGCGGTCCGGGCCGGGTTGGCGCTGTGCACCCCGCCGCGGACCGCGGGCGGGGAGCCGGCCGACCGCCTCGACGTCCGCGTCGGGATCGAGACCGGCCAGGCGGTCATCGGCGCGCCCATGGCGCAGGACGCCGGGCCGCAGGCGGTCGTCGACGGCGTCACCGGCCTGATCGTCGACCAGGCGGCGACGCTCGCGGGCGCGGCGCCGGCCGGGACGGTGGTGGTCGGGGCCGGCACCGAGCGGACGACCAGGCGCGTGATCGACTACCTCCCGCTCGGGGACGCGACCGGCTCGGGCTGGGAGGTGCTGCGCCCGCACAGCCGCACCGGTGGGACCGCGCTTTCGCCGAACCGCTCCACGCTGGTGGAGCGCACCTTCGAGCTGTCGCTGCTGGAGAGCCTGTTCACCCGGGTCCGGCGCGAGCACGAGCTGCAGCTGGTGACCATCGCCGGACCCCCCGGCATCGGCAAGAGCCGGCTGGTGTCCGAACTGGCCCAGAAGGTCGACGCCGAAGGGGAGCTGGTCTACTGGCGCCAGGGCCGCTCGCTCCCCCACGGTCAGGGCGTCACCTTCTGGGCGCTCGCGCAGGTCGTGAAGGCCCACGCCGGCATCCTCGAGGACGACCCCGCCGGCATCGTCGAGATCAAGCTGCTGCGGGCGGCCGCCGACGCGCTCGGCGCGAACGACGAGGCGACCTGGGCGATCCGTCACCTGCGGCCGCTGGTCCAGCCCGGGGAGCAGCCGGGCGAGCCCCCGGCGGAGCGGCACGAGGCGTTCGCCGCCTGGCGCGGCTTCCTGGAGGCGCTGGCGAGCAAGCGGCCCATGGTCCTGGTCCTCGAGGACCTCCACTGGGCGGACGACGCGCTGCTCGAGTTCGTCGACGAGCTGGTCGACCAGGCCGCCGGGGTGCCGCTGCTGGTCGTGTGCGCCGCCCGCCCGGAGCTGCTGGAGCGGCGCCCGAGCTGGAGCGGCGGCAAGACCAACGCGACCACCATCTCGCTCGCGCCGCTGAGCCCGAGCGGCACCACCGACCTGCTCCGCGAGCTGCTCCACGGCGCGACGGTGTCGCTGGCAACGCAGGTCGCCCTGGTCGCCAGGGCGGGCGGCAACCCGCTGTTCGTCGAGGAGTACGTGCGCATGCTGGGCGACCAGGGCCTGCTGCCGGGCCGCGCCGGGTCGCCGGACCTGGCCGAGCTGTCCAGCCTGCCGGTGCCCGAGTCCGTCCAGCACCTGATCACCGCCCGGCTGGACGCCCTGGACCCGGCCGACAAGGCCCTGCTCGCCGACGCGGCCGTCTTCGGCGAGGTCGGCTGGGTCGCGGCGCTGGCCGCCATCAGCGGCCGGGACCCCGGGGAGGTCGGCCAGTGGCTGCACCGGATGGAGCGCCGCGACCTGCTGCGTCAGGCGCGGGCCACGTCGGTCGCCGGGGAGACCGAGTACACCTTCCGCCACGGGCTCGTCCGTGACGTCGCGTACGGCCAGCTCGCCCGCGCGGCGCGGGCCGAGCGGCACGAGCGCGCGGCGGCCTGGTTCCACGCGCTCGGCGCCGACCGCTCGGAGGACCGGGCCGAGCTGCTGGCCCACCACTGGCGGCAGGCGCTCACCCTCACCAAGGCCTCCGGCCAGTCCCACGCCGAGCTGGCCGACCGTGCCCGCGGGGCGCTCCGGGAGTCGGCAGACCGGGCCATGGCGCTCAAGTCCTACAAGCGCGCGATCCGCTTCTACCGCGACGCGCTGGACCTGTGGCCCGAGGGCTGCCCGGAGCGGGGCGAGCTGCTGCTCGAGCTGGGGCGGGCCCGTATGGTGGCCGACAACGACGGCGAGGCCGAGCTGGAGGCGGCCCGGGACGTGCTGCTGGCCGCCGGCAGGCGGGCACGGGCGGCCGAGTGCGAGATGCTCCTCAACCACCTGGCCTGGCGCAACGGCCGCACGGCCGACCGCACCGCCCATCGCGACCGGGCGCTGGCGCTGATCAGGGACGAGGAGCCGTCGGCGTCCAAGGCGCTGGTCCTGGCCGGCATCGCCACCGAGCTGGTGCTCACCGACCGCGGCGACGCGCTCGAGATCGGCAGGTCGGCCCTGGAGATCTCCCGCGAGCTGGGCCTGCGCGCGCTGGAGGCCCGCGCGCTCGGCGCGATCGGGCTGATCAAGGTCCACCACCACGGGGACGCGGGCGCGGTCAGCGACCTGGAGCTGAGCGTCCGCATCCTCGAGGAGCTGCACGTCCCCGAGTGGGTCGTCGTGCACCGCACCAACCTGGCCGCCACCCGCGGGCGCCTGGGCGACCTGACCGGCAGCTTCGCGACCCTCGCCGCGGCCAGGGCCCACGCCGCGAAGTTCGAGTCGGCCGTCTCGCCGTTCCTGCACCGGGTCCTGGACACGCTCCACGCCAAGCACCTGTACCTGACCGGCGGCTGGGACGAGGCGGACGAGGTCATCGCCGAGACCCTGCCGGAGCTGACCAGCACGCACCACTACCTGGAGAGCTGGATGCGCGTCTGCCGCGGGCGCATCAGCCTGGCCCGCGGCGACCCTGCCGGCGCCGGCGAGGACGCGGCGACCGCGCTCGAGCTGGCCAGGCGCGTCACCGACCTGCAGCTCCTCGAGCCTGCACTCGCCTTCCACGCCCGCGTGGAGCTGGCCCGCGGGCGCACGGCCGCCGCCGGGGAGCTGGCCGACGAGCTGCTCGCGCGCCTGCGGGGGCGACTGCTCGACCACAACCTCGGGATCGACCTGCCCTGGGTCCTCGCCGGGCTGGGCCGGCCGGTGGCGGCACTCGACGACGCCGGGCCGCTGCCCTCGCCGTGGCTGGAGGCGGCGCAGGCCTTCCTGGCGGGCGACCAGCGCATGGCGGCGGAGCGCTACGCGGCGATCGGCACGCGACCCGACGAGGCGCAGGCCCGGCTGGCCGCCGCCCGGACGCTCGCGGCCGCCGGCCGGCAGGCCGAGGCGGACGCCGAGCTGGCCGCGGCGCGCGCGTTCTGCTCCTCGGTCGGCGCCGACGACCAGGTTCGCCTGGCCGAGGCGCTGCCGGCCGTGACCGGCTGACGACCGGCAGGCCGAGCCGGCCCGTAGACTGCGCGGATGCGGGTGACGGGCGGGTGACCGGGGCAGGCGTCGACGTGGTGGTCGTCGGTGGTGGGGTGGTCGGCTGCGCGTGCGCGCTGGAGCTGGCCGAGCGCGGCGCCCGCACGCTGCTGCTGGAGCGCGCCGGGCTGGCCGCGGGCGCGTCAGGGCGCAACCAGGGGCTGCTGCTGCCGAGCCCGGACCCGCGCATCGCGCCGCTGTTCCGCGAGAGCCTGGCGCGCCACGAGTGGCTGGCGGGGGGTCCGGTGCCGTTCGGGCTGCGGCCGGTCGCGCAGCTGCTGCTCGCGGGCGAGCCGGCGACGCTGCCGCTGCTGCGCGCCCACGCCGACGGCATCGCGCAGGGGGGCTTTCAGGTGGACACGCTCGGGCCGGGCGAGCTGGTGCGGGCCGAGCCCTCCCTGGCGCCGGACCTCGCAGGCGGCGCGCGCTGCGAGCACGCGCGCGCGCTCGACCCGGCGGCGGTGACGCTCGCCTGGGCCCAGGCGGCGCGCCGCGCCGGGGCCGAGGTCCGGACCCACGACGCCGTCCGCGGGCTGCTCCACCACCCGCCCGGGGCGCCCGCCGCGGCCCGGCCCGCGACCCCGGCCACCTCCCCGGGCCGGGTCGCCGGCGTGGTCGCCGAGTCGGGCCCGGTGGCCGCCGACGCCGTGGTCGTCGCGGCGGGCCCGTGGGCGCGGTCGGTCGCCCTCGCGGCGGGCGTGGACCTGCCGGTCGGCGGCGCCCGCGGCTGGCTGCTGCAGACCGCGCCGCTGCCCCGGCGGGTGGGGCACGCGCTGGAGGAGGCGACCTGGCCGGGATCCGAGGGCGTGGGGACCCGCATGCGCCCGCCCACGGTGGCGGAGCTGGCCCGCGGCCCGGCCGGGGACGGCGGGCGCCAGGGCGACGCGTTCACCCTGCAACAGGGTCCCGCCGGCCACGCGACCGTGGGGGCGAGCCTGCACGTCTCGCTGCGTGAGGATCCCGAGCTGGCGGAGACCGTGCACGGGCTGGCCCGCCGGGCGCTGCGGTTCGTGCCCGGGCTCGCCGATGCCGGGGTGGTCGCCTCCTGGTCGGGCGTGCGGCCGGTGACGCCCGACGGGTGGCCGATGGTCGGCCCCGTGCCCGGCGCCGACGGGCTGTGGGTCGCCGCCGGCCACGGACCCGAGGGCGTGATGCTCGCCCCGCCGACCGCGCGGATGCTCGCCGCGCACCTGCTGCGCGGCGAGCCCGAGCCGGACGCCGCGCCGTTCGACCCGGCCCGCCTGCTCGGCGGGCCCCCTGACCAGCGCGGCGGCGTTTAGCGCTTCGGGCAGGTGGGCAGGTTGCTGCCGAGGAAGCAGCAAGCACACAGCTGACCCGCCCTGTCCCTGCGGGCCGGACACCACCGATCTGGAGGTGGCGTTGGCGACCGCAGCGATCGAGACCAGCCCCATGGGCGCCGAGGAGCTGACCGACCCGGTCGAGCTGCACGCCCCCCTCGAGGTCCGACCGGACGACGACGCGGCCGTCGAGGTCGTGGAGCAGTGGTTCCAGGCCTACGCGGTCACCCGCGACCCGGCCACCCGTGAACGGATCATCGTCGCCTACCTGGGTCTCGCCGACCGGCTGGCGGAGCGCTACCGCGGCAACAAGACGATGCCGCTGGAGGACCTCCGCCAGACCGCCAGGCTCGGCCTGGTCAAGGCGGTGGACCGCTACGAGCCCGACCGCGCCAACCCGTTCGTCCCCTACGCCGTCGCCACGGTCATCGGGGAGATCAAGCGCTACCTGCGCGACGCGAGCTGGCGGCTGCGGGTGCCGAGGGGCATCAAGGACCTCGCCCTGCGGCTGTGCCGGGCCGTGGACGAGCTGCCCCAGCAGCTCGGCCGCTCCCCGACCATCCCCGAGCTGGCCGAGCACCTCGGCACCAGCGAGGAGGAGGTCCTCGAGGCCATCGAGGTCGCCCAGACGCGCAGCGCGCCGTCGCTCGACCAGCCGGCCGGCGACGAGGGCGACGCGGTGCTCGGCGACTTCGTCACCGACCACTCGCCGGGCGAGGAGCCCGAGAACCTGATCGTCCTCCCGGAGCTGGTCCAGCGGCTCCCCGAGCGGGAGCGCGCCATCATCCGGATGCGCTACGTCGAGGAGCTGACCCAGGACGAGATCGCGGTCCGGATCGGCGTCTCCCAGATGCACGTGTCCAGGCTGCTGCGCCGCGCGCTCGAGCGGATGCGCGCCCAGCTCGTGGAATAGATCCGGCGGCGGGTCAGGGCTGGTGGCCGTTGTCGGGGTCCTCGACCCGCCAGGTCTGGGTGGTGGGCAGGTCCTCGCCCACCGCCTGACGTGGGGGTGGGCCGGGAGGCGACCAGGGGGCGGGCGGCAGCCAGGGAGGCAGGGTCGACGGAACGCCGCCCTGGTCGCCGCCGTTGGGGCGCTGACCCGGCGGCGGCTGCGGCGGTTGGGAGGTCGGGGGCGGGGGCGCGGATCGGGGGGTGTGGTTGCCGATCGGGACGGGTGGCTCGAGCGGCGGGCCCGGCGGGCTGCGGTCGGCGTGGTCGGGCCGGCCGTCGGCCGGCTCGGGCGGTGCCCCGCCGCCGTCGGGGGGCGTGACCAGGGAACGGAGCGTGTGCAGGACGGACGGGGGGCGGCGCTCGTCGTCGCGGCCGGGCCGCTGCGCCTCGCGGCCGAGGACCCGCTCCCGCAGCGGCGGCGGCGGGCCGCCGTCCGGGTCGCCCACCGGGCGCCGCTCGCGCTCGGCCGGGTCCTCGGCCGCGTGGGCCGGGGCCGGCGGGCGGGGCGGCGGCGCCGAGGCCAGCGGCGGCTGGGCCGGAGGCAGCGGCGGCTGCGGCACGCTGTGCCGGCCCTGCGGGTACGCCGGCGCCGGCGGGCGGGACTCGGGCGGTCCGGTCATCGTCCGCTCCTCCGGCACGCGCCCGCCGAGGAGCTGCTCGGGCAGGCCGAGGTCCCGCTCGCGCGGCGGCTCGGGCAGGTCGGCCAGGGGCATGCCGACGGGACGGGGCGGCCCGGCCGGCAGGTCGCGCTGGGGCACGCTCGGCGGCATCTCCAGAGGCCGGCCGGGGAACGGCCGCTCCCGCTGGCTGTAACCGCCGGCGCCGGCGACCAGCGGCGTCGCCCGCGCCCAGACGTCCTCGAAGGCGCGGCGGATCGCGTCGGCGGCGGGCGGCTGGACGGCGCCGAGCACCGGGATGCGCTCGCCGCCGCCGCTGCGGGAGGCGGCGAGGAAGCCGACCGGCCCGCTCGGCGGGATCACGAACCGGTCGTGCAGCTCGCCCGAGACGCCGATGAACAGGGGCCGGTCGATCCCGAGCGGCCGCGCGATCGCCGCCGCCAGGCGCCGGCGCTCGCCCTCGTACTGGTGGTCGCCGCCGATGAGGATCCTCGTCACCGAGGTCCGCAGGACGACGTCGAGGAGCTGGTCGAGCTGGAAGGTCCGGTCCACGAGCAGCGCGTCGCGCAGGTCCGCCATGCGCGCCAGGACCGGCCCGTAGGCGAACGGCTCGGGCAGGCCGAGCGACACCTCGGGCGGCGCGCTCGCCTGGCGCTCTCGCTGCTCGACCGCGCGCAGCACGGCCCGGCCGAGCGGGCTGATGCTCACCTTGCCGTCGCGCCGCGTCAGCCAGCCCAGCCGCGTCAGCCAGTCCAGCACCGGCTCGCGCTCGCCCGGACCGCCGCCGGCCTCCAGGTCCCGGCCGGCGCTCCAGGCGGGGCGGGCCTCGGGGGACGGCAGGTTGACGTAGGTCTCGAACTCCCCGACGGTCAGCTCGTAGCCCTGGCTGGCGACCGCTGCGACGTAGGTCAGCGCCCGCTGCCCCATCCTGTTGGTGATCTCCACAACGTGCCCCCGGGACCTGCTTGGTGTCCGACGCCGGCGTCAACGGGCGATCGGTCGACTCTGAACGACACCACTATTCTTGCCCGTGGGCAAATTCAACGACCGGGGCGTTCCCTCCCATGACCGAAGTGATCGATATTACCGCTGAAGCGGTCATCCCGGTCCGCGAGCTGCGCTTCCGGGCCAGCCGGTCGTCGGGTCCCGGCGGGCAGGGCGTCAACACCACCGACGCGCGGGTGGAGCTGTGGTTCGACGTGGCGGGCTCCGGATCGCTCTCCCCCGCCCAGCGCGAGCGGCTGCTGCGCGTGCTGCGCGGCCGGCTGGACCAGCAGGGGCGTCTGCGGATCGTGGCGGGACGCTCGCGCAGCCAGCTCCAGAACCGCCGCGAGGCGGTCGCCCGGCTCCAGGCGCTCCTGGCCGACGCGCTCCGCGCGCGGCCGGACCGCCGCCCCACGCGCCCCGGCGCGGCCGCCCGGCGGCGCCGGCTGGATGCCAAGCGCAAGCAGGCGGCGCGCAAGCGCGCGCGCCGCAACCCCCGGGCGGGCCACGACGACTGAGGCGGCCGGCGTGCGCCGGGCGGGGCGGCGTCAGCCGCGGACGGCATCCAGGGCGCGGGCCAGGTCGGCGAGCAGGTCGTCGGGGTGCTCGATCCCCACCGACAGGCGCACCAGGTCGGCGGGGACCTCGGCCTCGGTGCCGGCGACGCTCGCGTGGGTCATCTCCCCCGGCAGCTCGATCAGGCTCTCGACCCCCCCGAGGCTCTCGGCGAGGGTGAACACGCGCGCCGCGGCGACCAGCCGCCGGGCCGCCTGGACCCCACCGGCAGGGCGGAACGAGACCATGCCCCCGAACGCCGCCATCTGCCGCGCCGCCAGCTCGTGGCCCGGATCGTCCGGGAGCCCCGGGTAGCGCACCTCGGCGACGCCCGGGTGGCCGGCCAGGAAGGCCGCGACCCGCTCGGCGTTGGCGCAGTGGGCGCGCAGGCGGACCGCGAGCGTCTTGATCCCCCGCAGCGCCAGCCAGCAGTCGAAGGGGCCGGGCACCGCGCCGGCCGCGTTCTGGAGGAACCGCGCGCGCTCGTACAGGTCCTGGTCGGGCGTGACGAGCGCGCCGCCGATGACGTCGCTGTGCCCGCCGAGGTACTTGGTGACCGAGTGGACCACCACGTCCGCGCCCAGCTCCAGCGGCCGCTGCAGGTAGGGGGTCGCGAAGGTGTTGTCCACCGCGCAGCGCGCCCCGGCACCGCGGGCCAGCCCGGCGAGCGCGGCGATGTCGGCGACCTTGAGCAGCGGGTTGGTCGGGGTCTCGACCCAGAGCAGCCGCGTCCGCTCGCGCAGCGACCGCTTGGCGGCGTCGAGGTCGGTGAGGTCGGTGACCGACAGCTCGAGCCCCCAGTCGGCGAACAGGCGCGCGGCCAGGCGCCAGGTCCCCCCGTAGACGTCGCTGGACAGGATCATGTGGTCGCCCGGACGCAGCGTCTGCAGGATGGTCGTGGTCGCCGCCATCCCCGAGGCGAACGCGAGCGCGCCGCCCGGCCCGTCCGCCGCGACGCCCTCCAGGGACGCCAGGCAGCGCTCCAGACCGCTGCGGGTGGGGTTGCCGGTGCGGGCGTACTCGTAGCCGCGGTGGCTGCCGACGGCGTCCTGGGCGAACGTGGACGTCTGGTAGATGGGCGGGATGATCGCGCCGGTCGACGGGTCCGGCGGGGAGCCCTCGTGGATCGCGCGGGTCTCGAAGCGGGGGGTCGGGGACGACACGCGGCCTCCTTTGGCGGGGCAACCGCCGCCGGCAGTGGGACGCTTCGCCCAGACGATAGCGCCGGCGCCCGTCTGCGACACTGCACGCCATGCACGCCGCCAGCGCCGCACCAGCCGCCGCCCGGGCGCTGCGGCACCGCACGGCCGCGGGCCTGGCCCTGGCGGCCGCCCCGGCCGCGTTCGTCGGCGCGCAGCTCGCCCTGGCCAGGGTGCGCGGCGCCGGGCCGCCGCTGGCCGTGGTCGCCGGCCAGCTGGCCGCCTGGCGGGTCGGCAACTGGCTGCTGCTCGCCTGGTGGGTGCTGGCCCTGCCCGCGGTGCTCGGCCTGGCCCACCTGCTCGCCGGCCGCGCGCCCGGGTGGGCGGACGCGGGCGCGGCGCTGGCCGTGGCCGGCCTGCTCGCGGGCCTCGGCATCACCGTGGTCGACCTGGTGGTCGGCGAGATCGCCGCGCTCGGCACGGGCGGGCAGCTCGACCGGCTGCTGACCGCGCTGGGCACGCTCACGCGGCCGCTGGACCTGGTGGAGGACGCCTTCACGCTCGGGCTGGTGCTGCTCGCCCTCGGGCTGGCCCGCGCGCGGACCGCGCCGCGCGGGGCGGTGGCGCTGCTGCTCGCGGGGACCGCCGTGCCCGGGGTCACGACCGGGCTGCGGATCCTCGCCGGCGTGCTGGAGCTGGCGGCGCTCGGCTGGATCGGCGCGCGGGCGCTGGCCGGTGGGGACCGGGCCTGGACCGATCCGCCGGTCGGGCCGCCCCCACGACGGCCGGGCCTGTTCGCCGGCGCGATGACGGTGCTGTTCCTGCCCGGGGCGGCGCTGTCCGGGGCGCGGTTCCTGGCCTGGGTGGCGGTCGTGCTGGGGCTGGTGGTGTACCGGCCGGCCGGCGGCGACCGCACCGGAGAGGGTTCGCCAGGGTGAAACGGGGGACGATGAGGACGCAATGGCCACGCCTGCCGCACCGACGCCCGACGGCCCCCACGACGAGCCCTCCCGCAGCGACACCGACCCCGCGACCGCGACGGTGGTCCGCCTCATCCGCACCGCGGACCTGGTGACGCTCGAGTCCGGCCGCCTCCTGGGGCGCTACGGCCTGTCGCCCGCGTCCTTCCAGGTGCTGATCGTCCTGCGCGACGCGGGCGGGCCGCTGTCGCCGTCGGAGATCGGCCGGCAGCTGCTGGTGACCAGGGGGACGGTCACCGGCCTGCTGGACTCCCTGGAGAAGCGTGGCCTGGTGTCGCGCGGCGGGCACCCCTCCGACCGCCGGATGGTCCTGGTCGAGACCACCAGCCCGGCGCGGGCGATGCTGGAGCACCTGCTCCCCGAGCACCGCGCGCTCGAGCGGCGGATCCTCGAGCCCCTCTCGGCCGAGGACCAGGGCGCGCTGGCGGGGCTGCTCGACCGGGTGCAGGCACGGCTGCTCGACGGCGGCGGGCGGCGCCGGTAGCGCCCCGCCCGGGTCAGGGCCGCCGGGAGCCGGCCAGGAAGTCGAGGATGTCCGAGCGGCTCACCACGCCGGTCGCCCGGCCGTTCTCGGTGGTCACCAGGGCCGTGGCGCGGCCCTTGGAGAGCAGCTCGAACGCCTCCTCGATCGGGCTGTGCACGTCGATGGTGGGCATCGGCGGGTCCATCGCCTCCACGACCAGCGCGTCCAGCACCTCGGGCTGGCGGAACAGGCGCTCCAGCAGGCTGCCCTCGGCGACCGAGCCGGCGATGCTGGAGGCGTCCGCCGGGTCGTCGCCGCCGACCACCGGCAGCTGGGACACGCTGTGGGCGTGCAGCAGGTCGATGGCCTCCTTGACGCGCTGGTGGGCGGCGACCGTGACCAGCGGCGGGAGGTCCTGGTGACGGGCCTTGCCGGCGAGCGCGTCGCTCACGGTGTCGCGCCGGCCGCGGCCGAGGAACCCGTGCTGGCGCATCCAGTCGTCGTTGAACACCTTGGACAGGTACCCCCGGCCGCCGTCGGGCAGCAGCACCACGACCCGGGTGCCCGGCCCGTACTCCTTGGCGACCTCGACCGCGGCGGACATCGCCATCCCGCCCGAGCCGCCGACCAGCAGGCCCTCCTCGCGCCCGAGCCGGCGGGTCATCAGGAACGCGTCGCGGTCGCCCACGGTGACCCACCGGTCCACGACCGTGCGGTCGAACGTCTCCGGCCAGAAGTCCTCGCCGACCCCCTCGATCAGGTAGGGGTGGACGTCGTCGGTGGAGTAGATCGAGCCCTCGGGGTCGGCGCCGACGACGACCAGGTCGGGGTTGCGCTCCTTGAGGTAGCGCCCGGCGCCGGTGACGGTCCCGCCGGTCCCCACGCCCGCGACCAGCACGTCGATCCGGCCGGCGGTCTGCTCCCACAGCTCGGGGCCGGTCGTGGCGTAGTGCGCCGCCGGGTTGGCCTGGTTGGCGTACTGGTTGGGCTGGAACGCGCCCGGGATCTCCCGGGTCAGCCGGTCGGCCACCGAGTAGTAGGACTCGGGCGACTCGGGCGCGACCGCGGTGGGCGTGACGACGACCTCGGCCCCGTACCCGCGCAGCAGCGCGAACTTCTCGGCGGCCACCTTGTCGGGCAGGACGAACACGCAGCGGTAGCCCTTGAGGGCCGCGACGATCGCCAGGCCCGCGCCGGTGTTGCCGCTGGTCGGCTCGACGATCGTGCCGCCGGGCGCCAGCCGCCCGTCGCGCTCGGCCTGCTCGACCATGGCCAGCGCGATGCGGTCCTTCACCGAGCCGCCCGGGTTGAGGTACTCGACCTTGGCGAGCAGCTCGGGGGCGAGCCCGCGGCCGAGCCGCGGCAGGCGCACCAGGGGCGTGCGGCCGACGACGTCGAGGATGGAGTCGTGGATCTGCACCTGGCGCCTCCTCGCACCGCCGACCTGGAGCGTCAGTCTATGCCGTCGGTGAACGCGGCGCGGCCGCCCGGGCGCGTCAGCCGGCGGGGCGGCCGCGCTCGTCGATCCCCTCGAACAGGTCGGTCTCCGCCGGCCGCCCGTCGATGCCGGGCAGGGTGCCCGGGCCCGGCAGGCGCGAGCGCGCCAGGGTGAAGTCGTCCCAGGGGTAGACCTCGGCGAGGACCTCCTCCGGGAGGGCGAACCAGAAGCTGCTGGGGTCGACCTGGGTGGCGTGGGCGACCAGGGCGTCGCGCTGCCGCGGCAGCCAGCGCGCCACGTCCACCTGCGTGGTGACGACCGGCTCCAGCCGGCCCTGCTCGTCCCAGCGCTCCAACCACTCGGCGAAGGGGCTGTCGATGCCCCGCTCGACCAGCGCGGCGTGCATGGCCTGCAGCCGCCGGCGCGTGAACGTCGCGTAGTAGTAGAGCTTGAGGGGCGCGTACGGCGGGCCGGCCTCCGGGTACCGGGCGGGGTCGCTGGCGGCGTCGAACGCACCCACGGTGACCTCGTGGTCGCGGATGTGGTCGGGATGGGGGTAGCCGCCGCTCTCGTCGTAGCAGAGCACCACCTGCGGCCGCTCGGCGCGGATGATCCGGACCAGCCGGCCGACCGCCTGGTCCAGGGGGACGTTGGCGAACGCGTCCGCGTGCTGGTTGGTCTCGGTCCCCGGCATCCCCGAGTCGCGGTACCCCAGCCAGTGGTGGCCGGCGACGCCGAGGATCGCGAGCGCCTTGGCCAGCTCCTGGCGGCGCAGCTCGGGCATGCGCTCCAGCGTGCCGGGCAGGTCCATGGCGGGGTTGAGGATCTCGCCCGCCTCGCCGCCGGTGCAGGTCACCACCACGGTCCGCACGCCCTGGTCCGCGTAGCGGGCCAGCGTGCCCGCGCCCTTGGAGGACTCGTCGTCGGGGTGGGCGTGCACCGCGAGCAGGACGCGCTGCGGGACGGGATCGGGAACCGGGTCGGACACGAGGGCAGGCTCCTCGACGGACGGCGGGCCGGGACTCGCTGCTTCGACGGCAAACCCTACACGACCCACGCAGCATTCCCAGTACCCATGTCGAGCCTGAGCCGCTACCATCGGCAGACCGACCACAGGGCGTACGGCGTTGCCCGCACCCAATCGGGACGACTCTGGCATAGTCCGTCGCTCGGTGGGTAGCGTTGGAGACCGGTCCAGCGACCTGCCGGTCGGCAACGGCGGGCTCGGGTGAGCCCGCTTCTACGCTTTGCAGGTACGCGGCCCGCCCACCAGGGAGGGGAGGTGCTGACAGTGCTCGAGCCGCAGGACGTCGCCACGCGCGGCGGCGCCAAGCCGCCGGCCGCCGACGACCCGCTCGCGCTGCTCGGCATCGACCACCTCGAGCTGTGGGTGGGCAACGCGCGGCAGGCCGCCCACTACTACCGCACGGCGCTCGGCTTCGTCCCGGTCGCCTACGCGGGTCCGGAGACCGGCGTCCGCGACCACGCCTCGTACCTGCTGGTCCAGGGCGACGTCCGGGTCGTCCTGACCGCCGGGCTGGATCCCGACTCGCCCGTCGCCAGGCACGTCCATCGGCACGGCGACGGGGTGCGCGACGTCGCGCTCGGGGTTCCCGACGCGGGCCGCGCCTTCGTCACCGCCGTGGAGCGCGGCGCCGGCGCCGTGCGCGGGCCGTGGGACGACAAGGACGACACCGGCGTGCTGCGGCGCGCCACCATCGCGACGTACGGGGACACCGTGCACACCCTGGTCGACCGGCGCGACTACCGGGGCGCGTTCGCGCCCGGCTACCAGCCGCTCGAGGCCGCCGGCGACCCCCTGCCACCCGCGGGGCTGCGCCACGTCGACCACGTGGTGGGCAACGTCGAGCTGGGCGCCATGGACCGGTGGGTGGAGTTCTACGAGCGGGTGCTCGGGTTCACCCAGCTGGTCCACTTCGACGACCAGGCGATCTCGACCGAGTACTCGGCGCTGATGTCCAAGGTCGTCTGGGACGGCCGCGGCCGGGTCAAGCTCCCGATCAACGAGCCGGCGAAGGGCTGGCGGAAGTCCCAGATCGAGGAGTTCCTCGACTTCTACAAGGGACCAGGAGTCCAGCACGTCGCGATCGCGACCGACGACATCGTCACGTCGGTCCGCGCGCTCCGGGACCGCGGGATGGAGTTCCTGCGCGTCCCGGACACCTATTACGAGGAGCTGGCCGGGCGCTTCACCGACGTGCGCCTGGACCTCGACGCCATCGCCGAGCTGGGCATCCTCGCCGACCGGGACGACGAGGGGTATCTGCTGCAGATCTTCACCCGCAACGTCCAGGACCGGCCGACGGTGTTCTTCGAGCTGATCGAGCGTCACGGCTCCCGCGGATTCGGCGCCGGGAACTTCAAGGCGCTCTTCGTGGCCCTGGAGCGCGAGCAGGCGCGCCGGGGCAACCTCTGACCCGCCGCCCGAGGAGGAACCTGGGAGCCGTCCATTCGCCTTCCGCCCATCCGAGGGCGCCGATCGCGTGCACCCACACCGCCCAGTGACGCGGGCACCGCCCGCGCAAAGGCCAGCAACACGACCGCTTGCAACGCCCGAGCGAGGAGGATCGAGATGATGACGCAGCCGTCCGGCACCGGCGTCAGCAGCCCGGCAGGCCCGAGAGCCGGAGCGATCTACCTGACGCAGGAAGCCTACGACCGCCTCGCGAACGAGCTGGAGGTCCTGAAGACCGAGGGGCGC
>Ga0126377_10000569_pt1 | contig 22647 bp, 15 predicted proteins | sample PanSoiMetPlot_22_FD_92647 | JGI IMG/M metagenome (GOLD analysis project Ga0126377, IMG submission 92647) | Tropical forest soil microbial communities from Panama - MetaG Plot_22 | ecosystem: Environmental > Terrestrial > Soil > Tropical forest > Bulk soil | place: Panama | collected 2016-02-17 | reverse complement strand
TCGTCGGCGTCGCGCTGGTCGTGTTCGTGCTCGCGGCCGCCATCATGCTGACGGCGGGCATCGACCGCACGCTCGGGCTGTCCGGTTCGCCCGACCACGCCATCATCCTGCGCCAGGGCTCGGATGCGGAGCTGACCAGCGCGATCGAGACCAGCACGGTCAGCATGATCCTGGCCGGACCGGGGGTGAAGAAGAACAGCGCCGGCAAGCCCATCGGCGCCGGCGAGATCGTCACGGTCATCCTGGGCGACAAGGTCGGCAGCGACGGGAGCGTGTCCAACGTGCTCGTGCGCGGCGTCGCCGACAACGTGATGGAGCTCCGCCCCGAGGCGCACATCGTCGAGGGCCGCGCCGCGCGGCCCGGCTCCGATGAGGTCATCATCGGCAAGAAGATCCAGGGCCGCTTCAAGGGCATGGACATCGGGCAGCACTTCGAGCTGAAGAAGAACCGCCCGGTGACGGTGGTGGGCGCCTTCGAGGCGGCCGGCTCGTCGTTCGAGTCCGAGGTGTGGGCCGACGTCGAGACCGTCCGCACGTCGTTCGGACGCGAGGGCCGCGACACGTCGGTGACGGTGACGCTCGACGCGCCGAGCAAGTTCGACGGCTACAAGGCGTCCATCGAGAGCGACAAGCGGCTGGGGCTCGCCGTGCAGCGCGAGCAGGCCTACTACGAGAAGCAGAGCGAGATGACCCGCGGCCTCTTCATCGGCCTCGGCGTCGGGATCAGCTTCTTCTTCATCCTGGCCGGCATCATCGGCGCGTTCATCACCATGAACACGGCGGTCGCGCACCGGAAGCGCGAGATCGGCACCATGAGAGCGCTCGGCTTCTCGCGCTTCTCGATCCTGCTGTCGTTCGCCACCGAGTGCATCGTGCTCTCGCTGGCCGGCGCCGCCCTGGGTGTGATCGCCGCGCTGGGCCTCAGCTTCGTGAAGTTCTCGGTCATCAACTTCCAGAGCTGGTCGGAGATCGTGTTCACCTTCCAGATGACCTCGGGCGTGGTGATCGCCGCGATCATCGTCGGCGGCGTCACCGGGTTCGTCGGCGGCATCATCCCGGCCTTCCGCGCGGCGCGGCTGCGCGCGATCGACGCGCTGCGGGCGTAGGCCGCGCGGGCCGCGGGACGGGCGCGGGCCGCGGGCTGGCCGACCTGGTCGGTCAGTTCGCGGCCTTCAGCCCGAAGAAGCTGCGGATCTTCCCGACCAGCCGGCTCTTCTCGCTCGCGATGCGGCTCTCGCGCGCCTCGCGCGAGAGGGTGTCGCGGTGGGCGGAGAGCTCGGTCTCGCGGCGGGCCAGGATCTCGGCCAGCGCGTCGGCCAGCTCGGGCCGCTGCTGGAGGATCTTCTCCAGGTCGGCCCTGGCCAGGCGGTAGCACTCGACGTCGCCCCGCGCCACGGTGGTGGCGCTGCGCGGCTCGCCGGTCATGAGGGCGCGCTCGCCGAAGAAGGTGCCCGGGCCGAGGACGGCGACCTCGCGCTCGGCGCCGTCGGCGCCCACCCGCACGCTGACCTCGCCGCGGTGGACGAAGTAGAGGTCGTGCCCCTCGCTCCCCTGCCGGGTGAGGGTCTCGGCTCTCGAGTAGGGCGTGTAGCGCAGCCCCACGGCGAGCCGGTCGATCTCCTCGGGGCTGAGGTCGCGGAACAGCTCGGCGCCGCGCAGCACCGAGGCGCGGGTCTGGTCGCGATCGCGCTCCTTGCGCTGCCGGCGCTCGTCGTCGTCGCTGGTCATGAAGATCGCGTGGGCCGGCACGGACAGCGGGATGCCCTCGCGGCGCAGCGAGAAGAAGATGAGGGTGCGCACCCGCGAGTCGGTGCCATCGTCTCGGCTGAGGTCGGTGAGCCAGTAGCGCGCGGTGTAGCTGTTGAAGCTGCCGCGCAGGTCCATGAGCACGCAGTTGGGCGTCGGCTCGGGGGACACGCCCTCGATCGGCGCCCGCCGCAGCGCGTCCTCGACCGCGCGGATGACGTCGGTCGGGCTGTACCGGTAGTCGACGTCGAAGTGGATCTTGCGCCGCAACAGCACCGGCTCGCCCTCGCGCCGCCCCAGCACGATGAACTGGTTCTTGGACAGCACGCTGTTGGGCAGGACGATCGTCTCCCAGTCGCGCGTCTCGCTGGTCGTGTTGCGCCACCTGACCTCGCGCACGCGGCCGCTCTTGTCGCCGACCTGCACCCAGTCGCCCGGCCGGATCGACTTCTCCATCTGCAGGGTCATGCCGCCCATCAGGTTGCCGAGCGTGTCTTGCAGCGAGAAGCCGATCACCGCGGTCAGCACGGCGGAGGTGGCGATGAGGCCGCCCAGGTTCACCCCCCAGGCCGGCAGCAGGAACAGCGCGCCGACGATGAACGAGCCGGCCGCCACCACGTCCTGCACGATGCGCGGGACCTCGACCCGCACCAGCCGCATGATGCCGTCGAACAGGATGGCCAGCGCGATGATGATGCCGGCGAAGGCGGCGATCGTGACCGACAGGAGCCGCCACCTGGCGTACGCCGGATTGGCCGCGGCGGCCAGGTAGCCGAGCAGCGGCAGCGTCGCGAGGTGGAGCACGAGCAGGAAGCCGGTGCCCTTCATGCTCGCCCGGCTGCGGTCGGCGCGCGCCTCTCGGCTGCGGATCGCCACCGCCGCGGCGAAGCCCGCCACGAGAAGCAGGGTGAATTGCGACCACGCCTCGTGGAGCGTGGCGCTCACCCAGGCGCCCTCCCACACGATCACCAGGCTATCACGAGCGCGCGGCCCGCTGGATCCGCCGCCGCGAGCGAGCCAATGGATCTTGCATACTTCCGCGTGCTAGCCTCCCGATTGCGCATGAGGGCTCGCTTCTGGGGAGTACGAGGATCGATCGCAGTCCCCGGGCCCACCACCAACCGGTACGGCGGAAACACGTCGTGCGTCGAGATCGCGGCCGACGGGATGGCCCCGATCATCATCGACGCCGGCACCGGGATCCGCCGGCTGGGCCAGGCGCTGGCCGGCGGCGCCTTCGGGTCGGGGCGCGGCGTGGCCCACCTGCTCATCAGCCACACCCACTGGGACCACATCCAGGGCCTGCCCTTCTTCGCGCCGCTCTACACCCGCGGCAACCGGCTGCACGTCTACGCCCGCCGGCGCGACACCCACCTGCGCGCGGTGTTCGCCTCGCAGACCGAGAGCCCCTACTTCCCCGTCCCGCTCGACGAGATGAGGGCCGACGTCACATTCCACGAGCTGGGCGACAGGCAGCAGTTCGCCATCGGGCCGGCCGAGGTGCGCTGCACGCGGCTCAACCACCCGTGGATCGCCCTGGCCTATCGCGTGGAGCTGGACGGCCGCGCGGTGGTCTACGCGTCCGACACGGCGCCCTTCCGCGACATCCTGTTCGAGCACGAGTTCATCGGCCAGCCGCCCGAGCCGAGCGCACCGCTCGACCCGGCCAAGGCGGCGGCGCTGGCCGAGATGCGGCGCGCGCTGGTCGAGCTCTGCCGCGGCGCCGCGCTCCTCATCTACGACACCCAGTTCACGCGCGAGGAGTACCGCCAGAAGCCGCACTGGGGCCACTCGACCCCCGACGACGCGATCGCCATCGCGCGCGAGGCCGAGGTCGGGGCCCTGGTCCTCTACCATCACGCGCCGGACCGCACCGACGACCAGCAGGACGCGATCGTGCGCGAGTGCCGCGCGGCGCTGGCCGGCGACCGGCTGGCGCTGTACGCGGCCCGCGAGGGGCTCGAGCTCACCGTCGGCGACGGCGGGGTCGTCGCCAGCGGCGAGGCGGAGGCATGAGGTGAAGGTCCGGTTCTGGGGCGTGCGCGGCGCGATCCCGGCGCCGGGGCCCGAGACCAACCGCTATGGCGGAAACACCTCGTGCGTGTCGGTGACCGGCGCGCGCGGCCAGCTCCTCATCCTCGACATGGGCACCGGCGTGGTCGGGCTGGGCAAGCAGCTCATGACGGGCGAGATGGGGCGCGGGCGCGGGCGCGCCGCGGTGCTGCTGTCGCACGCGCACTGGGACCACATCCAGGGCTTCCCGTTCTTCCCGCCGGTGTTCGTGGCCGGCAACCAGTTCGAGCTCCACGGCAACGCGCACTCGTCCGACATGCTCGAGGGCATCCTCGAGGGGCAGATGAACCCGCACTTCTCGCCCATCTACACGCTGAGGAACCTGGGCGCGGCCATCTCCTTCACCGCCGCCCTGCCCGGCGCGGTCCACGACTTCGAGGGCATCCGCGTCTCGGCCCGGCCCAACCCGCACGGCCACACCTCGGCCCTCGCGTATCGCCTCGAGGAGGACGGCTCCTCGCTGGTCTACGCCTCCGACGCCGGCTATCCGCCCGAGGGACCCAGCCGCGAGATCCTCGACCTCTACGCCGGCGCCGACCTCCTCATCCACGACTCGACCTACACGCCCGCCGACCGCGCGACCCGGCTCGAGCGCGGCAACTCGTCCTACGCCGAGGCGGCCGCGGCCGCGGCCTCTGCGGGCGCGCGCCACCTGGCCCTGTTCCACTACGACCAGGACTATGGCGACGACACCGTCGACGAGATGACCCGTGCCTGTCGGGCCGAGCTCGACCGGCGCGGAGGCCGCGACATCAGGCTCACCGCCGCGGCCGAGGGCCTCGAGATCGACGTGTAGCCTGGGCCGGGCCCGGCTCAGCGGCGATCGGGCGGCGGCGGCGGCAGGCGGCCCGGGTCGCCCTGCTTGATCTCGACGGTATCCATGTACGGCTCCTCGCGCATGCAGTTGCTGATGAGCACGGAGAGGAGGCCGGTCAGGCCGATGGCGATCATGCCGCCGAAGACGACGAACGGCGCCTTGCTTGGCTTTGAAGCCACGATCGGGGGACTTTCAGGGGACGACGATGAACTCGCGCTGCATCAGGCCGATGAGCTGCTGCGCGGCGTCGAGGTCGGTGCCGTAGTAGTTGTCGAGCACGGCCTGCACCTGGCCGTGATCTAGCACGAGCTGGAAGATGTCCAGCTCCTGGGGCGAGAGGTCGCGCAGCTTGCCGGCCAGCGGGGTCGGCACGGCCAGCGCCGACTGATAGGGCGGCAGCTTGTTCTCGAGGTTGCGCAGCTCGTCGAGCTGGCGCATTCCCTCCATCAAGATCCCCTCGGTCGACTCGCCGATCTCCTCCATCACGCGGATCTCGCCGCCCGGCTCGAGCTCGAACTGGCCCGCCGTCCAGGTCAGCATGCGGAAGATGGCCTTGTGCGGGCTGACCGCGAAATCCTCGTTGATCGCGGCGAAGTAGATCTGACCCTGGCGCAGATAGATGCGACCGACCGCGCCCGTCGTGCTGACCGTCAGCACTCCCGACTTGCGGCTGGTGGAGAGCAGCTGAAGCAGGTCCGGCAGCGGGATCTCCTCGATGACGCCGGACATCGGCCGGCCGGAGGTCTGCTGTCGGCTCGCGCCCGCCTCGAGCCGGCGGCGCGCCTCGGCCTCGGACTGCTCCGCGTACTGCAGCGGATCGACCGAGACCATCTTGATGATCGACGTGCCGACCAGGATCCGGTCGCCCTCTTGCAACCGAGAGCGCGTCACCTTCTCGCCGTTGACGAAGGTTCCGTTGGTCGACCCGAGGTCCTGGATGTAGACCTCGCCGTCGGTGGTCGAGATCTTGGCGTGCTTGCGCGACACCATGTCCTCGACCAGCACCATGTCGAGATCGCTCGACCGCCCGATGATGATCTCGCGGTTCATCCTCAGCGGGAACTCACCCCCCTGGTACTTCCCCGAGATGAATCGGAGAGCATACCGCGGTCGATCAGACTGCATATTATCTAGCAGCTTCGCGCTGTTACCGCCCTGAATCTTACGTTCCTCCATCTCTCTGCGCAAGATAGCCGGGTCTTTTCCGGCCACTCCTCCACGCCAGCTCATCGCCCCATCCCCCTCGACCCTCGCCTGCTGCCGTCGCTCCACTCCTCCAGCGCTGCTTCGACCGCCGCCTCGTTCTCTCGATCGCGCGTCCGTCCACCGCCGGCGTCGCGCGCCGGCTCGCGAAGGATGGAGAGGATGCGTGAGAATACCTCTTCCGAGACGACCAGGCTCGAGTGTCCCATGCGGACGGTCACCGAGGTCGCGCCGCGCAGACGCGTGCTGGGCAGCGGACACACCCAGTCGCGCACCGCGGCCAGCGTGTAGATGTCGACGTCGGGCGGCAGGGGCCCCTGGCTCAGCTCGTCCAGGAATCGGCTGCGCGGCAGGAGCTGCCACGACGACTTCGAGAACAGGCCCAGCGTGGCGACCCCCGCGAGGGCGGCCCACGTGCCCTTCACGGGTGTACCCATCATGACCAGGCGCCGCACGCGGCCCTGCCCGCCCAGCTTCTTGATGTAGTAGAGCCCGATGAGCCCGCCCATCGAGTGACCGACGATGTCGATGCGGCGCACCGACGTCTGCGACAGGATGCTCTCGATCTTGCGGTGGATGAGGAACGCCGACGCGCGGATGTCGCGGCTGTTGAGCGCGCCGAGGTTGAACGAGAACACGCACAGCCCCTCGTCGGCCAGGCGGCGCTCGAGCGGATACATCGAGCCGCGCGTGCCGAGGAATCCGTGGATGAGCAGCACCGGCGGGTGGCGGTCATCGACGTTCTCGAAGCTGGCGCGCCGGCGGATGCGGTTGCCGCGCGCGAGGTGGCGGAGGTAGGTGAGGCCGTGGGTGCCGCCGGCCAGCTCCTGAGCGACGGGGCTCGAGCGCCCGAGCCAGCGCGACGGCGCGCCCGACAGCCAGCGGCCGAACCAGCGCGCGGTCTGTCCCATCGCTGCAGCCGCGCCGGTGGTCGCTGTGGTGGCGGTGCGTCCGCCTGGACCCGCGCTGTCGGCGGGGCGCGGGGTGGTTTCAGAGCGAGGCGGCTTGTGGCGGCGTGGCACGTCGTTGGGCCGGGATCTTTGGATCATTCGGGATCCAGGGCGATATGGGCAAGTGCTTGCGACGGCTCGCCGGTGTTCGTCCCCTCGCACGGACACCGACATGGGCGCCTTGGGTGATCGTATTAGGCCGAATTCATTGACAGAGTTGCGCATTGATCGGTACCGTCGGTCGAGTGACTGCTCTGGTCGCGGGGGCCGCGGGACGCAGGCTCGGCCGGTACCACCTCGCCGAGCCGCTGGGCGGCGGCCCCACCGGAGAGGTCTTCCGCGCCAAGGTCTACGGGGTCGCCGGGTTCGAGCGCCAGTTCGCGGTCAAGCGGTTTCACCCGGACCTCGCGACCGATGCTGATCGGGCCGGCCTTCTGGCCCAGGCCGCCCGGGTCTACGCGTCCCTGCAGCACCCGCGCATCGCGCGGCTGCACGAGTTCGGCGTCGCCGGCGACGAGACCTTCGCCGCCACCGAGCTGGTGCGCGGCGTCGATCTCGGATGGCTGCTGGCCATGACCGCGCGCGGCGGCCCGCTCCCGCCCGGAGCGAGCGCGGCGCTCATCGCGGCCTCGGCGCGCGCGCTCGGGTTCGCGCACGCGCGCGGGCTGGCCCACCTCGGCGTGTGCCCGCGCAACATCGTGTGCACCGCCGAGGGAGACGTGAAGGTCACCGATTTCGGCTACCTCGCGGCGCGCCTGCCGACCCGCCCGATCGAGGACTCGGGCCTGCTCGGGCGGCTGCACTACTTCGCGCCGGAGCAGCTGCGCGGCGACAGCGGGACGCCGGCCACCGACGTGTTCCAGCTCGGGCTGGTCGCCTGCGAGCTGTTCACCGGCAAGGCGCCGCTCGGCGGCACCGATCCGCGCGAGCTGCAGCGCCGCGCGCTGAGCGGCGAGATCCTGGTCGACTTCGACCTGCCGCGGCCGATGACGCAGGTCATCCGGCGCGCGCTCGCGCTGGTGCCGGGCGAGCGCTTCTCCGACGCGACCGCGCTGGCCGACGCGATGGATCTGGCCGCGCGCGCCGCCCCGCTGGCCGGCGACCGCCGCGACGTGGCGGCGATGGTGCGCAGGGCGCTCGAGCAGCGGCCCATCCACGACGACGGCGCCAGCGGCGCGCGCGCGCTGGCGAACGCGCCGCCGCCGCGAGCGGCCCAGCAGGGGCGGACGACGCTCTCCGGCCGCCCGCTTCCGCGCCCGGCGCTGAGCCGCGCCGACGGCGGGCGTCAGGCGGTGCCGCCGAGCTCGTATCAGGCCGGCCAGGTGCTCATGGTGCCCCGGCCCGCCGTGGTGCCCGCCGCCACCGCCGGTGCGCCGGTGCGCGGGTCGGCGCGTGCGCCGGTCGTGCCCGGCCGGCCCGAGACCTCGGAGGAGCCGACCGGCGTGCACGAGGAGGAGCGCGGTCAGCAGACCCGGGTCATGCCGCACCACATGGTGCAGGACCTGGTCGGCTCGCCCTCGGCCGGGTCCAACGGGGCAGGCGCCGCTCACCGCGCGGCCGGGCGACCGCCGATGGGCGGAGGCGGAGACGGCCGGCATCTGGCCCTCGGTTCGGCGCCGGGCGACACCGGCGACGAGGAGAGCCAGACGCGGCCGCACGGGCGCGGCCCGCTCGACGCCTTCGGCATCGCGGACCCGTTCCAGCGCGAGGGCGACTCGGACTTCTACTCGCTCGAGACGGTCACGCACAAGGAGGGCGAGGGCTCGCCGCTCATGCAGGCGGTGCAGTCGCTGCTCGCGCAGCAGGAGGGCCGGGACACAACGCCGCTCCCCGAGGTGCGATCGCCGCCGCCCGACGTGCTGACGCCGATGCCCGAGCTGGGCGAGATCCTGGCGATGGCGGGACCGAGGTCGGGCTCGGGGGCGTCGCGCGTCGCGCCGCCGGCGCCGGTGCTTCCGCCGCCGCCGGCAGCGCCGCAGCGGGCGCAGCACGCCAAGTTCGCGACGACCTTGCCCCCGCCTCCGGCGCCGGTGGCGCGACAACCGTCGCAGCTGATGCCGACCTTGCCGCCGATGGCGCCGAGCGCGGCGCCGCCGGCTCCGCCGCAGCACATGCCGCGGTCGACGCTGTCGCCGCTCACGCCAGTGCCGCCGGTCGGGGCGAGCGGGCCGCATGCGCACGCGGCGAGCGGGGCGAACGGACCGCGCGGTACCGGCGGTGCGGGCGGGGCGAACGGGCCGGGCGGGGCGAACGGGCCGGGCAGGGGCAACGGGGCGCGCGGGGCAAGCGGGCCGCGCGCGGGCAACGTGCCGAGCTCGCTGACCGCGTCGAACGCGCCCACCTCGCAGCACCAGGCGCACGGGCCGCGCGCGGGCAGCGTGCCGAGCTCGCTGACCGCGTCGAACGCGCCCACCGCGCCGCGCGCCTCTCGGTCGACGGAGCCGGCGCCTCTCCCGCCGCCGCCCGCGCCGCCGGCAGTGGTGCGGCCGGCCGCGCCGCCGGCCTCGCGTCCCGACGGTCGCGGCGCCGATCCGCGCCGGCCGCCACCGTTCGCTGCGGGGCCGCCGCAGCCGGCGGCGACCGTCTCGGCGCGGCCGCCGCCGCCTCCTCCTCCGCGCCCGCCGATGCCAGCCGGTCCGCCGGTGCGACCGCTGCCGACCGGGCCGGCGGTGGATCCGCGCTTCACGATCGACACGGGCCAGCTGCCGGCTCCGCGCATGACGCCGCCGCCGGGGATGGTGCCGTCGCCGCCGCCGCCGCCGGACGTGGTCCGCACGCGGCCGGAGTCGTTCCCGCCGCCGCACCGGCCGCAGCCGCAGACCGCGAGCGCGCCCGACACCGGTGAGGTCGTGCCCGCAGGTCCGCCAGGGCGGATGCCGCGATCCGAGCCGCGCTTCGAGCCGCAGCTCGACCTCGAGGCCCGACGCGAGTCGTCGCCTGCGCGGAGAGCGGGCAGCGGGCGCGGACTCCGCACCGCCCTGTTCGCGGCCCTCCTCGTCCTCCTGGCAGCCGGCGGCTACAGCGGCTACCTCGTGTTCTTCGCCCACCGCGCGCCGGTCGCGCCCGCGACGGCAGGGACCACGACGGCCGGGACCGCGGCAGGGACCGCGGCGGGGACCACCAGCCCCGGGACAGCCGCCGCCCGATCGCCGTCCGCCGCCCCGACCGACGCGACCGCGCCGCAGGGCGGCGACCCGCCCGCGTCCGCGCGCTCGGCCCCGCCGACCCGCCCGCCCGCGCTCGGCTCCGCGCCGCCCGGCAGCAGCGAGCCCACCGGCGAGCTCGACATCGAGAGCGAACCGCCGCGCGCGCAGGTCTACCTGGACGGCGCGCTGGTCGGACGCACGCCCTTCCACTTCGACGGAACCAGCGACCGGCACAAGCTCGCGGTCATCGCGCCCGGCTACAAGCCGAACACCCAGGAGATCGACGGGCGCGGCAAGATCTCGGTCAAGCTCGAGGAGGTCACGCCCTCCGAGGGACCGGCCGGCATCAAGATCCGCTGCCGGCAGAAGAACCGCTACTACGTCTACCTGGACGGCGAGCCGACCGGCCAGCTCTGCCCCACCGAGCGCCTCGGCGTCGAGATCGGCGAGCACACCGCCGAGATCTACGACCCGGTCACCGACTCGCGCCGCGTCTACAAGGTCCAGGTCGAGGACACGCGCCTGAGCGTGCGCGTCCGCGTGGACTGACGCGCGCGGCCCGGACCGCTCGCGCCTGCCTCACTCCTCGCTCTCGGTCGCCTTGCCGCGCGGGTCGAGGTCGTACTTGCGGATGAGCTCGCGCAGGTGCTTGCGGTCGATCTGCGCCTCGCGCGCGGCGGCGGACAGGTTCATGCGGTGGCGGCGCATGAGGTCCTCGATGTACTCGCGCTCGAACATCTCGACCAGCTGGCCCTTGGCCTCCTTGAACGGGAGGTCGGTGCGGATGCCGAGCGACGGGGTCGGCTCCTCGTGCAGCGCGTCGTCGAGGTTGATGTACTCGCCGCGCGCGAGCAGGCAGGCGCGCTCGATGGTGTTGCGCAGCTCGCGCACGTTGCCGGGCCAGGAGTGGCGGCGCAGCCGGTTCATGTCCTCCGGGCTGACCCGCAGCGCCTTGCCGGGCGAGAAGCGGTTGATGAACCACTCGATGAGGAGCGGGATGTCGGATCCGCGCTCGCGCATGGGCGGCACCGAGAGCCGGATGACCGCCAGGCGGTAGTACAGGTCCTCGCGAAACGTTTTCTTGGCCACCTCGGCGCGCAGGTCGCGGTTGGTCGCCGCCACCACGCGCACGTCGATGCGCTCGTACTGGTTGGAGCCGACCCGCCTCACCGCCTTCTTGTCCAGCACGCGCAGGAGCGACGGCTGCAGGTCGAGCGCCATCTCCCCGATCTCGTCGAGGAAGATGGTGCCGCCGTGCGCGTCGGCGAACGCGCCGCGCCGGTCGGTGATGGCGCCGGTGAACGATCCCTTCACGTGGCCGAACAGCGCGCTCTCGATCAGCTCGCGCGGCACCGATCCGCAGTCGAAGACGATGAAGGGCCCGTCCTTCCGCGTGGAGTGGTTGTGGATCTCCTCCGCGATGAGCTCCTTGCCGGTGCCGGTCTCGCCCTCGATGAGCACGGTCGCGTCGGTCGCCGCCACGTCCTGCATCAGCTTGAACAGCTGGCGGATCTTGGTGTCGGCGCCGATGAGGTGGCCGAACGCGGTCTGCTCCGACGGCTCCGGATCGACGATCTCCTCCTCGGGGAGGAACTTGATGACCGTGCGGCCGAGCTTGAACTCGGCCCCGAAGCCGATGGCGATCTCCTTGAACCGCGAGCCCTGGACGTAGGTGCCGTTGGTCGAGCCCTGATCGCGGAGGAGCACCGTGTCGCCCTCCCACAGGGCCAGGAGATGGCGCCTGGACACGGTCTTGTCCGTCAGCGTCATCTCGCACTCCGGCGACGAGCCGAAGTAGATCGGCTTGCCGGGACGGAACTGCACCGACTCCCCGCGGTCCGGTCCCGCAATGGCTAGAAAGATTCCACCCTGGGTCTGCCGCGAGAACGCCGGAAGCTCGTCCAGTACCTGGGTCTTATCTCCCCGGGACATAAAGACTTAAGAACGATGATACTACGGGGCCGCGCCAGGCCCTGTCTACAGTGAGGCCCCTCGGAGATCCGAGGGTTGCTCGCCTTCCGCGGGTGCGGAGCGCAATGGGCCTACGGCGCGCCCTTTTTCTCGGTCGGGCCAGCCGCCCGCGCCGGAGCGGCGGCCGGTGCGCTGACCGAGACGGCCGTCGGAGTGGCGGCGAGGGGCACGGGTGATGTGGCGGCATGGATGGTCGGGCCCGACAGGCCGATCACCGCCGCGGTGCCGACGCCGACCAGGAAGATGATGGCGAGCAGGAGCCACGGCCGCTGCACCGGCGTCAGCGCTGCGGCCCACGTCTGGGCATAGACACCGGACCCCGGCGACCGACCGCCGACCGGCATCGACGCCGAGTGGCCCTGCGGCATGAAGGTCGGGATTGCCTGCATCGGCCCGCTCTCGCCGAAGCCGCCCGGGCCCGGGCTCGGCGGATAGGCTGACCCCTGCGGGGCCATGGCCGACAGCGCGGGCTCGACCACGATGCCGGTCTGCTCGAGCGGATCGATGTCGGCCAGCGAGCCGCGCGGCGCCTGCGGATGCACGCCGGGCGGGGCCAGCGGATGCGGCTTGCCCTGCGGTTGCGCGTGCGGCCCGCCCTGCGCGGGCGCCACCTGCGCGCGCGCGTGCGGCCCGGTCTGTGGGTGCGGCTGAGCGCCGGGGTGCCCGGGCATCGCGCCCGCGTGCGGCGGGTACGCCCCCGGGGCTCCCATCGGCGGCGCCATGCCGGGTCGCATGCCCTGTGACATGCCCGGCCGCATGCCGGGCTGCATGCCTGGCGACATTCCCGGCTGCCCGCCGGGGCCCATCCCGGGCTGCATGCCCGGCCCCATCCCGGGCTGCATGCCGGGCTGCATCCCCGGCCCCATCCCGGGCTGCATCCCCGGCCCCATCCCGGGCTGCATGCCCGGCTGCATTCCGGGCCCCATCCCGGGCTGCATGCCCGGCTGCATTCCAGGCCCCATCCCCGGCTGCATGCCCGGCCCCATCCCGGGCTGCATGCCCGGCTGCATTCCGGGCCGCATCCCCGGCTGCATCCCCGGCCCCACCCCGGGCTGCATCCCCGGCCCCACCCCGGGCTGCATGCCCGGCTGCTGCATCCCGGGCTGCATGCCGCGCATGGTGGCCGGGAGCCGCCCCGGCTGCGCCGCGCCCGGCATCGGGCCGGCCGGACCGGCGTCGTCGGTGGTCGATGGCAGCATCGGGCTCCGGCCCAGGTCATCGAAGTCGATGAGCGGGTCCGCGCCGGCGTGATCGGTGCTGGTGCCGCCCGCCAGGTTGATCATCGAGGTCAGCGCGATGCCGCGCAGCTCGGTCAGCTTGGTGATGGACGTGCGCGCGCGCCTCCGGCGGCTATCGCGATCGCGCAGGAGCTGCCCGCCGGACGCCAGCGCCACGCTCATGTCCGAGTCGGACTCCAGCCCCGTCCGCCCGCCCATCCGCACCTCGTCCGGATCGATCCGGTCGGTGCTCTCCGGCTCGAGGGGCGGCTCCTCCTCGTCGTCCATCTCGTAGAGCTCGGTGCCGATGCCGCCGGTCTCGCCGCTCTCGTCTCGCCACGACGCCGGGTCGCCGCACTCCACGCTCAGGTGCTCGGCCAGATCCGGCGCCGACATCATGAGCCCGTGGCGGTGCGCGCAGCGCAGCAGCGCCTCCTGGAACTCGCCCGCGGTCTGGTAGCGGTGGTCCGGATCGCGCGACAGCGCCTTGAGCATCACCTTGTCGAGCTCGGGCGGCAGCCCCGGCATCTTGTGCGAGATGAGCGGCACCGGCTGCGCGTACATCTCGTCGGCCGACGTCGTGAGCCCGACGTTCACGAACAGGCGCTCGCCGGTGATGATCTCGAACAGACACACCGCCAGCGAGTAGAGGTCGGAGCGCGCGTCGAGGTGCTCCGACTTGGCCTGCTCGGGCGACATGTAGCCGACCTTGCCCTTGACCCGGTAGAAGACGGAGTTGTGGGTCGACGCCTTGGCGATGCCGAAGTCGGTGAGCTTCACCTCGCCCGACCCGGAGATGAGGATGTTGGAGGGCGAGATGTCGCGGTGGATGAGGCGGAGCGGCACGCCGTCGGGGCCGACCTTGTTGTGCGCGTAGGCCAGCGCCGACAGCAGCTCGCGCGCCACGTAGATGCCCGCGGCGGGCGACAGGCCGCGGCGCTTCTTCTTGCACCGGCGCAGGAGCGTGCGCAGGTCGGCGCCGTCGAGGTACTCCATCACGATGAAGTAGTCCTCGCCGGCGGTGACGAGGTCGATCGTGTGGATGATGTTGGCGTGGTCCAGCGTGGCGCTCAGGCGCGCCTCGCGCAGGAAGAGATCGATGAACTCCGGCTGACGCGTGAACTCGGGCAGGAGCTGCTTGAGCACCACCTGCTTCTCGAAGCCGCCGGCGCCCATCTTCTTGCCCAGGTAGATGGCGCCCATGCCGCCCTCGGCCAGATACTCGAGCACGACGTATCGGTCGATGGGCGCTTCGGATGGGGAGCTCGTCTCCACGGAGAACGAGAATAGCAGCTCGCCAATCCGTGAGTCGCGCGCAGCGCCTCTCTCACACTGTGCCGCTCGAACCACAGTTCAGGTCCGCCGTTTCAGCCACTTGACGTCAGCGCGGCGCGGGCATCGACCTTGCTCTCTGTCGCTCGCGTGCGTCACGTCCCCGGTTCACGAGAGCGGCAGATCCTGTCACTCGCCTCGATCGCCGCGCTCGTCGCCTCGTCGCTCGCCGGATGCGGCGAGACCTGGCCCGGCGCGCGCGGCCTCGCCGATCCGCAGTTCCTCGGGCACGGACGCGCGGTCGAGACCGTCGACATCCTGCCGATCGATCTCCAGGTGTGGACCACACCCGGCCGCGGCGTCGACCCCGAAGGGCTGGCGGGCTCGCTCCAGCAGTCGATGGGCGGCATGGTCTCCGCGCAGCTGGCGCGCCGCGGCTACCGCGTGGTGGCGCAGATCGATCGCGGCGGCCGCTACGTCGCGCCGGACGGCGCGCCCGCCGTGGCGATGGCGCCGGACGACGTGATGCGCACCGCCTACGCGCTGTCGAGCTACGGCACCGCGCAGCGCGAGAGCGAGGGCGGCGCGCTCCTGGTCCCGTTCCTCCCGGCCCGGCTGGGTGCCACCACCGGCTCCGACGCCACCCTGTACGTGGGCGGCTGGGCCTTCGCCGGCGTCGACAACGGCCCCAGCAAGGCGGGCAAGGTGCTCAAGGTGGTGCTCATCGTCGGCCTGGTCGCGGTCGTGGCGGCGGCCGTGGTCGTCGGGCTGAAGGACGGCAAGCACGGCGGCGCGGTCGGCAAGGTGGCCGAGGGCGCGGGCAAGGTCGCGACCGGCGCGGTTCGCGTCGCCGGCACCGTGATGACCGGCGTGGCGCGCACGACCGGGCGGGTGGCCCTCGCGATCGCGAGCGACCCGGAGCTCTTCTACCTCACGGTCGACACCATCGACGCCTTCGCCCGGGCCGGCACGCACGTCGACTACTACTCGGTGCGCCCCGACTACTACGCGGAGGGCCCGCACGACGGCCGCTCGGCCATGCTGCTCGAGATGACCCTCATCGACAATCACACCGGCCGCACCCTGTGGCATGCGCGCCAGCGCTTCCCGGCCAGCCCCGAGCGCCCGCAGGAGGTGGCGCGCGCGGTCGCGACCGCCGTGTCCAGCCTCCCCCCGCAGTGAGGCACGGCGTGCCCCGGGCCCGGTCCTGGCATAGACTCAGCCCGTGCGGCCCGCTCTCGCCTCGCTGCTCGCCCCGCTCGCCCTGCTGGTCGTGACCGCCCTGCCCGGACCGGGCTGCACGTCCGACCGCGCGAGCCCGGAGTGCAAGGAGGTGTGCCGCAAGCACGCCCGCTGCGCCGAGGAGCAGCGCAGCGAGGCCGCGACCGGGCCGGCCGCCGAGCAGAGCAAGTTCGATCAGAGCGAGTGCATCGGGGCCTGCACCTCGCTGCAGCGCGACCGCGAGGGCCGCCGCCTGGTCGCCCAGCACCTGGAATGCGTCGAGCGGGCCAAGGACGCCTGCCCCGCCCTGCTGGCCTGCCACTGAGCGCCGGCCTCGCCCGCCGGCACCGCCCGCCGGCCTGGTCCGGCTACTCGACGGGCAGCTGCGGGTCGAAGGCGTCGCGCAGCCCGTCGCCGAGGAAGTTGAGCGCGAAGATCGTGATGCTCATGGCCAGGCCGGGGCCGATGAGGATCCAGGGATAGATGGCGACCAGCTGCGCCCCCTCGTCGACCAGCGTGCCCCACGACGCGCGCGGCGCCTGCACGCCGAGCCCGAGGAACGACAGGAACGCCTCGGTCAGCATGACGCCCGGGATCGACAGCGTGGCGTAGACGATGATCGGCCCCAGGCAGTTGGGCACGATGTGGCGGAACACGATGCGCGGCGGCGACACGCCGACGCAGCGGGCCGCCTCCACGAACTCGCGGTGGCGCAGCGACATGACCTGGCCGCGCACGATGCGGGCCATGGTGAGCCACTGGATCGCGCCGATCAGCGCGAACAGGACCACGATGCTCCTGGTGTCGAACACCGCCATGACGACGATGACGAACACCACGGTGGGAAAGGCGTAGAGGATGTCGACGATGCGCATCATGAGCTCGTCGATGCGGCCGCCGGCGTAGCCGGCCACCGCGCCCCAGCTGACGCCGATGACCAGCGCGACCAGGGTGGCGGTGAGCGCGACCGCGATGGCCATGCGCCCGCCCGCCATGGTGCGCACCATCATGTCGCGGCCCAGGAGATCGGTGCCGAACCAGTGGTGCCAGGACGGCGCGCTGGCGCCGAGCGCGGTGTCCTGCGACACGGCGTCGAGGCCGGCGATCCAGCCGGCCAGGAGCGGCCCGGCGAACGAGAAGACGCAGATGGCGGCGAACGCCGCGCCGCAGGCGACCGCCATGCGATTGGCGCGCAGGCGGCGCCACGCGTCGGCCGACAGCGACTGCCGCGCGCTCACCGGCGGCTCCAGATGCGCGGGTCGAGCAGGCCATGAGCCACATCGACCGCGAGGTTGAGCAGGACCAGGAACACCGAGTAGAAGACGAGCAGCCCGCACAGGACCGGGAAGTCTCGGTCGCTGATCGAGTTGACGAAGTAGAAGCCGAGCCCGGGCAGCTGGAAGATCTTCTCGATCACGAAGGAGCCGCTGATGAGCGCCGCCGCGGCCGGCCCCAGGAAGGTCACGACCGGCATGAGGCCGAGCCGGAGCGCGTGCTTCCACACCACGACGCGCTCGCTCACCCCCTTGGCCCGGGCGGTGCGGATGTAGTCCTGGCGCAGGGTCTCGAGCATCCCGCCGCGGGCCAGCCGCGCCACCACACCCATGTAGATCATGCCGAGCGCGGCGGCCGGCAGGAGCAGCGAGGACAGCCCGGTGTACTGGGCGGGCGGCAGCCACTTGAGGCCGAGCGCGAACACCATGATGAGGATGGGCCCCAGCACGAACGACGGGATCGAGATGCCGAGCAGCGCGACCCCCATCGCGCCGTGATCGGCCCAGCTGTTGTGGCGCGAGGCGGCCACCACCCCGAGCGCGATGCCGGCCAGCGCGGCGAAGCCGAGCGCGAGCAGGCCGAGCCTGGCGCTGACCGGGAACGACTGGCCGATGATCTCCTCGACCGTCTGGGTCCGCTTCATCGAGTGGCCGAGGTCGGGCTTCCACCCGTGGTCGCCGGCGAACGGGATGAGCCCCGTCATGTAGTGCGCGTACTGCTTCCACGCCGGCCAGTCGAGGTGGTAGCGCCTCTCGATGTTGCGGGTGACCTCGGGCGGGACCTGGCGCTCCCTGTCGAACGGCCCGCCGGGCGCGGCGCGCAGGAGCCAGAACGTCACCGTGGCGACGGCCAGGACCACCACCACGCCGGTTCCGACGCGGGCCAGGACCAGGCGGAGCATCACCGCGTCTCCCGCTCGGCGCGCGCCTCGGGGCGAGCGGCGTGCGATCGCCAGTCGGGATCGATCCACACGCGGCGGAACGGCGCCATCCCGACGACGTTGACGGCGAGGTCGCGCACGTACGGCTTGCGCAGGTTGCGCTGGGTCTCGACGTAGAGCGGGATGATGGCCGCCTGGTCGAGGAGGATCTGCTCGGCCTGGCGGGCGAAGGCCAGCCGCTCCTTGCGGCCCCGCGCGGCGCCCGCGCGCGCCATGAGCGCGTCGTACTCGGCGCTGCAAAAACCGGGGCGGTTCTCCGGGCTCCTGCACTTGAAGATGGGCAAGAACTCGGCCTCCGGGTCGGCGAAGCTGCCGGCCCAGCCGGAGCGGGCGACGTCGTACTGGCCGTTGCCCGTGTCCTTGAGGAAGGTCTTGAACTCCTGCGCCTCGATCTCGACCTCGAGGCCGAACGTGCGCTGCCAGACGTCCTGCAGCCACTCGGCGATGAGCTTGTGGCCGTCGAAGCCGCTGTTGAACTTGATGGTGAAGCGCGTCGGGAAGCGGGCGCCCATCTCGCGCCGCGCGATCGCCATCTCCTCGCGCGCGCGCGCCGGGTCGTACTCGAGCCCGGGCGGCGGGACGTAGCACAGCGCCCCCGGCTCCACGATCATGGCCACGCCCGGCGTGTCGCGCGCGACGCCGCACAGCGCCAGGTCCTCGGCCGAGAGATCGCGGATCGCGGTGCCGGGGGTGAACTGCGCGGTCTGCTGCTCGCCGCCGCGCGTGATGTCCGGGATCCGCGAGCGGTCGATCGCCAGGTTGAGCGCCCGCCGGAAGTGGACGTTCGGGTACTTCGCGACGTTGATGATGTAGAAGTAGGTGCTGAGGTACGCGGTCAGGCTGAAGTCGCGGAAGCGCGAGCCGCCGGGCCGGTGCGGGTCGATCAGAAAAGGCAGGTAGGCGGCCGGCACGTTGTTCTCGGCCAGCGCCTCGCACGTGCCCTGGATGTAGAGGTTGGTGTTGGCGGTCTGGTCGCTGAGGTTGAAGATGGTGATGCGGCCGGTGCGGACGTGGGCCCGGTCCCAGAAGGTCGCCGAGCGCACCAGCTCCATGCGGTCGCGGATGCGCCACTCGGTCATGTGATAGGCGCCGGACGTGACGATGTGCTCCGGCAGGGTCCAGCGCCGCGGCCAGCGCGACGCGACCGCGCGCGGCACCGCCCGGAAGTGGTGCTGCACGGTCAGGTCGACGAAGTAGGGCGTCGGGGCCCATGTCTCGACCACCAGCGTGCGGTCGTCGGGCGCGCTGACGCCGAGCACGTCGGGCAGCATCAGGAGGTCGGCGCCGGTCACCGCCGCGGTCGGGCGCGCGGCGCCTTCCGGGTCGGGCGGGAGCGTCTTTCCCGGCACGTGCTCGGAGGCGATGCGCCGCACGGTGTAGCGCACCGCGCCGTTGGGCTGGAGCGAGAGCTCGGCGGCCGGCACCCAGCCGTACACGCCGTCGTCCTCGTCGAAGAACACGTAAGCCCAGTCGCGGGCGGCGCCGCCATCGGCGGATCCATCGGAGCCGGGGGCCGCGGCGACGTCGACGATCGTGACCTGGCGGCCGGGCGGCACCCACGCGTAGGCGTCCCCGGCGGCCGCTCCCAGGTCGCGGAGCGCCAGGCGGACGCGCGCGGCGCGCGCGTTCGAGTCGGGGGCGGCCAGGCTCGACGTGTCGGGCGCCACCTGGCCGTCGGTGCCGACGATCTCGACGAGGTCGCCCCGCCGGAACCCGGCCGCGTCGCGCATGACCCGCCGCACCCGGTTGGCGGTGTAGAGCTCGCCGTTCTTGATCCGCCACGCGGCCGCGGCGTTGCCGGAGGCGGTGAACGGGTGGAGGAGGCGCGCGAACGAGTAGGCGAAGTCGCGGGCGGTGAGCGGGCGGCCGTCGGACCAGCGCGCGTCCGGCCGCAGGTGGAAGACGAAGCGGCGCTGATCGGGCGCGACGTCCCACGAGGTGGCGGCCGACGGCTCCGGAAAGCCTTCCAGGTCGAAGTCGGCGAGGCCGTCGAACATCGCGTCGATCGGGTTGATGTCGGTCGTGCCGATCGCCATCGCCGGGTCGAGGTACTCGGGCTCGCCGGCGTTGCACCACACGAGGTGGTCCGGATCGGGATCGCGGATGCGACCGAAGTAGTCGCCATCGGGGAGGCCGCAGCCGCCCGCGCCGAACGCGAGCGCGAGGACGAGCGCGTGCGGCGCGGCCCACGGCGCGAGACGCGGCAGCCGCCGTCTCATGCCAGCCACAGTATCACCGTCCCGGCCGGGCCGCGCGCAGTGCCGCGTTCAGCGCACGGGCTGCTGCCATATGCAGCGCTCGCCGGCGCCGCCCGGCTCGCAGGCGCGCGGGAACGGGCTCGCGTCCAGCACCAGGAGCGTGGCCGCCGCCGCGTAATCGGGAGCGAGATCGCGCTCCACCAGCGTCGCCACCCCAGCTTTCAGGGTCGCGCGCAGGCGCGGCAGGCCGAGCGGCTCGCCGCTGGCCGACACTGCCTCGAGCAGGACCTCGTAGGTCGCGGCCGCCGCCCGCGGCTCGCGGGCGATGCGGATCTCTCGCAGCGGAGGCGTGCCGGGCGGCGGCGCCGGGGCCGCCGGCTGCGCGCTGGGCGGCGGCTCGCCGGTCCCCGGCTGCGCGTCCGCGACCGGCGCGGCGCCCGCGGCCGGCTGCCCGCTCGCGGGCGGCGCCGCATTGCCGGTCGCCGCGGGCTGCGCCGTGTCGCCGCGCACGAGCTCGATCGTCACGCACGCGGGCCGCGGGCACCCGGCGAACAGGTTGCCCCATCGGGTCAGGCGGTCGGCGGCGGAGCCGATGATGTCGCCCGAGCGCGGCTTGAGCCACATGGTCTTCTCGTGCGAGTTGACCATCACGTTGAACCGCGAGAAGAAGTTCTGCCCGAGGGCGCCGTCGAGGTCGGTCGGGTTCACCCGCCGATCGCCGTACGGCAGCACGACGAGGGCATCGACCCGCGCGTTGCCCATCTCGACCATGGCGGCCAGCCCGCCGCTGGTCTCCTGCCAGGTGGTCCCGTACTCGTCCTGCAGCTCGGCGCGGACGCTCAGCTTGGGCAGCGCGGCGGTCCGGATCTTCGGGCCCCACAGCATCGTGGTCCTCGCGCCCAGATCGAGGTGCATGGTGTAGTCGCGCCTGTTGATCTTCACCTTCGCCAGCCGGCGGTGAAAGAAGGTGCGGTAGTGGACCTCGGTGGCCTTCGGCGGGGGCGACAGGCTGCCCTGCGTGGCCAGGATGCCGATGCCGCGGTCGCGGTCGGCGTAGAACAGGATCGAGTCGGCCAGGATGTCGCGCCCGATGATCCCGCGCACCTGCCGACCGCCGGCCCAGAACGTGCCGGCCTTGTGGATGCGCATCGTGAGGTTCTCGACCTCCAGCTCGCCGAGCCTGATCTTCTTGATCTCGGCCATGAACACCGGGACTCGCTGGTCGCGCTCGGTGACCTCGTGCGGCACCTGCCGCGTGTAGGGCTTGAGCTGCTGCTGCAGCGCGCTGTCGATCGACGAGACGGCCGAGTCGGGATCGATCATGAAGACGACCGGCTGCGGCACGCCGTCGATCAAGACGGGTACCAGGAGGACGTCGTCCTCGAGCGGCGCGACCAGCGGGAAGCTCCACGACTCCCCCTTGCCGAAACCGGGCGGCGCCCCGACGGCGCATCCGGTCGAGGCGAGGACGATGAGGGCCACAGCGCGCATGGGCGCGTATGGTACACGAGGATGGGTCAGAGGAGCGGTGACAGGAGCCGCGCCCCGGCCTGCCCGAGCCGGCGGAGAAACGGCGCGCCCTCGAGATCCGCGGCCAGGAGCTCGCGGCTCCCCCGGCTATCGTCCTCGAACGCCCGGGCCAGGAGTCCGGCCTCCGGCTCGCCGTACAGCACGGCGGCGATCTCGAAGTTGAGCCGGAAGCTCCGGTTGTCCAGGTTGGCGGTGCCGATGATGGCGACGTCGTCGTCGACCACCATGGTCTTGGCGTGGATGAAGCGCGGCTCGTACTCGAAGATGCGCACGCCCGCGTCGACCAGCTCCGGGAAGTAGCTGCGCGCGGCCAGGTCGACCAGCCGGCTGTCCCCTTTGCGCGGGACCAGCAGGCGAACGTCGACCCCGCGCAGCGCCGCGGTGATCATCGCGGTGAGGATCGGCTCGTCGGGGACGAAGTAGGGCGTCGTCGCCCACACGCGCTCTCGCGCCTCGGTGATCGAGGTGAAGAGGAGCTTGTGGATGGCGAAGCGGTCGGTGTCGGGCCCGGACGCGACGATCTGGACGACGTGCGCGCCGCCGGGGGACGGCGGCGGGAAGTAGCGCGGCGACAGCTCCGGCAGCGTCTCGGTCGCGAAGTACCAGTCCTCCATGAAGACGCGCTGCATGCTGGCGACCGCCGCGCCCTCGACGCGCAGGTGGGTGTCGCGCCAGTACGCGCCGGTGAACTCGGCGCTGTGCGCGTCGGTGATGTTCATGCCTCCGGTGAAGCCGACGACTCCGTCGCACACGACGATCTTGCGGTGGGTGCGAAAGTCGGCGCGACGGCGCCGCAGCCGCCGCAGCGAGACCCGGTTGAACCAGGCGATGTCGACGCCGGCGTCGCGCAGCGGGCGGAGGAACGGGCGGCCGAGGTGGTTGCACCCGGTCCCGTCGACGACCATCCGCACCTCGACCCCGGCGCGCGCCCGGGCCGCCAGCTGGTCGCGCAGCCGCGTGCCGATGCCGTCGGGCTCCCAGATGTAGTACTCGAGGTGGAGGTGGTGGCGGGTCTCTTCGATGGCCTCACCGATCGCGCGATAGGCGGAGACGCCGTCCAGGTAGACCTCGACCCGCTCGGCCCGCAG